>Ga0181612_153071_pt1 | contig 20182 bp, 16 predicted proteins | sample HoacroProtozoa21_FD_119630 | JGI IMG/M metagenome (GOLD analysis project Ga0181612, IMG submission 119630) | Hoatzin crop microbial communities from Cojedes, Venezuel. Combined Assembly of Gp0051906, Gp0051904, Gp0051908 | reverse complement strand
GCTCGGGTCTTTGCTGGAACCCCCTCCCCCCTTCCAGATGATATCTTTCACATAAAAATCTTATACAAAACAGTGAAAAAAAGAGAGGGGTAAAGTAAACAGAAAAAAAAAAAAAAAAAGGACAAAGTTAGACTAAAACCCAAATCCACATTACGATGCACATTTTCTGTTTCCAGAGATCGAGATATATTTATGTGGCTCAAGGAAGGCATTTGCTCTGGCCCTTTGGTAGCACATGCGGTAGTGTCACATCACCTCCAGGGACAGCTCTAACAATTGCTGTGCTAAAGCCTTTCTCCTTCAAAGACGGTAATTTGCATTGGATTCAGATAAGGTTGCATCCTGAATGCAAATATGATCATAATTAATACAAGAAAGGAACAGGCATAATATTGCACTACTATGGTTATACTGTAAAATCCATTATGTTTATAGGAAGCTCCTGACAGAAATAGCTTGCCTTCTTAAATAGCACTAGCGAAAAAAAGGAGGACAAAAAGTCATTGATAAACTGCCACCACCCCAATATCCTTGCAATATATTAGCCCAAAACAGCACATTGATGACGTATAAATCTATGGAATTACAATGGGGAAACATGAAGGGTACAAAAGCCTGAGTTTCCAAGGGCATTTCCATTATGCAACCTACTTCTGTGAGTCAATAGACTTAATACATTGTGTCACTGTCTGATAATTAACAGGCGAGGGTTACTGAGGATTTTTGACTTTATTGATTTATTAAGGAATCAATGGGAAATTAGCATATTAAGGGTTCTGAGACCAGAATTATCTGTCTTACATTAGAGTTTTTGAACAATCAGAGCAAAGTTTCAGTTTTCTTTGACAGGAGCAGTGGCAACTCTCCCAGCCGCTGTTGAAGTCAGCGGCAAAATTCCTGCAGATACTGGAGCAAACTTTCATGGGATGACATGGAGACTGATGTCATTACCTATGTCTCTCTTCTCCGAAGGACAAATAACCTTAATTCTGGTCCATGAATCTTGCCATTCATCCAGAAGACACTGCCAATCACTGCCCTATATCTTGACCAGGGGTCTCGAGAAGAGACAACCTCCCTGTGTGTCTGTTCTGATGACTTCTGGTACCACGATGCCTTGTAGTGCCTGTTTGCATTAGCCTTACCAGGCCTAGTGATACTTGCTGGATCTGCTCTGTGCTTAGTGGTCAGTATGAGCCCAAAGCTTAATTCTGTTGGCAAGAAGCTTGGACCAGGATGGATCCATGGCCACTTAAAGAAGGCACTGCTGTCATCAGAGCTGCTTTTCATGGCCCGGTCTGCCTTAGTGACTTCTGCACTGTGCATGGGACTGAAGTCTTGGAATAAGCACAATTGCTCTTGATTTGGCTGTGGTCACAGACAACCCTGTGCATTATTTGAAGAATGAATAGATTGTGGAGGCACTTTTATCAGCTAAATGGCAGGCCATGGTGGCAGACTGACATGGGGTTTTGGCATGAGCCACAGGACAGATATGTATGAGTAAGAAATTAATTGCTGGCCTGAGCAGATACCATGTACTTCATTAATAACAGTTAATATTAGTAACACTAAACATAGTAATACTAATGTAACAACTCTAGTTTTGTAAGAATTTCTTCAATTTTAAACTGAACTCAATTTTAGTTCAAAATAGAGTCCTACAGAAGCTGGTGAGTCTTTATGCAACTAGTTTAAGGCATTCTGTAAGAAAAAGGGCTCACAACTGCAGCCTCAAGAGCTCACTTGATTTAATGCTTTCTAAGTACTATTTGCTTTCCCTCTGGCAGATATAATTAGTGGCTCCCTAACTCTTTCAGAGTCTGATATGCCTTAATATGCCACTAAAACCATAAATTGATTATTTTTCAGGTGTCTTACATATCTACAGTTCTGACTGAGAACATATTGCATGAGCCTGGACTAGTAGGTGAATGTTGGGACTGACTTTGTTTGTTATTTCTGCCTCTGTGTTTTTTTTGTAACAGAAGGCTAATCCTGGCACATCTTGTTTTGGGCAGTATCCCAGTGGAATTTAACTGGATTAGTTGCATAACTGAAGTGGACACCATTTGGTCCAGTCAGATCCATGTGTGCATTCAACATGAAGTATAAAGATTCACCATCTCAGTATGTGCCCAAGCTTAACATTTCTGGGAACTGAGACAATGAACTCTTCAGCCTATTCTGTGTTTTGCAGCAGCTTGTGTTGACAACTCTGCCAGTCCTGAGTAAAGGAACATCTCTGAATACCATCAACTGCTTAAACATCATTTGTTTTCCTAGCCCTTCCCTTCGGACTGGCCTTTTCATTTTTTTTTTTTTTTTTTTAAATCTCCTTTGTGTGCTACAAGGCATTTCAGGTACTCTGGTAAAAAGACAGGTAAGTGCCTGTCAACAGGAATATAAGAACCTAGCTATTCACTGACATACAAACCAGGCAGCTTTCTAAGTGTTTTATTAGTGATGCTCACAATAGAATGAAGAGCAATGAAGCCAGACTGGCAATCTAAAACTCGCAGAATGGTGATCCATCGTTAGGTAGCAGTGAGCTATGCAATATGCAAGCTGAAAAACAAATGGCTAATGCTACTGATACACAAAAGAGCTAATTTAAAAAAGCCCCAAATCATCCCCTTTTCAGAGACAGTGACATTGTCTTGTTAGTATGATGGCACTTGAAGTCTTTTTCTTTGAAGCCACAGTTAAAATTCTACTGTAAGTATTCTCTGCTGTGGCCGCTGTTAATCTTCAATTCTGTATTTCATTTTACCATGTTACATTTTACAATATCAAGTAAAGGATTTTCATACTTACTAATAATGCGATATCCCACTCCATTCCATGTTCCATTTCAAGTTCATGATGGTTTTATTATGTTGTGGTAAAAACTGCTGTTGTAGGATGCTTTCTGGTGGACCACCAGCCATCGCTGAAAGCATTTGTGCATGGTATTTCTGAACAAGGGATTGTGTGTATGTCCCTGAATTAAAGAGGCATGGCAATCTGTGGATGTTTGGGAGAAGGCAGAAGAGCAGGCCGGGAAGTGGAATGCTGGCTTGAAGAAGTGTTTGGGAGAAGCCTTGTCAGTCTTGACATTTGCTGGAGCAGGTAGAGAGTCAAGGCATGGTAGGAAAGGAGCTACTGAAGGACGGAAGGCACCTGGACAAGATACCCCTATCATGGCACAAGACCAAGGAAACGCATGAACAGCCAGCTCTTGTAGGCTGCTAAATGCTTGCTTTCTTGATCTGTAAGAGCCTCGACACAGCTGGTTTCCTTCAGCAAAAGAAGGGGGGACCTGGCAAGGCGAAAGGGGGACCTGGCAAGGTAAAAGGGGGAGAAAAGTTGGGTCTGATGATTGCTTAAGGACCAGAGGAACTGAAGGACAATTTTGCAAAGAAACAGTGTAAGAGCTCAGCAGAGCTAAGCACTGTGGCCCTCAGGGCATGATATCTCTGCTACAGTTATGCACAGATGCTCTCCCTGTCACTCAGGCTGGAAAAGCCGGGCAGCAGGCCTGGCATATGTACAAACGCCTGTGCTCAGTTTACTTAAATACATACTTTGAGGGTTTTGTGTACTGAAGGCTGCAAACTTGCTCAGTGCTACCACCGTGTTTTGGAGTGCAAGAAAAATCATCTTGTTGAGGTCCCAGCGTTCTTGCTGGCTGGCTCTGCCCTGGGGACCCCTGCAGATGGCCCTTGTCATCTTTGAGGGGATGAACCAGCTCCCCAGCACAGACGTCGTGCCGGCTCTGTCTGTTCTTCAGGATGCTGAGTCCTTGACAGGGGGCAGGTTCAATTTGGTTTGGCTGCTGTGAGATTGCTGCTCATTTAAACCAACAGACTACATGTACAGGGGGCTGTAAGTAGGATTTCTTTCCTTTTTAGCTCTCCTGTCAGTCTGAAATAGAGGGGTCTTTATGCTCTACATTCCTGTGCATACAGGTACGCTTGCAAATGCATTCACACATTAAGTGGGCAGAAAGTATAATATATCAGTCACTGTTCTTGCTGGTCTACATTTAAGACATTGAGTGAAAGGAAGATATGTGTTAATGGCACAGTGTGTGGGAAAAAAGTAGGCTGTGATGACTAAAATACTACTTTCTCAAGGAAAGTATCTACTGTATGAAATATTTCATAATCCAGAGAAACCTCACAGTTCTCAGTTTATCCCTCATCTCTCGAAATATTGTATGTGTATATCATCTGCTTAAGATACGTGTGATTTAGTCTGTGCTTCAACTTGTTCCTTACTTTTTCAGTTGCAATATGGGCAGTTTCCAGAGAAATAAATATATTCCAGAGTGGATATTCCACAAACAATGCAAACTCTGATGTGCTGAAATTTGACTCAAGACATCATTTCCACACAAAATACTGTTTATAAGAATAAATACAGAGAGAACATGCTGTATCTTTGATCAGATATTGTTTCCTGTATGAATGAGTCTTCTCTGATGTACCTCACAAACACATTTCATTTTATATATGAAATGATGTGTTACACAACTCTACCAAATTGGAAGACTGGGTTTTTCTTTTGCAAAAAAATCTAATTTCAGCCATCACACTTGGGATTAGATTTTTAAAACAGGACTCTACAATTTTGCAAAAGACTTACTCCGTGAAGATTCAGAGAGCAAGACATCGCGTACGTTCTGTTGCCACTACGAGAAACTTCCATATGGTCAGAAAGTTGTTAGCTGTATTGAGAATGTAGTAGTAACCACATGCTTTAATGGGCATCTACCATATCTTTTTGCAAACACTCATAAACTGAGTATTTGGGATCAAAGTGGGGAAAAAAAAAGTTAGATGACATCTGTCCCCCCAAAAGTATTGCATAACCAGAGCTTTTTTCGTAGTTGCAACAGTGAATCGTGTCTGTTTGTCATGGCTAGTGACAAAATTGCAAAGTACAAATTGTGTTAAGAGGTGGAGAAACAGAGGCACTGTGAAGCTGAGATTTTTTTCAGGCCCATCATCATTCTCAGATTCCACAGACCTGAGAACATCACCAATTTAAAAGCTGCATAAAACAGCTGTGCTCCAAAATATGCCCGGCATTACAAGTCCAAAATCAGCTTTAATTCTGTTCTGTGGAAACTTGATATATTTTTCACGAGGCCTCATGTTCAGAAAACACAGAGTTATTATATGATATAAATGTATTCAAAATAAAGCTTGAAATGACGAATTTCTCTTTAGATCATTCTCCTGCACTTAAAGTACTGCAGGCTTGAGAAACATCGGATTACAGCAGCGGGGCTGTAGTCTTCCCTAACCAAGCACCCCCTTGGGGGTAAGCATGATTCTTCACATGAGCTATTTATAAGAATATGATATGTATTAACATTAAGAACATTAGCCTCAGATATCACACTGTATAGTTCTTAGCAAATAATCTGAGAAAATCCATTATCATTGTAAGATTCTGGGAGTATAACTAAGTAATAAGTGTGACAGTTCCTGTGTGAGAGAAAAACGCACATTCATATTTGGTTGTTTGTCAGCAATATGCAAAAATTTTACCAAAATTATGAAAGAGAACAAAGGTCATCTTTCATCTGTACAAATTGATTTAAATTAATCTAACTAATTTCTATATTACATTGTTTCTGGCAACAATAAATATAGAATTGTGGCAAACATATACTACGAATCTGATACAAAAAGCTTTGGCAGCTTCACATTCAATAATTCACAGCAACATGCTGAACCCTAAGAACTGCTCCTTCTGTGATGCTGTAGTGCAAATTAGAAAGATGAATTGGAATTTAACTGGACTGGATAAATGAGCCCATTACCAAGGGTTTAGTTGACTGTCATTTTGAGATGACAGTTAGACAAAAGATCTGTACTTAACTTGATATTGCGAATAAGTCATCATTCTAGAATTTTTCAAGCAGATATGCCTTGGAATTAGTTATTTCCTCATTTCCATTATCTTTGTATGTCTAGGTTTTTCAGGCTGTGCTATCAGTAGTAACACAAACAAGCAGGACGCCTGTGCCATGCTAGGAGTCCGTTGCAAGGTCATGGATAGCCATAAATACTCCCTTCCAGTTTCTGTGCTTGCATCACTGCTTTGCTTGAGTTCCTTTCATTATCTTCCTGAAAGGGTTATTTGGGCAGTATTCACATACTACTGCCAGCAAATCTCCAAATCACATAAGAATGGTTTTGAAAAATGTGTGCCACAGTGCCATCACCACCATGATATGTAGCATAGATATTTGGAAAAATTCTTCGTATTTCCCTCATTTTCAACATGTCAGCAACTGCTAAGCAGGTTGTCTATGACTAATAATGAAGGAACCATGCTTCATAGGAATCCCCTATGACAGGCTTGCATGTTCTTTGGGATTAAAAGAAATGTCTGAATTTCTCCTCTGGAGGGAGCCTAAACCCTGAGTCATGGGTTTGTTTGATTTTTCCTTCAGTGAAACATAGACCAGTGTCTCCAATGAATTCTCCAATTCCCATGATAGTTTCTAGAATCAAAAAGAAAAAACTACTCTTACCCTGACTTGAGGCAGTGTTGCCTGACTGATATACATCAGATATTCACCTTCCAAGGCAGTACTCAATATACTCACACACTGTCTTTCACTGCCGTGGACTTGCACAAGCCCAAAGGCAGCATCAGACATCTGGTGGGAGAGCAAGTACTTCTCACAGGCCCAGAAAACTGTGTGGAAGATCAGGAAGACCTCTTCCAGGAGAATAAGTTCTTCAAATGGAAGTGATTCCAACAAATGCAACCATATAACATGTGGACTTCCTCAAAAAAAAAAAAAAATTGTTGAGTACTTATCACAGTAAAGAGACCCTCATCATTTAATTAGCTTTACATAGTGTTTGGTGTAGTTGTGCTCAGTATTCTTTTAGTCATTGGTACTGAAAAATTTTCCAAAGAATTACAATTTTAACAATTCTGTCCCCCCACATCTTATGAGTTATCTTTTTGAATGTTTCCCAGAACGCTCATCATATCCTTTCACCTTGAACTATTTTTCTGAACCCCAGCAGGAAGCCAGGACTACACCTGAGCTACAGGCGTTGCGACTGACCCTTTCACCCATGCATTATTCCACAGCTCTAATAGAGAGCGCGCTTGAAATTCACCTCTCATGTGCTTTCATGACTTGCTATAAACAAATCAATCACCTGCTTGCCTTTCCCCTGAAATCCTGAAATTACAGTCACCACTGAAAGAAAAGGGATCTGCATACACTAGATCTTTTTTGGAGATTGGCTTTATTACGCTGACAAGAACATACCTTTCCAGGCTGTCATTTCTTGCAAATTCAGCTGTAGATGAGTTTCCTAAAGGTCAAGTTATCTCATCCCAAAGAATATCAGTATGGATTGAAAAGTGTATAGTAGTGTACCTGGTGCAGCTCTCCAGTGAGACAGCGAGGCTGACTGAGGCAGAATTCGGAGGTCATTTTCTTCTGGTTTCAAAAATATGCCAAATCAGAAACCTGCAAAGCAGTGACACAGCTTAAGTCACCAATCCTTACAGAATGTTAGCACTGGAATTAGGCACTGGGTAAGGTGCCAAGTTCAAGAGGGCAATACAATGATCAGTGTTCAGCAGAAACAGCGGATGGTCCCTTGCTCATCTTTTTTTTGTGAATATCTACAATAGGACATATGGTCAAGAGTACTTCTAAGAAAAAAGTTACTCTGCAGCAACCATGATTCTTCAGTGCTTTGTATTCACTGAGCCTCTGGCTCTCACTGCTTTTTGCAGAATTGCAAGGATATAGGGTTTTGCTGCTCTTCTGCCATCAAAACCCTTACACAGGAATATAGTGAAGTTGAAGACACATGTTCAGCTACAATTAGCCAAAAGGATGTTTTTTTCAAACCTTCAGCGAGTGCTACCCCAAGGTAGAATCCTAGTGACACTAGGAGGGGGAGCAGGCCATTCTTCAAAGGTGCTTGAAACGTGGACTTGCTCTTACTGACTCCCCACATGAAAGGTAAGTGAAATCTCTGTACATCACTACTACCTCTGCGATCTGAAAGCTGTCCTTGAGAGACTGAAAAACATTGATCAAAGAATCATTTAGAGACAGAAACTCTCATACATCAACTCCATTCTATGCCCAAGCTCTAGATGAGAAGGTTTGCCTACTTGAAACCTTTGCTCTACACCACAGATACTTCTAACTGTGCAACTCCCAACAGTGGAGACAGCCATCTGCTGAGAGGGATCTTTGTGAAGTTTCCAAGTGGGAGCAGAAAAGCCATGCTAAAGATGCTAAAGAAGGAAAGTGTGTAATGAAGCATTTTGTGCCATCATTTGGATCCCCCTAATGCTTTCTTTTTTGTTCTGACAACATAAAAGAACATTCTCACAGGGAATAGAGTCACAAAGCTCGCTCTCATTCTCTGTACCGTCTCTGGCCTAAAAGCATATCAGAAGAATGGACTGGAGGAAGAGGTTACTGGCCTGTAGACTTTTCTGGTTGCTGTCATCTGTGAAGAAACCCATAGGAATATGTCAGGCAGTCAAGTAGATGAAATTCACACATGCTAGTGCTGTGCCCTTGTTCAGGATACCCAAAGTTCAGGAAGCATATTTTCTCACCTTCCACTAAGGCTAAGGTGCAGCCAACAATCCTGTGTCTTGCAGGGGAAGACTCTGTGTTGATCATCCTACATACGATAAGATGTAAGACAAATTCAAAGTTTCTCAGAATCCCGAAAGAATCTGGTATAGAAAAATAACATGGAGTCTGCCTGTTTATTCTTGCATACAAAAGAATAAAGCCCTCAAGAATGATTTCTCAAAGATGGTTTCAAGTGTTAGTGCTATGTAGCGATGACTGACATTATGACATATGAAATTATGAATCTAACTTGTTTATATTGGCTGCTTCCCCCATAATTCTATAAAATTCAGTATAAAAACATAAATTAGTGATTTCTATATATAAAGTTGTATAGCATAATTTTTACGTCTTACGTATTTTTTGTTCTTGTATTTTTATTCAATGCAGCAATTGAAAGCTGTGGAACAAATAGAAAATTCTTGCTAACTTTCCTCTTTCAGGAGTGCAGCAGTGATTCAGTGGTGGATTAGAAGGCCAAAAAAAGGAAGATTATGTCCCTTGAGCGAGGGATAACAAGTTGTCACTGTATGTGGTGCAACAGCAATTGTGCTAGAAAGAAAAATCCAAGACTGTTATCAGAGCAGGAAAGGCTGCTTGCAAAGGGCAACATTGCAATGTTTTGAAATGACACAGTAGCAAATTTGTGTTTTAAGAAAAGAGCAAAACCAAGTAATTTAGTTGTTATAGTGTTACTGTAAGAAAGATGTAAGGAACTGGGATCACACAAGACACAAACTCCCATTTTATCAAAGGTTATGTAGAAACCTTGTCTAGAAAAAAACCTTTCTGAGTAGCAGCTGGTGTCTAGACTGTTTCTACTTTCCCACACTTTCCTATTGAATATTGTAACCTTATTGGTATAGTTGCTCCTATGCCTGATTTATTTAGACAAGATGAAAAGGGAGTGTTGGCAAGTTTAGCTTGGTACTGATGAGTATAGCCCAGAAGTCGGCAGGCCCAAAGCTAAGCATGTGTTACCATACATTTTTTCTGAACCAAGGCTGATAAAACCACCAACTATGGTTAGTTTCCAACTTTTGGCACTTTTTACTGAATTTATAGGCCCAAAATAGAGTTTATAACAATTTCACTTAAATGCCTCATAGCTGCCAGGCTCGATGATATTTTGCAACTTTCTGTTTGCAAACAAGCAGATAATATGGTTTTGCTTGTGCAGCATTTGGGAATAGCTAGTTTTATATAGATTTAATGTGAAGCTGCATATTTGTCCACAGACAAGAAATTTGCTATTTGTTATTCATCTTTCTTTAGCTTAAAATATGTGAATAAGAATAGTGCCTTAGGAAATTTGGTTATCAGATGCCTGGAGCAGTCAATCTATCATGTCCAAACACCCGTTTAAAAGGATTGAGTTCTAAACTCTGAGAAAATCTAATTTAAATAATCAAATCTTTAACACGGATTTGAAGGGAAATGTCTTGTTTTCATGCTTTATATATTTCTGAAAGACATTTCTACTGCAGGAATGTAAAGTTTCTGGTCCTACCCTCCTTGGAAGAAACATTGCTGAACAAGAGCACGGAGAACCAAGACATCTCCAGTGCCCTGAGATAAAGCTGCCCCCACCCTTCAGGGTGATTCGAGAGGGCTCTGTGGGTTTGACTACACAAACAGCTAAGGGCTGCCCGGGAGGTAACGAGTCCTTCAGTGCTTATTCAGGCATATGGGCCTTAGCCTCCTTTATCTTAATGCTGTTGGATTTGAATGCGTTTTTAAAGGGAGAGCAGCTACTTGTACACTCTTTAAAACATTTAAAGAAAAATTGGAAGCTGGGAGTATTTAGGACCCTTCAGAGTCAGCTTCTCTGCCATTTTCTTTTTCTGGTTGTCATTTCAGCCTGAAACCAACAAATTTGTGCAGTTCCATGTAGAGGTCATTTTATAGATTTGGAAACCTATAAAGAAAATCGCAGAGAGGTCCAGAACTTCAGAGATCAGTAGAATCACAGCAGTGCTCCTGTATAACTCGTGGCACTGCGCAGCAGGGGGTGCGGTCACACGCAATCCAACTTCTTTGGAAAGATGATGGAGGACAGGTTTTATTTTACGCATGCTGTTCTACTTCTCAAATGCAAATATGGGTCTCCATAATTTATAGCTTACCGTTCTTTTAAGGCTTATTTTTTATTCTCTCTCTCTCTCTCTGTACAGTTATGCAAACATGCTGTCTGAATAATTGCAACAGCGGAGCATGAGTTTGGAAGAGAGATCTAGATTGCGCTGTGAGGCTTCCAACAAGTTCACACACTGTGAGAGTATCAGCTGTTTCCATTTTCAATTGCCACATGGAGAACTTGCTCTCATAAACAACCTATTTCCCAAACTCAGAAACCTTAGACAGGGGTTGTCTGTTTTCACTCATACCAAGTATGGGCAAATCTGTTCAGACACAATTAAGATCTGAAAGAAGCATTTCTCAAAAAACCTCAGTCAGGTCTGCATACAGCCAGTTGGGAGGTAGGATTTCACTCGATGCTTCTGCTACAATTGCTGAGGGACACCTCGTAAGCCAGAGGCAGAACAGAGCTGTGGGCCCTGGACAGATCCCTCACGTTTTAGCTGCAGGCTGCGACTAGAAATTGGAAGAAGGAAATACTGCAGGGCAAGTGCTCTCAGAAAAATGCTGATATTCTCAGAAAATGAAGTCATTAGGAACATCACACAAAATCTGCTCTTGTGACATTGTGCATGGTATTTCTTAGAACAAAACTTTTTGAAAGCATGTACAATAGAGGAATTATATTGCTAATGAGTGGGAGGAATTTGTCTTATGACAAACTGAGGATCACTTCCTTGGCTTTCTTAGTAGCCTAGAACAAATTAGCTGGAGCTTCGTTTTCTTTCAGTAGAGCTGTTTCTCTCCTACAGTCACAATAATTTATCTTCCTGGCTATAAGTAACATGCGGAGGTTTAATGTGTATCTCTTCAGTGATAAATAAATCCACCTTCTGTGTAGGATCATGTACCCTCCTGATGTGAGTCTTTTGTTTGAAAAGGAGGATGCTACTCATGGAACAAGAAATTTCTCAGAAATAACACAGTAGAGTAAAAGCTGACTTTGAAAGCAGCCAGGATATTTACATTTCCAGCGATGAGGTAGTACATGATATATGAAGGGAATGCCTGGAAAAATCGCAGGATCATGTGGGATGGTTCACACGTTCTCTCTGCAGAGCAGTTGTTGAAGGTCAGCAGTTCATTTGAGTTCTGGGGAGGAAGGAGGTTTTGGAGGGTTCAAAAGCCCCGTAAGATGTTCACTGTGCCTGAAGGGAATGCATTTTCTATTTGCCTGTGGCTGGGGACCATATGAAAATAAAATTTCAGGGAAAAGGAAGCATTAGGTTGCCCTCCTTAACCATCCACTTGCTGGTGCAGCATCATTCTCAGAAAAATAAACTAATTTCTGCTCTTTGACATGACATAGTTTTGGATCGTGGAAGATTTTGCTTTTCAATGAATTATTACCTGTGGAAAAAAGCCCAATCTCCTGACACAGCCAAAGTTATCCTGGCTATTGTATAACTATTTAGACTGCTGTACTGTTAAAGACCATCCGATTCTCCACAGCTCTGCACTCAGTGTACCACTGTTCTGGCTGCTGGTAGCATGTGGGACCCGTGGGCACGGGTGTAGCGTCCCCAGTCAGAGACTACTTTTCGGGCTGAGTCAGCCAGCACACAAATCTCCTGGCTCACCCTTGGCTACAGCGCACACATTAGTCCAATACAAAGAAGGCATAAAGTGTTCCCTAACCCGATTTCCTGCTTCTTCCAGCCCTCAGGGACCACCATCAATACAGACCCGACTCACTGTGGCCTGAGCAGCGGGAAAGACACTTTCCTTCTGCTGTTTTCCCCTTTCAGACACGATGCTTACCTGAATAATTCAGCTACATCGTATGCTCTCCTACTACCGATTTCAGCTGCAGGCATGGAGAGGCAGGGTAACCCTATTCATCTACGTTGCAGGAGTACAGCTTCAGCATGCCTGGGAAGGCAGCCATGGTGTTTCAGTCTGTCCAAGCATGCCTTGAAGGATGAGAGAGGCAGGCAGTGCTCCTGCCAGGGGCCCTATGCCCCTGTTCTCCCCCTCCTTGGTGTCCTAGCCCTTGAAGTACCAGGTGAATAAAAACCAACACATATCCCATGGGTCAGAGAGTGCTTATACTGCTTTGAGACACATGGTAATTTGCAATGCAGTGGGGAAGCAGGACTTCATATCTTTCTGAGAAGCTTAAGCTGGCTGTGACTGCACGTCTCTTCTAAACCTGCTACAGTTTGAGGGGGGCTGATGACGTTCTGTGCCCGTGTCCTTGCCAGGCAGACCCCCGATGGTCTCCGAGCTGATCTGGGAGGAACACGCACCACGAGCTCAGCTGTCGTTTGACACCACATCCTATTACCGTTTCCAGCATTATCTGCTATCTGCCTTCCCCCGTGCCTCGTGTGTTAGAGAAGATAACTTGGCGCTGCTGGAATAAATATAGCATATAGCTCTCCTGTCAGGGTGCTTACTTCATTAGTCAAAGAAAAAAATGTTTCTCATAGTTTTTCTCCTTGTAATTTTCCTGAAAGTTTTTCTGCTGGAGGCCCTGTATAGGTAGTCAGCCATAGCATGTATTGTCTAATCTGAGCTCTCTGTAAGTAACCCTTTCAGCAGTGTTACTTCTTTTGGAGGAAGAAAGGAATGATACTGGGAGGACTAAGAGGCGAAAGGTATATGGCTCTTCCCCACAGGGTTCATTCGGGAGGAGATTCACATTGGGTTTTGGACGAGTTAGCCAACAGTGATGTTTTGGAGACAGCAGTGAGGTTTTGCAGTCAGGCAACAACCTTAGTTGCTGGTAAATGTGCCAATTTGTTGCCAAAACAGATCTAGACAAGCTTCTGAAGGAGAAGAAACTATTCTTTTCTGTGATTTCTGATGTCTCTGCTCCCCATTCATCGCCCACCTGGACCACAGGTCACATGGCCACTGCAGTGCCACCTCTGCAGGAGCTTGGGTACACTCAGGCTCCTACACTTCCCATTTCTGCCCTCAGGGCAGTATGGATAAAAGGCCCTTTTTAACAGCTTGGAGACTGGTTTTCCAGCTGAAGGCTGCCGTGGCTGTATAGCTCAAAGAAAATCTTTGTAAGTGCAGTTTATTTCAAATATTTCAAATTTTAACAGGGTTTAAAGTGACACTATGTCTAGGTCATATGATCTCCTTTTTGTTTCTTTATTTAGAGAAAGTAGGCCTGGAGTATCTATTTTGTTCTTTTCTTTTAAATTATTTGTCTTCCAGTTTCCTTTCCCACTAGAAATACAGACACTGTCTACTCTTTTTTCCCCAGAGAAAACAGGGATGTGATATGGATAACTGAAGAACTCACACATTTATATCATCAGAAGAACAAAAGCAGTGAGAAGTGAGAAAGAGGACATGGATTTTTAGCCAGGTTGCTTAAAACTCTTTTCCTTGTCTGTTTCTGTTGACTCTTAATTAACTCCAGCACCTGTCAGACACTCAGGGCTTGAGAAAACTCCACAAACCACTTTCTCAGTCCTCTAAGAAGACATTAAAAAAAATTGGAGAAGTCAGCAGATAATATCTCAGAAATGAGAAATGAATGGTAAAGAAAAATATTCATGTTCTGCACTTCTTTATGCAAAATCAAGCGGAAAGAAAGCATGCAAACTCTTTTTTTTTTTTTCTTTTTTGCTTTTGTGTGTATATACAATACTGAATGACATAGTAAGATATCTGGCATCAGGAAGCCTCTTAAACAAATCTTAATATAGAATGAATCCTACTTTCAAGAAAATAATTATGATTAACACTACTGCTCAGGAAGAGTGGAAGGTGTTTTACCTGCAAAAGATACTGTAGTATATTTAAAGTGGCAACTCTGACCTTTAATCAGAATTTGTAAGGGATCATCTCATAGAAAAATATTAACTATGCAACAGGTTGGTGCAAAACTGGGTTTTATGATTTATCCTGCCAGATGTGGCTAAACTGTGGTTTGTGATCAGTGGCCTACATATCATGCTTAAGTAGATGCACTCTCTTTCAGATAATATGTATTAGGGTCACCTTTATTTCTCCTGTTCTGAAAGGGGCTGTCTGTGTTTGGATGGCTGATTCCTGAGCCAAACCCAGGGAATTTTCTTGATGCTAATGGAAGAGGGCAGAAGATAGCATGTGAATCCAATTTCAAGGATAATGAGTTTGCTCTCCACTTTTTAAGAGCTGGCAGACTGTTCTCAAATAGAGCTGTAACAGCACATTTTTCTTGTCCTATGCCTTTTCCAGGGGTCATTTGACCTGGTATGCTCTTGTCAAATGGTACAGATTGAAACAGAGCTGAGACATATCCAGGGTGTCGGAAGAGATATCAGGTGGATTTTTCTCTCACCATAGATAATGCCACCAGATGAATTGTTTGGGACTCCAGACAGAAAAAACTTGTGACCATAGGAAGAGTCACAGCAGCAGGCTGGATCTGAAATGGTGATGACTGTAGGTGCTACCAGAGAACCAGCAGGAAGAAGGTGGAGAAGTATTTTGAATGTCAAATACGTATTCCTTTTCTCACTCTCCGTGAAGCTTTGATATTAGGAATTTGCAGAGATCATTTTCCAGCAAAACTAACAGTCAGGGGTGTCCCCTACATATGACATGGATGTCTGCTATTGCATCTGCAATCTGCTTCTTCAGGTGGTCCCTTTATTTGATTTTAAAAGTCAGAATTAATGGTCTAAGGGTGGAGATACAGCTGCTATGAGCTATAACTTGGCCTTACATGAATGCATGGCTTCTGCAGTGAAATGCTGCTAAGTTCTAGACAGGAGAGAAAAGAAAGAAAAAGAAAGAAAAATAAAGGTTGAATACAGCTTGGGTCTTATTCCTTGTTGAGTATCCCACAGCCAGTTTCAGGGGAGGTTTAGCATGGGCATTGTTGAGCTAAACTCTGCATTCCTATTTGGTTTGTTGCCAGCTCACGTTCTGTCACAAGTCAGCCCCCCATGTGGATTTCATGTCCTATTTATATGTAGTTTATTGTATCTCTTTCACCGATTAGTCTAGAAATTTGCCAGGTATCCATGGATGTAACTGCTGTACTAAAGTTACTTCTTATGTGAAAAGCTAGAGATTCACAGAACATACTCCTGACACACGACTGGCTCCATGAATTACTTACACTAAGATGTTCCAGTACTTGTTTGTTTGAAATAATTAGGTATACCTTTTGTTCAGCTATACCTAGATGCAGTGTGATACTGTGTATCAGGGACTGCTGGTATAAGGAAAACAGATAGATTAGGGTGATGCTGAGGCTTGAAAACATTTGTAAACAGTGATGGTTGAAACAAGATTGATCAAAAGCCAGAGTTAGGCAGGCAACTCCTCTGAAAATTCAAGAAACAGACATCTCCCTCCTTGAGTTCCAGCTTAGATACAAAAAAATGACACATAGTGAAAAACAAGGTACCAAGCTAAGTTTAGTTTCGTGAGGGGAACCCTTGCTAACCAGGATATGTCCTTGTGATTATCACTCTTAAAGACTGGATACACCTGCATCTGACCTGTTCTGTACTTGGACCTCTCACTTCACAGGTGGAGGTGTCTGTCTTCATGGGAGATACAGTGTGTGATTTAGAAGTAGTTCCTAGGCTTGCTAGCATTAGAGTGAAGGACAAAGGAGACATCTTATGTCTCGTCTCCTCATGGGGTAATGAACTGTGCTCTGGAAACTTTTGCTAAGGTCAGCTCAGTGATAACCACGCCTGTGTAAATGGAGATCCCAGGAAGAGGTATAGATGTCTGTGCTTTACTGCAGGACTAGGAACGATGTGGAGCCAAGGAGCATCTTCACACTGGTGGTTCCTGCAGGCGGTGCTGAGCTGAGTCTGTGGTAGAGCCAGGAATGACAACAGGAAAAGAGTTGGGATGAATTCTAGAGAACTTCAGTAAAAAATTTCAGATAGGAAATGGAGAATTTCAGAAAGAGCTGCTGGAATAAGGATTTACATTGTCTAACAAATAGTCTGCCTCCTCTCATGCTATTTAGATGGGCTCTAAAGGCAGTGTAAATTTTCCTCCTTTGCCTAACAATTATTTGTATTAACACTGAGATCATATTGCAGTCATGCTCCTGAATCTCCCATCCAAATCCTTGTTTAATATCACACACAGGGTTTCTGCCAGTGTTTTCTCAAGAGAGCAGCTCTATTTCATGAAACAATTAAATTTAAATTTGTTTGGTGGCCTGAAAGTCCTCAACTGCATTTCAGGCTTATAAACACAGTGGGAAGAAAATGATTCCTCAGAAATGAAAATAGAGTCAAGTTGGGGATAAATATCCTAAATTGTAATCTCAGTGACAAATCCTTTTTCAGGAGCGGAGAGCAGCCAGGAGAGGTCATGATCCAGACTGACAAGGGATGAAATTGGCAGTGCTGGTTTACAGAATCTAGCACAGGCATGTTAAGCACAGCCAGTGAAAGAATAAAAGGAGATGCTGGGCTGAAGTGACAAAATCAGACAGAAAATAATTTGATCTGCTAAAACAATCCGTAAGAGGTAGAGATCCTTCTTAGGGAGAAAGGTCACCAAGATGCAGACTGCTGTGCTCAGTTACTCACACTGTAGCAAAATGTGTAGCAGCAAGTAATAAAATCAATAGTATGTAAGAATTAACAAAAATAATTAACAGCAGTAAGGAAAAAAACTTTTGTTCTGAGGGATATGAAGTCTATAAAGCTGTGGGAACTGCTTAGGGGTTTGAATACTAATAACATTACAATTGTTTTAAAATTAGGCTCACTTCTGGACCCATTGTCCTATTTTCCTATTACAGTAACATCAACGTAGAAAAGCAGTTGTGCAAGACGAGAGCTATACCTGATCACAACATGAGGCAAGCTTTGTGGAAACTGTGCCAGCAGATGTTAACAAGTGGATAACAAGTACTTTAATGTGTCTGAGATGCAGTTACAAGTGGCCAGTTCAACAGGAGGATTTATTCCGACACAATAGGGTCAGCACCCAGCTACACAAATGAGGTGGGCAAATCACCCCCAGAGAAGACCAGCTTGGCCTGGAAGTCTTATTCTGACTGAGAAAGGTGCCCGAGCAGCATTGTACATTTTTGCTTGCAGCTGGCTCCACTGACACCAGACTTCTGTGTTCTTCATCACCTTCAGGGTTTTGTGCTTCTTCTCAGCATTGCCAACACCAGCCAGCTAAATTTTGGAGTTGAACTATTTTTGAACATCAGTTTTTAGAAGATACTTTGTCAAAGTCTTGATAGTTTGCATTTTGTCTTTTGCAATGCTTTTTGAAGAGAAATTTTAATGGCATATACTGATGAGGTGATACTGTGGATAGCTCTGGTCTCCTTTAGACTATGTCCTACACCTGGCTTTCCCTTGCTAGTAACCTCTCGTTCCCATCTGACAAATTCCCTAACAAGCTTCCTCCTCGCTCTGATCCAAAGAAGCACTGCATTTTCAATTGTACATGGCCTGAAACTTGGTCTTCAATGACAACTTGTTTTCCTCCTACAGGTTTAGTGGTCTTACTTGCCTGTTCAATGGAAAGGATGACCAGGAGCAACTGAAAGCAAAATTTTGCTCTTTGTTTTTGTCACTTTTCAGCCCATGCAAAGGATGGAAGACTGAGGTAGGTTTGTTCTCACTGCAGCTCCACTGCTACACTTCTGCTCTTCAGTTGTGTCTGTGGAGAGAGGATGCCACAGCAAGGCCAGCCGCAAAGGGCTCTTGCCAATGCAGTCCCTGTGTAGACAGGAAACACCGTGAGAGGGACAAGATCTAAACAGAAATCTTTTTATGAATTTGTGGGGTTTTTTAGCTGATGACACTTTTATTTTTGAATGTAAGTGTTCTTACTAAGAAGTTAGTCAGGAAATGATTGCCAGGTCTAGGATAGCAGTGATACTTGTCTGGAAGGAGAAGAGAGAAAGCCTAATCTTGGCTAGGGAAAACAAGACACCTGAGGCAAGAGAGAGAGGGGAAGGAGAGAAGCCATCAAAGATTTCCCAGCTGGACCTAGCAGGGACAGGCTGCCTGTGCTTCTCCTTCTGCGCCTGCTTGCCTGAACAGGAGGCAGGACACCCCTCTCCCAGGCATTGCTCCGTGCCTTCTGAGGTGTCCTGTGTGTCACCTCTGAAGGGCAGCAGTCCCCACAGATGGGGAGAGACAGCCTTCTGTGCTTTCCCAGGGATGTTTGAGCAGATTGCATTCTTCAGGGTGGTTAGTTTTTGTCCTGAATTGCAAAGAACAGCTTTACAAGGTTACTCAAACAGTGGTTTATCCAGAAGAAATCATGTGTATCTTATGACCTGATGGCATTTTGGCTAACTCAAATGAGTTTTGAATGCTTGCATATATTGTTACCCACTCTGGACACTGCTGTCCAATGCAGCTTCACGTCAGCAGGCTGAGTGTTGAAAATGATTTTTTCAGTATGCTGCACCTTCAACATCACACATGAAAACAAGAATCTTTTAGCTCCTCCCTCCTAGTTCATTATATTTATTTAAGCATAGCAACAAACATCATGAGGAGAAGAAGTTTTTATTGGTTTTGCTCTATTTAAAAGCCCTTAGATTTATGAGTGTGGTGGTGGGCTGACCCTGACTGGCAGCTAAGCCCCCACCCAGTCCCTTGCTCACTCCCGCAGAGGATGGGGGAGAGAATCAGAAAGGCAAAAGTAAGAACAATTCAGGGTTCAAGATCAAGACAGTTTAAGAAGTGAAGCAAAGCTGTACACACAAGCAAAGGGAAATAAGGAATTTATTCTCAATTTCCCATTAGCAGTCAGATGTTTAGCTGCTTCCTCAAAAGGAGGGCCTCAACATGCATAGTGGTTACTTGGGAAGGCAGGTGAAGCGACTGCAAACATCCCCCCCTTCCTCATCCTTTCCCCAAAACTGGTTGCTGAGCATGATGTCATACAGTACGGGATACCCCTTCAGACAGTCTGGGTCAGCTGTTCTGGCTGTGTCCCCTCCCAACCCCTTTCCGACCCCTAGCCTGCTTGTTCTGGGGCCAGAGTCAGAAAAAGAAAAGGCTTTGATGCTGTGCAAGCACTGCTCAGCAATAGCTAAAACACTGTGCTTTACCAGCACTGGTTTGGTCACCAGTCTGGAACATAGCACCATACAGGCTGCTACGGAGAAAATTAACTCCATCCCTGCCAAGCCCAGTGCTATCTCCATCTCTTATTCAGTACCGCTTACATCATGCTCAGGTGCCCCACTATCTGATACCTCAGGTGCTTCCTATCCAATACCCACCTTCCATCCTTTGATATATATTTGCATATATCATTCCCTTGGTCTATGGGCCACCTATAAAATACACTTATAGAATTATTTAGGTCAGAAGATACCCTTAAGATAATTGAGTCCAACTGTAAACCTAACACTCCCAAGCCCACCACTAAACCATGTCCCTAACCACCACATCTAAATGTCTTTCAAGTATCTCAGGGATGGTGACTCCACCCATTCCATGG
>Ga0181612_160256_pt1 | contig 20184 bp, 8 predicted proteins | sample HoacroProtozoa21_FD_119630 | JGI IMG/M metagenome (GOLD analysis project Ga0181612, IMG submission 119630) | Hoatzin crop microbial communities from Cojedes, Venezuel. Combined Assembly of Gp0051906, Gp0051904, Gp0051908 | reverse complement strand
TCCTGCTTACATACCCACACAAAAGCATGCACACAGCTGTGTTATTAAAATAATAATAAAAAAAAAAGACAGCTGTCAAAATGCTGCTTTAACAAGACTGACGATGAAAATGGCATACTTCCTCTGCCATGAACAGAGGGGAGCAGGGATCTCTCTCTAGCAGGATATCAAAAGGCTGCGGATCTCTCACAGGGTGAATCAGAAATTAGTAATTGAGGAATAAAAGCAAGAGGCTTGTGTTTAACTCTGTAAAAGAGAGAAGAGTGGAAACAGCATTTTCCTGTCTGCCAAGCAGCGATCGCTTGGTAACTGGAATGTGGATCCCTCCAGATCACTGGGCCTGGTGGTTATACATGGTTTGAGAAAGGCCTCTCAGAGCTTCTCTCAGATTTTCTGCAGATTTAGCAGATCAAAAATGTTTTTAGAGGTTTATCACAGAAAAAGAGAAAAGAAAACCTAAGTATTCACTATTATATAATTAAAAAACCCCAAACAAACCCAAAACATTTGGGTGCATCAGAAGATTATTACAGGCCTAAACCCCAAGCTTGTAGTGTCCTCTGCCACCAGCCCTGCACCCAACACTGATGCTTTGTGGAGCTCACAGCAGTGCAGCAATGAAGTACCTAGTTTCTGTATCTGAAAATACAATTACAATGTCCCACAGCAAGCCAGCTGGCGTGTTTTGCCCTTAAGAATACATTCTCATTAAGGTGAAAGGTGAACTTCAGCACTGAATGTCTGGTTGTTTGTTTTGCTTAATTGCTAATTCGGTTTGTCAACCGATGTATTTTCAGACAGTGCCACGGTGTGGTTCTTGGGATGGTGCATGCTAGACCAGATGGACGAGGTTGTGCCGGGTTTGGCCTGTCACCTTACAAAGTCCCTTAGCAGTAACCCAGCAAATTTGTTGCCATTATTTTTCCATGCTTGCAGTTTCCCATGTGAAAACATTCTGATGGATTACAGTACGTCCTTCATTTTATATCTGTCTCTCTGAAATGTAAATAATTAAATAAATTAGCAATTATGTTACAGAGCTGTAAAGATACCATATACATGCTGGAGGAGAGACACAGTCAAGAGTTATGCAGTGTGGATGTGGCCGGGCTGTACTACTTAGGCTCGCATTGAGCTAATGGCCCCTTGCCTTGTCCTATTTGTTTATTTGATACATAATCTTCTGTTTGTAAGTATTTATCCTCTCAGTAATTTGTGTTCTCAAATGTGCTTTTGAAAGGTTTGACGTTCTTCCATTAAGACATAGCTTGGAGCAGCAGATTTTAAATCTTCCAGAAGGCCTTGTACAAGAAGTAAACCACTGTCTCTCACCCATTTTTTTTTTGTTATTTGTCCCTAAGTTGAAATGAAAAATAACATGTAAAGAATAGCAGAAAGAAATATACCAGTTACAAAAATATTGACTACTGTTTCAGTCTAGTTTATTTTCTTTTTTTTTAAACTGAGTAGCAAAATTCCTTCTCTTTTGTAAACTTGGTAATAAACAATACAATATTAATTGCATATATTGGATTTGAAACCATGCTGAATGAAGATTAGAAAAAAATCCTCTAAAATATGGTGTTTTATTAGCTGAAAATGAATGTGAAATCCCCTTTGCTCATTCTTCTTCTGGCTGTTTCTCTTCTGTCCCACATCAACAAGTAAGTTTTGCCGATAGAGTAAAGGAACACAGAAGAATTCAAGAGAAAAATGGATCTCTTCTGAAGATATCAAACGCAGGCAGAGTGGACAGAGTTTCTGCAGAACTGTCATGCTGTTGTCATGCTAACTGAGAATAAATGCTTTAGTATGATATCAGAAGTAACTTGGGTAAGATCACAGCTAAAACACTTTGTGTAGTTCAAAAGAGATGACTTCAGAAAAAAATGCATGGAAAAGTTTCAAAGATGACAACGTAAATGGAAAAAAGGGCATGAGGAGACTGACATACCCAGCCAAGCAAAGCAAAAACTGAGGGGATATGGTTCTTCTCTGTAACAGAAGAGAATGAACACTAGGGAAGCAGAAATAGTTATCTAGTCTATTAGCTAACACTGGTAAAAGGATAAATGGGTAAAAGTTAACCATTATGGTTTTAGGCTGGAAATTAAAAATGAAAAAAAAAAAAGATTCAAAATCTTTAATGTAAAGATTTTCTGTAACAATCTTCTAATGGGAAAATAGAAGGAAAAATATTAGTATCTTTTTAAACAGAACTTAGTAATGATTTTAATATAATTCTGTGGGGGTTTTTTATAATAGCGAAGAACCAAATGCAGTGATCCCAGGGATCACTCTAAAGCTGCATTTCTGCCTTCATTTCCAAACCTTTCAATGCTGGAGGAAAATGTATTTTCAATGCCAGAAGAGAACTGGGACAACAGGGCTTCACACAGGAATTGTCAGTTAAACAATTTTTACGCTGCGGGACTTTTACCTCTAGATCAAGGTAAGAATTTTTTTTGCTAATTTCTCCCTGTTCCCTGTTTCTTTTCGTATAGATTAACTGTTCAGTGTTTCAATGAATCGTTTTGAGGATGCATAGGATTAATGCTCAGAAACATAGCAATATCTTGCAGTATGCTACAGTATCAGTTCAGGTGAGTTCATCTCTTAGTATCCATGTTCGAGATTCAAGTTTGGATTCAATAACATTTGGAACAAAACGTGCATCTGAATTTTCACCTGCTCTGGTACTGTGATCTCCTCTTTTCTCTTCGCCTCTCATGCCCACTTCTCATGATTCTGATAAACAGATTCAGCTCAGGCTCGTCTAAATTATAAACTAACTTGGGGGCCATAAACTCCATGACAAGATGAATTTAAGAGGATGTCTATGGATACATTACATACTATAACTACATTATTGTAGCTGCAGTACAGCTATTACTACAAATGGTTCAGATCTTACCAACAAATATATTTTTGAACTAAGTAATAGTGTATGCAGAAAAGTTTCCACAAGGTGGGGATGAAGTGATGTTTCATATCAATAACTTTGCTTTGTACAGGACTTAGTTTATAGTTTGTACTCTTTTTCAAAGTTTATGGAATAGAAATTTGATCTTACAAGTCAGGTATTCAAACAAAATATTCATGAAAACACGACAGCTTTTCACAGAGTGACGTATGATACAATATAGGCTTGTTTTAATAACTTGAACAGTATAATACTGAGTTATTAAGCACTGGTCCTGAGAGAGTTCAATTCAATATTTTTCACTTTATTTGACTTAAAATTGAATTTATGCTTCATTTGCCTGAAGTTTTATTACCTTGGATTTAAACTTCAACAATCTAGTTTTGTAATTATGGAAAAATATGCTGGTTTATAAAAGTAAATGTTCATCTTGTAATGCTGAATCCAAATACGAACAGCTGTTGCAGCATAATATAAGAGAAAATTAAATGCAAATAATTATAATACACATAAATCAGATCTCAGGAAATTATGAACCTAGTATAATAAGAAAAAATATTTTACATCTTCATGGTAATAACGAGTTCTTTTATTAGAATATTTTGCCTAGTTTAGCTAGCACTCTTATTTCAGAAGAGACAAGAATGATTTGAGAGCTCACCCACTTGCTCATTTCAAAGAGATTTTAAAAGCTTTCTGTTGTTAAGGAAGAAGATAAGCATTGGCTTGATCACGAGCTACAGGAAATCGAATAGTCCTGGTATTAGAAACAGAGCGCTAATAAAACTTGTCAATTTAACTGTGTGTTGTGTTACACACCATCTAGAAATGGAAGAAATACTGCATATAACAACTTAAATCAAGAAGAAGAGGCATGTGCCACAATCAGATCAAGAAGAGACTTTCATACATTTGCCTGTTTGCAAACTGAGTACACAAATTTCCAGTTTAGATTAATTCTGCATAGCTGTGAAAGGTTATTTTAGTGTCCAGTACTCTCTGAACAGTTTCTTTTAGACATTCCGCATAGGACAGGTTTAAAGTTATCATACCAAACTTACTTATTCGAAGATGTTTGACTCTACACAGGATTTTGATGTAGCAGCATGATACAGCAGTTTATTAAAAACACAACATAAGCACAATATCGCAATTGCAATATACAGTTGGATCCCAGCACAAATGTGATTCCCATTCCCAGTGTCTGTATGCTGACTGTCATAACACTTGGCCTCCCCAGTTGCTGGGAGGAATACGTAAGATGAAGCTTGCTCCAGTACTCTACTTTCTTCTAAGGTCATTGTGTTGGTTGCTCAGATTTTGTGCTCTGTGTTGGGCTGAGCCACTACACTCTTCCACCTGCAGGTCTGGCTAGCTTAGGAAGATACTCACACCTCTTTTGTTGTGATCAGACTGGTTCATCAGCAAAACTCCACTTGACACCAGAGTTACCATCCTCTATTTTGCACCAGAATAACAGAGTAGATAGGAAGTGTACTGACTGGTATGTATGATGGTGACCAGCCTAGTGACGGTGAGTTACAGCCACACAGCAGAGTGCATCCGAGCTGTGGATCCTAAATCGGTGACTTTTCATCTATTTGTCCTGCATCTGGTGCAGTTCGTCTGGGTTGCTAGGGACACACTCTAGTTCCAGTCATAAGCAGCATCGTATGTTTCATTCAGGCCATATAGTTTACATACTATTTTTGTTTTTATATTCTTTTCCTTTAACACTGCAAGTGTCCACTGCATACTTTTCATTGGTTTTTAAGCCCGTAAACATCCTTTTCAGTAGTCTATTCTGAAGCTACTTATAATTTTCATGTTCAAGATTGAATCAGTAACGTTTCTCTAGTAACTAGTACTCACATTTTTCAGGCCTGTCTATCACTGCTTTATCTTACATGTTTGATTTTTAAAATATTGCTCTTGATCTTCTGAATCATGGTCTATACTGGACAATTCTATTGCTAAAAACATGCATCAGTATATAATTTCTGCAATTCTCACTCATGATGGAAGTTCATTGTAGACGGCAGAATACTCTTATTTTCAGTAAGACATAAAAAAAATAATTGAAGCTATTTAATTTCATACATTACTTAGTAACACTTTTATTAGCTGTTAGTAATTCCATTAACACTATTGGGTCATTAACATTGATACAACAGACAAGTGCAATTTTGCTGTAATCAAGAAAGTAATAAAAGGATAGTTTGTTCACCACAGGACAATTTACAACAGCAATGAAGTCTAATGAATTCTATTATTCATTCTTTCCTTTTAAAGGTTGAATTTAGATTATGACCTCAAACCTCTGGAGAGTGAAGCAGGTAAGAGAGGGGACATTCTGTCCTAATACGGCATTTTCAGTTTGCACTCAAGAAATTAGAATGAAGGAGTAGAAAATAAGCAGATTCGCTTGAATGATGTAACTGTGATTCTGTAACAGCCATAATTTGAGTCTCAGAGGAACCTAGTCTTTAGTGTGATCGTGAGTCAGCAAGACCAACCTCATCTGGATTTTACTTTGACTTACAAGATCCAGCTACTAGGTTTTTAGGTTTATATGAAGCGGAGTCCAAAAAAGAAATTGTGGATTCATCCAAGATGGGCAGACAGCTTTGTTTTCTCTCTGTATGCATTAAAATTAAGCTTGGTACAGGTTCCCTTGTCACAAGAAAGGTTGGTGAGCATTTGAAACCCTGCTATTCCCATCAGGTTTGTGTCCACCCATGCCTTATCATGGTCCTTTTGGAGCTTGGGGGGACTGAATAAGACTCTGGGAAAAGGTGAGAGTGACATAAAATGGTGGGACCTGATGAAGACCTGCATTATAGTGAATAAATATAGGACTGCTTTCCGAGGACTTGTCAGTTTTAAGGTTGGAGAGAAAGTTTTAAGGTTGGAGAGAAGCTTTCTTGATATTGTAGCCTTTTTTATTTAACTAAAATAAAAAAAAAAAAAAAAGGCAAAAATCCATCCTCAATTGACAAATGCCAGAAATGGGCCCTACCGTCTCAGGTATGTGCTGTAACAGTCTACAGCATCATGCCTAGGCCTATGATGTTCATATTCTTGTTTACGCTCTTGACTAGATTTAAGAAGCAAAGGAAAAATGCTTTACACTGTAGAAAGATATATGAATGTCCTGGTGGCTGGGACAATCCCATGCTTCCTTTTTCCTTTTTTTCCTTTTTTCTCTGCCCCCCCTTGTTTTCCATTTTCTTTTTTTTTTTCTTATTATTTTTCTTTTTAAGTGTGGGAAGAAAACCCAAGCATTTCACTTACTCATTAATGAGGAAAAGACTGGATGAGGTGTACCCAAAAGCAGTTTACCTTGGGTTTTTTATACATGCTGCTAGTTCCCCCCTTTCACAGATGCAGGAACCCAGTTCCATACTCTTTCCTGCCTGCTCACTCCTGTTATTTGTCACTGAAGTGCGATCCCAAGCCATGTCTTCGTGTAAATCTTGCTTCTACATCTTCCTCACCTGCATAGTACTTTGGTCCTGTTCTGCTATCCTAAAGGAGGATGCAGGTCCAGGACTGCCTGTGTTCTTTGACCAGATCTCGTGAGTGGCTGGGATGGGAAAGGCATTAGAAGAGCTTCTAATGAACTGATTGATGTTTGCTGCCAGTCAGCTGACAGTGACAATCTGTTGTCCAGCGAACCAAAAACAACATAGGCACAATTACTGTCAAACACGACCTCCCTCTGCTTGTGCTAATTCATGTAAGTCAAGAGGCTGGCTGCATGCGGGCGGTTTGAAATCTCTGCATGCGGGCGGTTTGAAATCCCTGCATAAGGCTGTTCTGCAAAAGGTGGCCTTTGTCTGCCTAATCAGGCAATTCTAAATGAATTCCTTTTTGTCTGTCGGTGCATGTTGGATCCATGTCCTTAGGGGACCAAGGTGCAACACTGTTCATTTCCTGAATTTCAAAGTGCCTAGGCAACTGGATTCTTACCTCTACCAGGACAATGACACCTTCTTGCATATGCCTCAGTGGAAACGGTCAGCAAATGTCTAAGGCATCTCCAAATGTAAAGTTAGACAGATTTCACTCTATCTTCATTCTGGTTTGGATACCAGCTTAAGTAAATGAACAAATGATACTGTAGTAGTAACTCGGATAAAAACACATATGTCTTTTCATTTATTAACTTGAGAGCTACCAAATTTTACCAGAAATAGAATAAATGGAGAAATCTAAGATAACTGCAAGTGCAGGGAGATTTCTTTACTCTGAGGAAACACTGTGAAAGACTGGAACAGATTGCCCAGAGAGGCTGTAGAATCTCCATCCTTGGAGGCTGTCTGATTTCCAGCTGATGAGGTGTTGAGCAACCTGCTTCAACCTGACCGTCTTTGAGCAGGAGCTTGAACTAGAAGAACTTCAGAGGTCCCTTCCAACACATTAGATTCTTTTTCTATGTTTTGCTGCTATTTGCTAGCGTGTTGCATATGCTGCTAATCAGCTCAAGTAAGCAGCTAATAGAAAGGAGATTACTCGTAACACATACAGGCAGTTATTTTTTGCCAAAGGTTATCAAGCGTGCACTTTACAGTTCAAAGCATACCAGTAGGCAGTGTAACACTGTTGGCAGTAGCAAGTTATCCTTAACACTAGCAATTTCTAGTTTGTCAACCGCACACTTGCGATACTTGAAGAACTGCAGCTTCCTACCAAGGATGAGGTTCAATTCCACATTAGAGCTAGAATTTGAATCTCACTTGCAATAGTTTTAGGGGGAAGCTCAGCTATTCAGAGTTCACAATTCTTCCCACTCATTCCCACGCATTTGTATGTAACAGGTATGTCTGGCCACCTTCACTGGCGGTCGTTGGAGGGATTGTGCTCTCATTGTGCCTCCACTTCTTTATGTGTTCATTGCTGTACTGCAGCCTTTCAGCAGCCTCCTTTGCCAAAACTCTTTCGCTGCCTCAGCCTTCGTCTCATGCTGCTGTTGATTCTTGACACAACAGATGAGCATATCTTCAGTCTGATGTTGACTCCTTCTTCTGTGAGAGGTTTCAGCCACTGGCAAATCTGAGCTCACCAGCTCACATCCACCCTGCCAGCTGCTTCCCTGAACATCCCATTGCATTGTTGGAAGGGGCATAATGCCGATTTCTACCGCTCCTCCAACAGATGACCCCCAGTGTCCCCCTCCAAGCCAAACAGCTCTGTTTTAAATACCCTATACTTCAGCCAAGACCTGGTATAACACTGTGTTCAGTGAAGAGATATAGACAAGCATTTCATCAGATTTACCACACATAATGTTCAGGAAAATGAAGCGTAGCTGTACAAATCCTAGGCTTAACAAAGGATGGCCAATGCTCTTGTCTTCAGTAAATTCCCTTCCAATCCCCCTTGAACATATGCTTCAAATGCATATATGGAGACATATACATACGTGTGTGTATATATATGTATGTATACTTACAGTTCACTGTAACCTAGCTCAGAGGGAAAGTCTGTGGGCATTGGATTACCTTGTCAAGCCTTACCATGCAATGGTCTTCCTAAAGTAAAAAGAACTGATCTTTGAAATCAGATAATACACGAAATTATGCAGCTGACAATTCCCCAGGGAACCATGGAGAAAATGGTATTATTGCTTATTTTATGAAGGCATACTGCTCTGAAAAATGTGAAATTAGAAAGTTGCACCCAAAAGCAGACAACTACCTTGCAAATGTGTAAATAACTGGCTAAGACCTGAGGCAATACTGAAATAAATATTTGCAATGAATCCTCAACTTTTATCAAGCATTTTCAGTCCAGAAGGTATGAACTAGCAAGGCACGGGAGGGGACATGGCCACTGTGCTTTCCTCAAAGTATTAGAAAGTTAATTTCTAAGGAAAAAATCTAATATTGTCACTGAAAGAGTTCACTTGAAATTAAGAAGCCACTGAAGCAATAGTCAATAAGTCAAAATTGTGTAACAAGTTAGAGAAATCTGTAGACAGTTAATGTAACTGTCATACTAACATTAACATTTGCTTCATAGCTCTAGGTACACGTACGTAATCCAAGAGGTTTGTTGCAAATCATATTTACGAAGAGGGAAGTGAATGAGAATGGATACCTGAGCAAAATATTTGAGGACTGATGGAAAATAAAAAAGTGCAAACAGCCAACCAACATGATGACCATCCATCCCGAACAACATAAAGAAAAATACTGAACAAGAAATTTCTTAAGATTGTGCAAGGGCTTATTTTGGACCTGACTTTGTAAAATCCCTCTCTCAGGTTTAGCTTCCATCTTCCTAATGCTGTGGATTTAAACTCATCTATTTGCTTTTGAAAGCTTGAAGCCTTTCAGCTGTGACAGTGTAATGTAGCCACTTTCACAGAAGGTGGCTTATATGAAAAGCTAACTAGTTAATCTTCCACTGGCAGAAGAATGGAGCAGATGGAATGGTCGCTCATGAGTTAAAAAGACCAGGCACCGCTGTCACAGGCAGCTGTCTTACACAGACTTTTCACCAAGATTAACTTTCCTGTTCAGGCAGGAAAGATTTCTAGGAAAGTCAGGAGAAATTTTCATATTAGTCACTGACAGATCAGCCCAGAGACGCCACAAGATGTCGTTGTGGACCTATGAAGATAACGCTGTTAGGGCTGTAAAAATATAAATAAATAATGTAAATTAGAAACCACAGTTAATTTTCTGTTTCTTAAACTAATCTACAATAAAAATACAATGAACTATTTTCTCTTATGCTAAAAAAACATTTTGGAAGGTTTTCCATAGCTTTTACCTGGTCACTTTGGAATACAGAAAGTTTAAATACACAGGTTCTTTATATCAGCCCTTCAACAGTGCCAGCCTTCCGGAAGGCATTCACTTTCCCCCTGCCATGGGCAGAGAACTCTTTTAGATGAGAGGCAGTATATGCTTACATGAGGTAAAACCAACAAATAAATAAAATACCAGAAAAAAGAATAAGAAAAACAAAGAGACTCTATGAATCTTTAGCAGGTTTAAAACATTCTTTTCAATCAGTCTTGGATTTTAATTATTTCTTCTGGAAGCATTCCCATGTATAGAAAATTAAGATTTGTTTTGTAACATATGCAGTTCTTGAAAGCAGAGATTAACATTCCTCATGAGTTCCTCATGAATATGAGGATGTAGTAAAAAAAATTTATGACTGGTGTATGAATTTCTTCCAAAATATGAATGTTAAGAAATATAATAGAGATTACTTTTGGTACAATCAGATAAAATTTTCAGACCTGGTTACTTTTAATTGAGCTCCAAAGATCAAGTTAATTATGAGCCAAAAGACTTGCAGAGCTTAGACGCTTTGATGGATATTGCATAGGTCATAATATAGTCTAGGTTCTACAGTATTTAAATCCAACATTTAGATGTCTCACCAGTTATAAAAATTCCAAGAACCCCATACAGTGATCAGGAATGTTAGGTATGTAGGGATTCAGGGATTCAGACCAAATGATGAATCACAGAAGTGCATATAAAATGCCAATAAGAAAGGCTGACTAAATCCTGCACCTTGCAGAGAGTAAAGTGCCCAGTTTCATGACTCAGAAAGGTACTTTCACTGTTCTGAAATTCACAGTTGTTTGCTATTAGTGGGGGTTAGTATTCTCCAACGTATTAGAAAAATTCACTATTGAGACATGCAATGTAATTAGTGGTGGAGAGAAAAAAAGTGCATCTCACAGGTTCTACATTTAGCATCTTTATTCAGAAAATGAACTTGGGCAACACATTAACCTATAGTGATCTGTGCTCAAAATCCACAACTGGGATAGATAAGAGAACAGACAGTTCTTTGGAGAGGTTGTGGTATTTCTTTTCTGAGAATTTAGATTCTATCAAAGATTGCGACATTTCAGAATTTTCTACTCATGTAAAAAACCCACAACAACTCCTGTGCAAAAATTAATGCAGTATAAGGTTGTCTTTTTGTTCTGGTATTACAGATATTTCTAATTACTGTACATGACCTGTATGGATTTGATGTTTTTCCTAACTTAGCCCATGTTCCCTGTATTAATGACCTGGACTTTGATTACATCTTCGCGATATTTGCAGTAATTGAATGAACCTCACATTCTGTGATCTGACTCCCAGTACAATAATTAGCAAAAAAAAATCAAAGGGAACCCTTATTTTTAAATATAAGCCTTTTTTCTTATTAAACAGTTACAAATTTGTTCAGCACCTCTTTGCCATTTTACAACCTTCAAACAGAATTAATTTGGCTGTGTGAAAGAAAAATATTCTTGTGAAAATAAAAATGCAAATAAAGTTTTTCTACTTGCAGTAGCACAATTACCTCCTAGTAGGATTAAGATACGGCTAGTTGTTCCTTCCTGAACATAGATATGCTGTCCAGAGAGTGACAAACTGTTTTAGCAAGAAGAAAAAAAAAAGGAAAAATTGTGGATCAAAGCTGTAGCCATTGAGCACTTAATAAAGATTTACAGTTAGAACGCAGAATACATATATACATCTACAGTAGGGTGCACAATGGAAAGTAGCCATTAGATATTTTTATTGAATTTTGACCAGATGTCTTTCAGGCTCTAGAGGAAAAAATAAATTCTTATCTGCTTTATTGTTTTACTTTAATGCTATGCTTATGTCTAAATTTATCAACAGAAAGTTGTACTTCAGTGGGAGCACAGCTGGGGTCTTACAGCCTAAACCTTGTTTTGGTCTAGATGGTAAGGATTTGTAAACCTATGAAGGTTCAGAATGTATTAGATAGAAGAATAATGAAGTGATCAGCAGACAGTAGTGATTTTGTGGAAAACTATTCAGTAAAAATATCTGAGAAACTGTAGGGGGAATTCTGTTCAAATAACAGCCTCAAAGGGTCTATTGTTGCAGTAGGAACTCCTGTTGCTAAGATGATGAGACATGTGATGGTGGCAGACACTGATGTTGTTCCAGCTGAGATGCTTAAAGCAGTGGTGTTGAGAGAATTGTTGTGGTGACAGACTGTCTCAACATAATCCTCTCCACTAGAAAAACATGCAGCGAATGAAAAAGGTAGATAGGTAGATAGTATCTTTGAACTATCTTTCAATATGAAGACAATATGTATAAAGCTAGTGATTGCTTAGTAATAGTTCCTATGAAGGAATGGGGAAAGGGAATTACCAGAAAAAGGCTTTCTGAGAACCTGAAACACTGGTAAAGTAAGGAAAGCAAGTCATGGAGATGGGATTTATCTGCTTGTTTGATGAGGTGATGCCAAGACAAAATCTGTGCATCAGGTAAAGTGAAGATCAATATTGGAAGAAATAGAACAAAAAATGTCCTGGAGAAAAACATGTCAAGTGTTTATGACTGGTCATCCATCTCATAGGGACAGGAATATGAATTGTTGATGAAGTTGGATAACGCCCTTCTGCTACCAAAATGAAAATATTGTTTTGAATGCTGAATAAAGTAAGATTTGGTAGGGAATGCAATATATCATGTTTTGGATTACTCCCATTGTGGAAAAGATTAAAGCTTTTGGCTGAGATGCCTGGATTATGGTGAGACATGAGATACACAAGCTGGGCAAGGTCTTCATGAAATAATCAATAAAAATGGGGAAGGGGAAGTTAGAGGGTAGAAAAACAGTCTGACATCACACGACAAAACACGTGATGATATTTAAAACATGGATTCAGTATAAGGGTTTACTAATCTGTTGGAAAGAAAATGCTTTCTGTTCCTTGGTGGGGATTTCCATGGTGTACATTTACATCTACTTCCCGGATCAGTCATCCTCCTTACACTCCCTGTTACAGAGCTGGGGGATTGGAAGCTCTATCTGCTAGGCCTCTGGTTCCTCATCAGTCTGCTAGGAAAATGTAAGGAACTAGGAACCCAGGTATACCCAAGCTCAATTTTATTTGAAAACTTTGGAAATGAAGCTCAGTTATATAAAATGAAATTCCTGATTTTTAGGAATTTTCCAACTTTTTGTTTTGCTACAAAATTGAGCACTTTCCCCCCTGCCCTTCCCACCAAGTTCCTGCAGAATGGCAATTCTGATATTCTGACAGCTCTAATCACAAATTGCTGCTCAAACAAGGAACACCAGTTTGGATATATTATGTTGCATTGGAGTCTCAAAACAGTTTAAATCTATGTCCCTGATTTGTTCATCTAATTGTTTTAGTTTACCCTCTTTCTGATTTGATTTGATTTGACACAAAAGCATACATAGGACAGGGAGCTTGATGGGACCTATATGTTGAATCAATGCACTATGTTTTGTCACTAAGTGTTGTTTCATCATGGATACTGCAGACATCTAAATTATCATGTTTCGGTTTTCTTTGTCATTATTTAACGAAATTCATTAGTATTACACTTATCTGAAACTAATGTCAACCCAGTTTCTCTTTTCTTTTGTGTAGAAAGTGATTTTTTTACTTCCTGTCCTTGAAGTATGAGCAAATAACTTTATTTGAAAAATATATCTATAGTGATATAGTTGTATGCGCATGCATATGCATTACTTGTCCAAATAATGGAATAATTATTGTGAGTACTTTAACACACGTGGCACTTTTCTCCATTCAGCTTCATGTGCTTTCAGCTAGGGGTACAGAGCGGTATGAAGACCTAAGATTTTTCTCTGTACGATTATAGGTAAAAAAGGTTGAGTCAGATAAAATTTGACTCAAAAAAATTGAGTCAGAGATCAAACAGCGTTTTTCACCTTAGAGCCACTTTATAAAGATCAATCAATTTGTGTCCTGGCTCCTTGCCTTTCTTTGTTTCTTTTGGTTTCCCTTTTGTGTTGACCTGATCACTCTCAGCCTATCTCAGATTAATGTGTTTTTCTAACAGGAATGGTGACTGACTCAAACCAAAATTTTCAGCCTGGTAGCTTTATGTAAAAATATGCAAGCAATACCGAGTCTTCCCTGTGGAAAGATCTTTCCAAAGGAAACCCCATTGCTTACAAATGAAACTTTGTCACTGTTCTTTATACTTTCTATTGAAGTCACAGCAGCTTCCTGAATGCTCCCCTCTGGGAGAGAACTTCAGGGATAGTCTCCTTCTGTGACCTATTGTGTAAATTTTATCTGCGCTGTTCATAGAACATTCATATATTTACCTAAAGAGCAGGGACACCTTGTGGTAAATCGCTCTACATGGAGTGGAAATGCTGCACTTCTAACAACCATGGGAAAGATGGATGTGAAATGAATAATGTAGTATTTAAGAAAGGAATTTTTCCCTAATTCATCATTTTCAGTAGCAAATGAAAATAGCAATAGTAATAACCTCAAACACTGTATTTATTACACAGAATTTACATAACATCAAAAAAAGTATAACTCACATACACAACAGATTTTTATATCATCAAGTATTGTAAAAAGCAACAATTTCATTTTTCCTTAATTCCATGGTAGAATTTTAGTTTCTTATATTTCGTTTGGTGAGGAGTCTGGATTGAGAAGCATGGTGGAGAAAAGGACAAATTACTGGAATATGGAAGGAAGGGAAGGCAATCAGTTATGTATGGACAGAGACTTTTTGTTGGAAATACAGTAGTTAAGGTTAAGTAATTGCCTGTGGCAGAGGTCGCTCTTCCTCCTTAACCCATTCCAGAAGTACTTAAAGTTCTTTTTCACCATTCCAGTGCTTTGCTCTTGACTACACTGTGCAGCTCAGTTAGATAAGCTAGCATTGCTAATTGAAATATTATGTTAATCTCACGTGACATTCAGTATACAATACTATCTGTACATTTAATGTGAAAATTTATGCTCTGTAAAATATGAATACTAATAATTTGTCTCAGTTCAAGACCTTACCTTCCAGTCCCATATTCAAAGCTGTAGATAATCCTCCAGCTCTCTGAAGAAAATATAGGTAGAATGAAAGTCTTATGTTGTGGTTTTACATCCCAAACCCAGTTAGAATATGAATTCTTTAAATTAAAAAAAAAGTTTACTGTACTGGTATTTTTAACTTCTCCCACGTGATCTTGCTCATATATAGATTTAGGACATTTTTGATCATGGCAAATGATGAAATGTCATTGGTCAGCATTACCACAAAATGAATGTAGTTAATGAAAAATATAAAGTTGGTATTTAAATACGTAATTGAAGAAAATGAAATGAAATGTGTAGAATTCATTTAATAAGAGTTGTCTGCTTCATAGTTCTAGCAGATTAATCAGTCAACAAAGGTGGAAAATAAAAAGATAGTAATATGTAAGAAGTATAGAAGTATTTGGTGACATTTAAACCTCTTAACTCTGTAATATGATTTTAAGTTTATGATATAATAAAATTTTATGCATGTATTAATAGTGATGGGATGGTTTTCACATAAGTATTATAAAGAACTTGTGTGTGGCCTAGTTAGATTAGTAAGAAAGTATGAAACTATTTTTGTGGCAAGTGGTTTAAATAACTTCAGAACTATTGTGAGGTCTAAAAGATTTGAAATTTATTTACTCTAGATTCAGAAATTATGCATGGAGGTGATTTAGACCCCAAGTCCTTCTGCTACTTTTTCAGATTTTCTTCCATGCTAGATATAGCAATTTGTATTTTCATTGTTTTATTTTCTGTAGGTCTTTTGCCTGCATCCCATGCCTGAGATCAAAATTGGGGAAAAAAATGCAAAACTCAGCCATCACCACTTGTTCTTTTGGGAGGAGGGATAATCCTACATTGTCTTCCAGTTCTTTTGGCATAACTATCTTCTTGCACTTTTTTTTCCCCTCTGATTTTCTTTGTATTTATATGGTCATGGAACTCTGCCATTTGTTTTAATATCCTTTGCAGGATATCACTTACTTTGTCTGTAAACATTTCAGATGGCCTCTTAGGTACAATTTTCTCTTCTTTTTTAAAGTTTTTATTTGCTCAGAGATCAAAGAAAAGCGATAAGTACTACAAATAGAGATAAAAAGAGAATGGATAGTGTTAAAAGAAGGCATATTGCGAAGGTCTATGTCTCATAACTTAAGCAAAAACTAGTCCTGACTGAAGAGGAACTTGGTCATCTGGGACATCTGTAGTAGAGTATTTGGTTTCAAAAGTGGCAGGAAGAATGCACAGTACCCCAGCAGCAGCAAAGGTACAGTTCTTTGAAAGATGGGAAAGATGTCAATCAGCAGATTTTGGGCTGTAACACCATAAGTTCCTTTCTAATTCTTTCCTGCAGTTCTACGCTTTAAAGGAAGTGAAATGAGATTAGTCAGAAAATACATGGTGACAGAAAAAGTGAGAGAAGAAATGAATAATAAAATCAATAAATGAACTCATGACATGAGCTAAAAATCAGCAACTCAGAAAAGCCCTCGGGATTTCAAAAAAGAAATATTTATAGTCTTTGTAGTTCCCCAGTGTGATGAGGATTTTGTGAGTCTTTGAAAAAGTACATAGCAAGTGACAGCTCTGGTGTTCTTAGTTATGTGCTAAACAGAAATGACATGCAAAAGCACTGAGTGGAGGGAGAAAATCAGAAAATAGCAGTGACTCATGGAAGGTCAATGGCCCAGTCACGAACGGGATGAAGGTCTGTGCCTTGGTGCAGCTGCCTTTCTGCTGAACTCCACAGTTCACATAGTCTTATATTACATTGTTTAGGAGAAATACAGAGAGGATAAAGAGAAAAAACAGACCTAAGCAAGCTACTTGGATGATTTTATTAGTTCACCATCTACACAATTTTCAATACAGCCTGTCAAGTGGGCATCATCTGATGCATATGAAAGAAGGATTGATTCTTTTTCCCCATAAAGCATAATATATCAGCTGGTAGGAAACTGCAAGTGAAGCATACAGTAATAGTTTTAACGAGTACAGAAAGCTAAGGTACATGTAAAACACACTTCTGGAAAAAATGAACTCTAGGAGGCTAGTAGGGGAGAGAGTCAAGAAAATATTCTATTTAGACTACCATTGCATATGGATGTATATGTATATACACCACCATAAGAAAAAAAAAGGAGGAAACTAGCATATACAGAGTGAACTACATGCATTTGATAAATAACAGTGATAGTATTTTATTCAGCACTTATAAAGTAGAAAATACATATTTCCTTCAGCACCGCAATATCTGAATTAGCCAGAGATACTGCATTATACATGAAGATTAGACCAGAAATGAATCCAGCAGAAACGGAGAAAGAAGCCATAAAATTGTAAGTAGTTCTGTGATACCGCAGCGTATGTGGCTGCTATGAAGATTTGCTGTCCCTAATGAATAATGCATAGGGTACGAATTTTTTCAAGGGAATGATAGGCTATCTAATGAAAACTTTGAAGGAGGTTACAAATTACCTGCCTGAAGTGAACCAAAAGCAAAAAAGCTAGATACCTTAGTATCAAACAAAATAGTATCAACTCTAGCAAAAGTAAAAAGCAGCTTACTCATTCTCTTAGTTTCCAGCTATTCTATCACTTCTTTTCTGTCTGAAGATGTTGCATTAGAAATATGACATTTCCCATATTAAAAAAAGCAGTTTGCACCTCACTAGATCAATGTATTTTTTCTTTCTATATTGAAGTAAGAAGATGAATGACAAGATGACATAATATGCCACTAAAAGCTAATTTTAGTATCCTCTCCATCAGCAATGCACGACACGGATTATTTTCTTAGTGCTTTTTTTTCCCTTTGTCTTTTTTCTTCATTAACTTTCAAATCAGGATAGACTTTGCTTGCATGTATCTGTTGTTGCATATTACATTTGACACTTGAAATTGTGTCTGGAATGCATGGGTGGCATGCAATCCTGACAAAATTAGAAAGTGTCAGGAAAGAATTAAGAAGAGTCAATATGTACGTTGAGTTTAATCTAAAGACTTTTATTCATCTGTAAAGAGCTGAAGGCTCTTCTGTGACTTTATTGCAAGTGTGTGTCATACAGCAGTAGTGAAGGGAACGCAATCTATAATACCAGTCCTTCTGTAAATGTTCCTGAAAATGTTAGCATAATCACTGAACGGTCTAGGAGACTGACAGACTGCCTGCCCGCTTGTGTGGGATCGGCACAAATACTGATTCTGAGTCAACTAGCGGAACTGAATGTCAGGTACTTCAGTGTAGAAATCCTGACTTCTTTTGGTTTTGGGACTAAGATGGTAAGAAGCAAGCATGCAGTGTCTTGAAACAACATCATAAATCTGTGCTAAATGAGTGATAAACCAGAACTATTAAAACATTGTTGCTCAAAAGCCATACTTTATGTCCTCTTTTTCTTGTTGTTAGTGTACTGCACTGCATGATCTGATTCTGCTACCAGTTAGATCCATGCACAGCAGAAATAAATCCACTGAAATTGCTAGGGATAAGCTCAGACTTAGACTTACAATATTTACATGAAGAGACAGCAAAAAATACATATTATTTCATTTAGAAGTACCCTTTCAACTCCAAAGGGCTCAAAAGAAAACACTTCTTTGTAACCCACTCTCTAATCTCCGTCTCTGCACATTTTAAAAAGTTTGCTTTGTGCTGCAATTGATTGGGAGATATTTGGTGATTACTTTGTTTGCCAATACACAGAATATTTTGCCCACAGCAGCAACTTTGCTAAAGTGCCCAGGAGGAAGACTGGTTCTTATACAACTTCAACTGCTTTTGTCAACTCCATAGTCATATGATGTCTGGGGTTATGATAAACATTATTGCAGAACCTTGGGTCAAGTAAGTTGCGAAATTTCTTACTTTAGAAGGAAGCATTTGCTGGATCATCATTTCTATGTGAAATTTAGGTAAACTAGCTACACAAAAATCAACCTTACATTCCTTCCTTAATTAAATTTACTTAAGTATAGAAAAATTACAGTACATGGTCAGAATCCATTTTCCAAATGATCATTAAAAAAAAATGCCCCACTATTTTTGATGCAACACAGCCATTCACTTCAAGATCAAAAATCATTACCTGCACATGGTTAACAGAGAAATACAGAGTTATTGTAAATGACTGTAAGAAAGATTCTGTAGCGATGACATTAAATATCTGAAGTAATTCTGCAGAAGTATAAGACATAATGGATAAGGAAAATATGTCACATCTGCAGACATCTTTCCCTGGAACTTCTGACGTTGTCTCTAGGCACCTCTGCTGTCAGACACATGACAAAGAGTAAGGTGGACCAAGGAGCGTTCCCGCATTTGTGTATGATCTTGGTAATAGCTTCAGGCAGAATCAGTTCTTCCAACTGCAAAGCTGTTCAAAAAAGTTTCATTTTCTTTTAATATGAAAGTTATGGTTTTGCTTTTTATTAAACAAAATAACTATTCTTTGACTAATTTTCTAATCATGCTGTATGCACAGTATATTTTCCTATTCTGTGGGTAGCACAGGTTATTTCAAATACAGAAAATGATGATCAAAGGGAAAGTAGGACTTAGAAATTATAATTGATTATCTTCAGGTTTACACTTCTATGCTGGGGAGAAATATGACTTCTAAAGAGGCAGAGACAGGAGGCACACTGACATGAAGCACTCAAGCATCAGTTCCTATATATGCTGGAAGTGGTCCAGGTTGTTGAAGAACCTTTCAGGGCTTTGTACTTGACTTTCAGAAATGGATAGCTTAACTCAGTTTAACCTATCTTTTATCAAAACAGAGTAATTGCATTGCCCCCGAATAGAAACTCTTCAGGCTGCAGTTGTCATTTAAAAAATAGAAAATAAAATATGCTAAAATAATAAGTTGGTATTTACATATATTCCTGGCAATATAGAGGTATCATGTTTACTATATCTATGTCTGCATGGGAAAAGAGAGGATTAAAATGAAATATATTTTTTCTGCACTTACTAAAAAATAGCTAAATTTCAGATAGCATTGGGAAGACATGTATTCTCCTTTATAGCTGAATAGCCTGTTTGGTGCCTGGGCTTCTATAAGAGAAGTTCTGCTCTATGAGTTGTTAAAACGAAAAGGGAATACGTATGAGGCCAAATCAGAGTGCTACATAATATGTTGGCTTTACACACTTTCTTCTTGCCTAATGAAATTTATTAAGCATGCTTTCCATAAATAACATTTAAACTGCAGTTTTTAAGAGTGTATAATGAGATACGGTTTCACGTGAAAAGCTATGTGGTCGTGTAGTAAGTGATTAATTATCAACAGAATACATGAGATAATTTCATCAGTAGCTTAGAGTTAGTATTAGATGGCTGGTCATGTATACTTGTGTAATTTTTTATATTATATTACTATAATATAATAAATTATTATTACTTTGTAATTATGATATA
>Ga0181612_107842_pt1 | contig 20184 bp, 9 predicted proteins | sample HoacroProtozoa21_FD_119630 | JGI IMG/M metagenome (GOLD analysis project Ga0181612, IMG submission 119630) | Hoatzin crop microbial communities from Cojedes, Venezuel. Combined Assembly of Gp0051906, Gp0051904, Gp0051908 | reverse complement strand
TTAAACTGCCCTTATCCCGACCCACCAGTTTCTGCCTCTTTCTTTTCATTCTCCTCCGCACGCCGGCGGGGGGAGGGGCGGCCGCGTGGCGCTTTTGTTGCCGGCGGCAGCCGAAACCAAGACAGGAACTCACCAGTGTGCAGAAAATTATTTCCAGCACTGGGGGGCACGATTCTCCTCCCTGTGCCAGGCTGCAGAAGGTTGCTGTCTCTGCTGCAACCTACCAACACCTGGAAATTTGCTGCAGAATGAGTGATGAGAAAGAAAAAAATTATTTCCCACTTATTTCTTATTATTGCAGGAACACTGTTTCCTCTGGATCTCTGTTTACAGAGAGTGTGGGGATCATGATGGTAACCTTTTGATGGCTATAGAAGTTATTTGCGTTTGGGAGGTGCGTGTGTATGTGTGCTCGTGAGTGTGTGTTTGAATACGCGTTAGAAACAGCAGTGGGAAGGAAATTCTCTGTCTCTTCTCAAAGGTTACTGAAAATCCAAGAAGGACAAGATATTTGTATGCTCACTTTAATGAAATTCATGTGTTAAGGTATATCCCTGAAAAGATACGGCTAAAACAGCTAGGGTCTTGTTAGTAGAGAACTAGTACTTATTTCATGGGGAAATACAATACTCAAGCACCATGAAAAGCCTGGAACTTCAGAAGCACAAAGTCATCAAATTCCCTTTGCTGTCAAAGGAAGGCTGACACATGAATACTTTTAAGTACCAGTCTGTTAAGGATGCTGAGTTACCTGCTCATGTTATTCCGCAGTCTACAAATCAAGCGTAATAGCAACACAACCACTGGAAATACCATTGCGTATCACTCTGCAAGCACACGATCACTGAAGAAACAGAGATACCCCTCCAAAACGTAGCCTTTCTGTGTGCTCAGACAGTGGAGCAGAGGAAGACAAGTGAATTACAGGGCTCTCTGGGAGCCACAGATAACAGAAACGCTGATGCTACATCATCGCTTCCTGGTACTCAGCAGCTCTGCTCTGCTCTTATTCGGAGTAGTGCTCCTCTGTAACGTACACTGAGTAAATTAGACTTGTTACGACCTCTGAAAAAACAAGGCAGACTAAAAAATTTTTGTTTGCATATATATACGTACGTTATTGTATTTGTGCACAGATCTGGAGGCAAATTGTTCTATGTCCCATTCTCTTTAACATTACAATGTAATGAAATGTAAATGTGAGGAGGTGGTTGCGCTCATTTATGTATCTTGCCTGCAATAGTTATGATTGGGATGACATGCATATTTAGCAAATAAAACTTGCTCGTGTCCTTATTCCTGAAGGAACATGGGAATTGCCACATTAGTTGTGTTTAGTGTAATAGTACCCCGGTCGGTATCAATAGTTCAAAGTGAAATAACATAAAAGCTAACTGTACTTAAGTAACTGATTTTTGATTGCCTGACAAATCTAAAAAAAAAATGTATATATATTTTTTTAGGTTTATCTCCAAACCCAGATTAAATTAAGAAAAAAATGTGGTGTTTTTTATTACTTGCAAACAAAGCGGCATTTTGAAAATATGAGAATAAAATGCTTTAATAATTTTCAAGAATGCATTTTTTTTTCCAACTGGAAATTTTACCCCGTTACACTTGAATTTGTGAGTATCTATTCACATCAACTGGTCAGGTCAGACCAGGTAAGGTATGTGATTTGTGAATAAGCTATTTGGATGAAAAATTTCACTAAACCTTGAAGAAAACAAATTAAACTCCAAGAATTTCACCCCTAACCTTGTGCTTCTGGCTAAAGCTTCTGATATGAGCCATGACAATTGTTTATTTAGTTTTGTATCACTTCTCTCTAGGACAAAAATTTCTATATTTTTTCTAAGTGAAGGTGGAGATAGTAATTTTATTGTGCATGTTGAATATTTTATATAGTTCTCCTAGACTTGCTGACATAATGATGTCTTGTGGCAATACTTTTCCTAGATTTGTATTATAGCACGTAAAAAATTATATTCTTTTAATAGAATTTCTTGTTTCTGTGAGCAATGCTTTAGAGATTTAAAAAATGTTATTGGATTTACCTATAAAGATAACGAGTTTTGTTCCTGTGGCACTAACTGTGAGAGTATATTCATTATTTATGCACAGACAGTAGAGCTAAAAATGACAACTGTGAAGTGTTGACAAAGGAAAAAAATTGCACTCTGTATAATTGTACTTTCCCAGACAAATGAAGGCATATTAATAAATTTTGACTTAATCTCAATATAATGTATATTTATATAAGTATTCTCAGAGCCTTGCACAGGAGCTGTTGTATCGATCATCACAACAAATTCCTTTGCTTTGATAAATTCGTTTATACCATATTTTGGTGATATTACAGGACCATTCTACATGGGAAAGCAGTTACTTTAGGGCAAAAAAGATTAGTGGCTCTCTGGTTTCTCGAGTAAAGGTCAGCTGCATCTTTCTTTTGAAGGCAAAAATATGTTCCCTTGCATTTGTCTAAAACTATTACCTGGAACCAGGAAAACTGACTTCCCCACTTGCTGGTCCCATCAGACCCAGGGCAGGTGTTGTCATGTCTCACTGTGTCAGGCGAGCTGCTCCACGTCTTTTGTCTTGGAGCATCTAATCATGACGAATACTGTTTGGAGTCAAAACCGAGTGGGTGCGGCTCCAGAATTTCTCTGTCGGTCCACGGGAAGGCTGCAGCTGAAAGAGCAGCACAACTCGAGTGCGGCAGAGCCGAGCGAGGGACCAGCTGCTGAGACAGAATGAAACTGAGGGTCAGGAATTAAACTTGACAGAAGATTAATAATTTGCCTTGGAAAGAGCAGAGAGGGTAAAAATGGTGTCAGAGAATTTGCTTGGCAATTTTGGCATCTGGGAGGAGGATTCTGAAAAAAAACATCATATGTAGGGCCTTATGCATCGAGGAGTGGAATATTAGCCGTCCAACAGAGCCCCTGAGATGGGTATCACGGTCCCCATGGATGGCTGGTTTCCTTGGGACATATGGAGCTGATTGATCGACCTGTCACAGCCACTTATGTGTCAGAGCTTGAGGAGGCCTGCGAGGAAAAATTTTAATGGTGCTTGTCGTCAAAGAAAAATGTTTTGCTTCTCCCTTCAGTGGCCCTGCTGACACCACTGATGTGGCGCCTGCACTCATCCTGTCCAGGATCATGGCAGACTTCCTCTTGTCGGCTTGATCTTGACTGGGGCTTCACATCGCTGCTCTTCACTGGATGCGTCTCTTCTGCACAATTAAAGGCAGCGAAGGGACTCCAACTGCTTAGAAAGGTGAAGTCTAACAGCTCTAGACTACTCCAGCGAGGTACAAAAATCATGAATATGTAAGATTCAAATAAATGTAATCTCGCTTGCAGGATGAGACGGCTAACGAATGAAGTATTTACTTTACATAGGGGAGTTTGCGATTGTTGTTTTGTTTTTGTTAACGTACATTTTCATAATTCATAATTTGTCAGCGTTCACGGAGCAGCTCAGTGCAGGTTCAGGTCTGTAGGCTGAACGTCAGAGTGGGTATGCTGGGAGCAGGGCTGGCAGGACCCAGGTTTCTGCTGAAGAAGAGCAGTGCTGGTGCCGAGGGGAGAGGGCAGAGTCAGCCCTGCAGAGCCTGGCTGGTGAAGGTGCTCGCCGGAGCTGTGGCAGAGAGGAGGAGGTGGTGAGAACTGCAGTGGGGCTCTTTTTTGTCACGGGTTCTGCTTCCTGCTTGTGACCTTGGAAACTCAGAGGATAAGGAGGGGCTGGACTGCGTGTGGTAGAGGCATTGTAACAGGCAAATTAGGACAGATAGGCCAAACTTTTTATCAAAATCCCCTCCACTGCCTTAGCAAAAAATTCTGGGCGTGATTTGCATGGTCTCAAAAAACAAAAGAAATATGGATGAGCAAAGTTGGGTTTTTTCCCCGTCATTTTATGATGCCATTTCTAAACACCTGAAATCAGAGGAGATGTCTGTCCCAGCTGATGCGAGCCTGGGTGCCGCAGGGGTGCCTGTGCGTAGCGAGGTGTCAGTCCCTCAAACCCCAGGATCAGCACTTAGGTGCCTTGGCACAGAAGACCCTGCTGGAGTCTGCTGCCCATTGCTCTGGAATGGCTGGGGAAGCCCCGATACGTCTGCCCGGCTCTTCTGGTGGCAGCCCGAGGCATTTTAGATTGAAGTGTTGCTCCCTTTCAAATCCAGCATAATAAATGCAATGATCTCAAACACCTTGTGGGGCAGGAGCCCGAAGGGGAAAAAGCGAGGGGTTGTCTTAGAGGGGTCTTGAGAAATAGGGAAGAGTCTTTCTTTTTGCAGCTAAGGAAGATACTGAGGAAATATCTACATGAAAGGAAATGGACAGTTTCATACTGTGTGGACACAGGTGGAGGAAGCCCCACTGAGGCCTTCATCTAAATTTCATCTTGTGAGGGATGTCACTGGCAGGTTGTGCTTTTGTGTTCGATCTCCCTGGGTTAGAGGAGAAAGCAGTTATAGCTCCTACTGAAAATAAGCCAAATAGCAGGAGCAAAAAAGATTACCAGTAGGCAATTAACTAATTGTACCTCTTTGCCCACTATGATAAGGGGGTATTTATAGTCACTGGGAAAAAATAATGCTTTCCTAAAAGCAAAAGCGCTGTGGTTGTTGTTAAGATAACTGGACAACTTGCTCATCAGCAAAACTTTTCAGAAGGACAAAGCTGGTTTCTTTTATTCCATGAAATGTTTTGGTCTGAGGGGGATGAGTTTTCCTTCCCAATACATTTCTCCTTAAAAATTTCCCACAACCAAGCTCTTGAGCACACTTGAAATTAGGAGGCAAAATAGTGGTAAAACTAGCCTGCTAGTTTTGAAAAAAGATATTTTTCTAGTGTAGCTTTATGCTGCTATTTAAAAATTTGCTTCTATATTTATTGCCTTTCTCTTCAGAGAGATTTCTTTAACATGCTGCAGTGTGAGAGGATGTTTCCTTCAACTTTTAAAAAAAGTTTCAACATCAGAACTTAGCAGAAGTGTACTGCGGGATCTGTCTTGCTGTTAGTTTTTCAAAACAAAGCCAGTTCGAAGTCAGTGGGGATATCTGTTGAACAAGGAGTGGCATAATATGGCCTGGGGCTACTAAATTGCTTCTGTGATAAATGTTATCCTAAATGTGTTCTGATTATTGCACTCTTTCTCTTTTTGTTAAGTACCTTCCTACCAGAGATACTATCCATTAAACTTCTTCTAGTTAATGGTTTCCCCATGAATGTGTTTTTTCTGCCAGAGTGGTATCTGTTGAGAATAGGGAGGGGAAGGCAGTGTGACAGCTGACCCTCTTGTAGAGCTGCTGGTACTTCTTCAGCAATTGCAGAACACCAAAGAGAAGCGACAAGAGTCCATAAAGAGGTAACTCGTCACGTGTGGCTTTTTAGGCTAGATACTTGAGGGGTGTGTTGGTGCAGCTTGGCTGACTGTGAAAGAAATCAGCTGGTTTACTGTGTCTAAGGCCTTTGATCTTTTTAGATACTTCCAGTCTGGACATAGTTTGTGATGTTTTGTTCATTAAGGTTGATAGCAAAGCAACAAGGATTCTTTTAGTCCTGGAGACTTCTAGGGAAGACCTGGAAGACAGACACTGTTTATATAATTACTTTTAGCCTCAGTGGAATGGCCTGTGTGAGCATCTACACGTTGGTAGTGTTGCCAAGCAGTTTCAGCAATCACACTACTGACTTTTGAACTACAACTTGAGCAGTACAAAGATGAAGATGATCCTTAAAGTTTTGGCTAACTTCAGGAACTGGGTTTAGCATTCCTATCTATTTCCTGATAATTATGAGCACTTATTAACAAACGGTGAACATACTTCACAGTGAAGGTCAGATATGGAACAGGTTCCACTGAAGTTATTCAGTGTTCTAGACCAGGAAGTCCCCGAGATGAAAATAGTTGGAATCTAGAAATGTGTTCAGGGAAAGAAATACAGTGCAAATTTCCCCTGTTCTTACTCTTTCTAAGGCATCTGTTTATAACCACTATTGGAGAAAGGTAATTTCAGTCTCACCATTCTCATGTTTTTAAGAGATCTACTCCTTCTACTGCAATTGTTAATCTTTCCCTGCTCTGGCTCTGCATGTCACAGCTGAATAAAGTGACATCTAAGGCAAAATTTCTCTTACCAAAATCACAGTTTTGTGCAGGTACTAGGAGGTTGTTTTCAAGTTTAATGAATTAGAGAAGGTGAGCTGAGTCCTATCTCCATAGATAAAACTGACACAATCTCACTCATACACAGCTACATCATAAGCCTGATGTAAGGACAGGACTCTGTAAAGAGAAAATGAAAGAGAAGGATCAAACTTTAAAGTACATTTGTTTCTTCTGTTCTGATGAAATACTGTAGGAAACAATCCTGAAAACAACTGCATATCCTCACTTTGCTGGGGCTTATGAGTATCAGTGGTTCTTGGACCTCGAATAATTTAGTCTGTGCAGCAAGTCTTATTTTGAGCTGGTTGGAAAAACTGAAAATCAGGGTTTTTTTTATACAACATCATAATTTTTGAGGATGCTTTTGTTACAAGGTGCTCTCAGGTCTAAGAGAGATTTCTGATTTCAGTGAACAGGGCAGCTTAAAATTACTTTGTGTCTTGAGTCACTACTTGAAATGCAGATATTCCGCGTTCAAGTCGGTGCTGTTATTGATGTGAAGTAGGGATGTTGTGCATATCTCTCTCACCTAATAGGAGGTCTCACCCTTTGCTGTAAAAGCTCATACTTTTTTCAAAAGAAAATGCATTTTGCATTTCATGCTGAATCAAGGCACACACCATGCAACTTGACTTCTCTGTCTGCTTCTGCTATTTCCATTTTCAGTGAAATATCTTACTTGCTTTCTGACCAGCTGTGGCTAGCCATGACATTCATTAGAGATTAGCAAAGCTGGAAAGGTACTTTTATCAGCTTATGCTGTATGAAAACTAGGTTGGCAGGCTTCATAACTTCTCCCTGACAGCAGAATGACTGCTCTGATTTTTTCCACATAGTGATCAACATAGCAAGACAGCAGCTTTGACATGTGTGTTCATTCCTGTGTTCACCAGAGCAGCCTCATGTTTCTATTTCTTCATTTATCTGTCAAGTGTAAGTTCATATTCAGCTGTTTCAGCCCCTTTCAGCAAGAATATCTTTTTTCTCAGTCAGCTTTTCAGTGCTAATAACAATGGGATTTTCATCTTTCATTGGGTTTCTGTGTGCTATGACATTCAAGTAATAAAGAGAATCTGCTCTCTTTGCCCTTGACACTTGTTTTACAATAGGATACACAAGAAGTAACCAGAGCCAGCTGTTCTGATGTAAATAGGCAGAGCTTTATTGCCACCAGTAGAGTTATGCCCAGTTTTACAATCTCGTGGCATGCCATAAATGTTTTTGCCCTCTGAACTAATATATTGGGATGCATTTTCCTGCATTCTAATCCTTGCTGTAGAAAGATAATGTTTCCAAGTGTTACCCTCTAAGCAGCTAATCGCTTGGTTAGCTCCCCACACTTTTGGTTTTAACCTCTTTTTCATGACTGATGAAGATAGCTTTAGTCTGGAAGATAAGGTTTTTCTACTATGATGTATATGGGGAAAACAGCTTTTTTAAAATCCAAGCAGACTGGGACTTGCAAATGTTTCACCATATAAAAGTATCAGATGAGGAAGGATAATTGCGTGAGTGTGAACTTGAGTAACTCATTAAATGCACTAAAAATATGAAAGTAATCTCTTGATTTGACATTAAGTTGAGATTAGTTAAAAAATAAAAGCAGCTGCTTTGCCATCATAAACAAAGAATTCAACACTTTCCCTTATCCTCTTGCCAAGCTACTGCTTATTCTTATCTTTTAATTAAACCTGAGCTTTAAAATACATGTGTCTAGCAGGCCAGTTTATTAAATGAAATACCAATAGGTGCACAGTATTCTCAGCAATTAGCATTGTGTATAGAGGTTTCTGGGCTTTTTTTTTCCTCCTTACAGAATGGACACATTAAAGACCCCGGTTTCATTGCAACTCGGAGTTTAAAGTCATTGATTAGGAAGAAACAGAAATTAAAGTCTTGTGCTGAAATTTTTTTTAATTTCTACTAGCTTCATTTTCTACTGCAAAACCACACCCAACCACTTTAATTTGGTGTTAAGCAGAGACGTTACTCCCACAAAACAAAAACCAGAACAGTGTCTACTTCTGATCAATTCTTGATAAGGAGCTCATAACATCTTCGTTATCTCTGAAGCGAAAATGTGATCTGATGCATTTTCTCTAATTACCAAATATTTTTTCCTTTTTTTTCTTTTTAAAAGTTCTTAACAAATTGAGTCTTGCTGGGGAGTTGGAGGTGAAAGCCTAACTACAGCGAAGCCAGTGGGACCTTTGCCATTTATTGAAGGCCAGTTTTCACAGGGTTCCTCAGATGGTGGTGACTGAAATCACAAATCACCCCCATAATTACTGTGCAAGCACACAGTTCTGACCTAGATGTAGTTATTCATTCAGGGAATGGAAGTAAAACCCTGTAACTTAGATGATCAGCCCCACTGCACTAGAACCCCATTCAAAGTACTGAATGTCAAAGAATGCAATTTCTGGCTGCAATGACTAAAATCCATATCATTTAGGCATATCTCAACCCAGAATAGGACTTAATTCTGTCCTAAAATAAGAAACGATGATGGGACCATTGATATTCTTGAAGTTAAAAGTATAATTTGCTTGGTTAAGCCTCAAGTACTTACAAATAACAGAGAAATTTCCAAGCAATCAAGATTAGTCCCCAAATAACTGAATGGACAAAGAAAGAGTTGAGTATATAAAAAAATTTGAATTGGTGTCCAAACAGCTATATTACCAATAGAAAAATGTACGTATTCAGAACTCCAGTGACCTAAAATATTTTCACCACTTTGAAAATATTAACGTTAAAGGCCACCCTTTCCCTCAAATATACATGTTGACTGCTTTTTCATTTCTGTTTAATACAGCATTACATTGCAGTTTTGTGCACATTAATAATACATCATGGTTGTAATGCTATGATGTCTTATAACCTAAAGTAAACATAGTATGTTGATCTAATACAGAATGGTGTGGTAAGCAATGAGGCTAAACCAAGAAGGAATTCATGATGGAAGCAAACAAGAGTGTTTCCGGTAACTCTGTGAAAACATTAGGAAAGCAGTTAATTGGCAAAATGAATTGGAATTAATTATGCATGAATCTTGTGGCAAGTACAGCAGCACTCAACTCATTGAGAAATCGTAGTTTGGAACAGTGGATGCAATCCTGACTGCATTATATCCTGAATGTGCTTATGGCCACTTTTTGGAGGACTGCAAGGTCCATAGCTTGTTCTATAGAGTACACTGTCATTAGGAGAAGTATCTGGGATTTCTGAATCACTGATATTTGTTTTCAAGAACCCTTGGGAACTTGTGAATTTCCTGACAGATAAGTAAGGACATTACACTATCTTTAAAAAAAGAAAAGGTATAAGACTCAAAAATGAGAAGATTTAGAAATAAGTAACTAATTAATCTGCACTTGAAATAAATCAGGAGATAATAAAATGACAAAAAGAGCCATTATAAGTTTTTCAAAAAAGGATTCTGTCGAACCAATTTATTTTCCTTCCTTGACAATGTAACTAGCATAATATCTAAAAGAACAGAAACAGTAAAAGTAAGAAATCTGAATTTTGATACTGCTTTTTGACATTGTTCAATGTCAAATTCTCATAAGCAAGTTGAAGAAATAAGGTGTAGCTTTAATCATTATAAAGAAGATGTATAACATGGATCAAAATTTTCCCACTTTAATTAGCATGAAGTACTGGGCTTCACCAGGGATATCACTTTTACAGAAGGGGCAGATAAACAGCAGAACAGGCCAACAAGAATCATAACAAGTTTAGAAAGAAAAGTTAAAGAAAAATCTAGAAGGTTCACTATATAGGAGGATGTTATGCTAAGGAAGGTGAACAGTTTTTTGCATCACTAACTGATGACAGAAATCCAAAAAATTTCATCTACATCAAATCAGATTTACATTGGATATTAAGACAATGTTCCAAAATGCTATGGAGGATAAAGTATTGGGATGGGATATGTGGTAATGTTCAGAGATTCACGGAGTCACAGGATATTTCAGGTGGAAAGGGCCCTTAGGAGGTCATTTATTCCAACTCCCCACAAATCAGATCCAACAAGGGCAGGTTGCGCAGGACGGTGTCCAGAGAAGAGTGAACTTCTGATTATTTTGAGTGATGGAGATACCACAGCCTCTCTGGGAACCTGTTCAGGTGTTTCACCACTCGCATGGTGGGATTCTTTTTCCTAGTATCTTACTGAAATTTCCCGTGTTGCAACTTGTGTCCATTGCCTCGTTCTATTATTTTGCATTTCCAAGAAGAGCCTGGCTCTGTCTTCTCTATATCATACCACTAGGCAGTTGAACTGTGGAATTTCCACTATTACAAGTATTACAAACAGGTTTGATAAACATCTGGAAAATGTTAGGATTTCCCTCAGGACAGGAGTTGAATGAAATGAAAATAAGTCCATTATCATTCTCTGGTTTTGCGAGTTGCTATCTTCGTGTAATTCTTTCGAATATGCGGAAACATAACATTTAGTTAATGAAGGTATGTGTCTATGTAGGTACTGTGTGTAACGGAAAGTTCTGGATCAAAGGGTCATTAATGCATTTCAGTCATTTCTGTTGCAGTCGTCTTATTGTTAAATATTTTAATCCCAAATATTTCAGGTTTTTATGTTTTCTTCAAAAAGTCCCAAGATACATTTATGGCAGGGGAAGAGTCTGTGGTCTAGTTTTCTTTGGAGTGGGGGTCTTTACTCTGAGTGGACTAAAAAGTGCCTAATTTTATTTCCAGGAAACAAATTCAAAAATTTTTGGCTCCAGATGAAAGTGGTGACTTATACTGAGGCTGTTACAAGGTGTAGACAAATTGAGTCCCTTCATTTTTCATCAACTTTGACCAAATAAAGTTCAGCTTTAATTTTGGAGTATGGAAGTTGCAACCTACAAAGCCCTGATTGGTATTATATGAAAGGTGAATGAAAGGAAGAATGTTTTAGAATTACATACATTATTTTTCAAGCAGGATTTCTCAGGAATGAACCATGTGAGAAAGCTTGGGAGATACAAAAGGAAATGTTGCAAATTAAAATTACCAGCATAATGTTTAAAACCCACACAGTTTAAAGAAGGCTTAATAGAGGAAGCTGAATATTCTGCAGTTGCGGGTTTAGAAAAGATACAAGATGAAAACTGAAACTATCAAGTATTTAAGACAGAGGAAAACAGAAAAGTAGAAGGTGATAGTTATGCTCTGTAGATGGTTGCAGGAAAAATAAAACTTAAAGCAAAAATCTGGGTACTCCAATATGAGAAAGAAAAGTGATAAGGAGAAAGCAAATGAAGATTCCGAATGGTGGAAGAAGTTCTAATCAGCTATGTGTGTTCATTTTCAATAAAAGTGTCTAATGAGGGCATAGAAATGAAATCAGAAGAGTTCTGCTGGAAGCAAGAAAATAACTAGCAATGAGAATTAGATTAGTAAGAGCAAAGGGTAAACAAAATGATTTTTGATAAGAATGTTACAAAACAAATGATAAAGATACAGATTCATACAATATACATGGATAATATGAAAATAATGAGAAGAGGTGTGAAATTTCAGAAATTATATTTTTAAAATTCATGGGAGCCAATAGAGTTGCATAACTATCTTGGAAAAGTAAATTTAATAGCTATATAAAAGAAGAGCTGGAAAATTATGGCATAACTAGCTTAATGGTGAATTATTCTAGAAAATGTTCAAACAGAAAAAAGAGAATTGAAAATATTGTGTACTGTTCAGACAATGTCTATATAAAAAGCTGACATGAAAATCTGTGAGCATTTGTTTCAGAAAGTGACACCAATAAAATATAACTCTATTCTTCTATAGTGTTTGTGCATATCTTCAGTGTTATCAGTAGCTATAGACAGAAGACAGTGGACATTAGAGGAAAACGGACATGGCTGAGCTTGGGTCTTTACCTAGTTCCTACCTTAGTATAGAACTCATTAAAGCCAAAGTGAGCTTGCTGGGTTAAAAAATATTTTCTTTACTATCCACTAGGTAGGTGAATGAGCATTCCATGATTTCAGTCTCTGTAGAAAAAAGCTGGTTTTTGGAATTCTTTCTCTGAAGTCAGCGGTTAAAGAAGTCATTTTTTTTAATTTCAAGTAAGAAAAACAGGCCATTTCTGGGTTGCGTTTAACATGAAACCTTAACACTGAAATCCTGCCATCTCAAGCTTACAGCTAGAGAGTCAGCAGTGTTGTCATTTTTCATCACAAGAGCTTGGTTAAGGAATTGCTATCCTTTTCAGACAGTCCTTCTGGCCTGCATCTTGCCAAGTCACTCACACATTTTATTGTCCAAGGATGTTTGTCCTATCCTTGAAATGTCCTTCTGTGTTATGGGTAGCTGAAGTATGATAATCGTACTTTCCCATGACATTGAAGGCAACATGTAAAGCAAATGTTGCTTTTGAAGTTTGATTGACCATATATCATGATGGGCATTTAATGACCCAAAAGTACTTTACCTACAGACTAGACCATGAAGGCTTGATGAAACACTGAGGAAAGAAGGAAAAGTCTTGTAGATACAATTAGGATATTACACAGTGTTTACAATATAATTTTTGATCTGATCTTTTCTACTTGGACTGTCCTGCTTAATTTTTTGAAAAGAAATGTGCTCAGTCCCATTTTCAAGATAACATTTTGGAACACATCAATTACCATTATTATGCTGACATGAATTTGTAGTTCAAGGAAATGTATTATCTCTCTGTTTCAGGGTTGGATTACCTTTCCTGGGAAAAGAACAAATAGCTGCAAATGTAACATCTGTTAATCATGATAATATATAAATGGAACAGCTTGCCAGGATTACATTTATTTTTTCATTCTGCAGCCATAGTAGATATCTCCTTTAGCTTTCCTTCACAGATGCATGTTTCTTCAGCTAGCTTAAAAATAAAAAATATAACCTATTCCTGTTTACAGACATTCATGATCTGTTGTGTGAGAAATGAGGAAATAGAAAATCTTTAACTATGTTTTACACAATAGTACCGCCGTATCCCTGGAAGCATTTGGGTCCTCTGCTCAGTAAGACAGGCACACCACATAAAATATAGATTTTTTTTTTTTTTCCTATGTCATTGACCCCGTGGTCACTTTCCTGCTGAACTTCACCAATAATTCTTGGAGAAAGCATGACCTAAAATGTACAGTGTTTTAAATCCTTCTCCTTGCAGTCCTTGTCTTTCAAAATGTGCCTGTAGGAGAAGGTGGTAATAGCAGCAGACAGGCGCTCTCTAACTGTAATGCTCAGCTGGCAGCAAACCTAATTTCAGTTGCACCTTCTGCCTGATGAGAGGAGGAGGAGAAAATTCACCTTCCCTCTTGCTGAAATAATTGTAATTAAATATTAATTAGGCTAGAGAGTGTGCCCACAGGCAATCAAAATTAATGTTTAAAGCACCCACAAGTAAGAATTTCAGTTTGGGTCATACTGAATGTTTGGAAGTATTCAGTGGAGTCAAAACCAGAGCTGAATTCACTGAGGTAATTTTCTCTTTCTCATGCTCATTTTTCTATATCCTCCCTCTATCTCTGTATGTTTATTGATATAGGGCATAAAAACAAGAATGGCTTCAGCATGGGCTGCAGGGGATCTTGTACCTTGACAGAGTGCTAGCTAGGAAATTCTCATGGTCGTTGTTCAAAACCAGTCAATTTTTTGCTCTCATTAGTTTATGGGCCTTTGGAATCCATGTACAGTCTTCACATCCACAGCAAGCCAGTTACACTGGAAGCATGCAAAAAAGCATGACTCTAAGAATAACCTGTGAACAACTTGAAAAAAATAGAGGCACAAACCAACATACAATGAATTAGTTCCTTGTCAAAAATTAATAGAAAATATTAGACCTAGCATATTCAGTACTGTCATCCAAGAAAAGGAGAAGAAAATACACATAATTAAAAAAAAAATGTTCTGCTTGTACAAGTGACTTTTCCAATCTTCCCCTTTGCCTGGATCCAACATTGGGAAAAACACAGGTGTTATGTCTTCAACACAGTGGCCATGTGGCAGATGTAACTTTTTCACCAAAACAAGATCCCTATTCTAGGCCCAGGAAAACACTCAAGTCTGTAGAAAGCCCTTAGAGATCTGACTGAGCCAGGGTAAAGCTGAGTACATGTAAAGCAATCTTGTTGGAGTTTTTTTTTTTAGTAGTAGTTTGAGTTTGCTAGGCTTGAAAGCCCAAAGAAATAAATCAGCTTCAAAGTGGATTTACTGGGTCTCACAAATTTTAAATAAGTTCAGATACGAAAGAGAGTGAAGAATTATTCCTCAAATAACAGAGTAAAAGCACTATAATTTTGGCAAGATGTGAGAAATCATCTCTTATCATAAAAGGAAAGTCACTTCTAACAGATGCCACCAGTCCATGAGATTTAATTATTTAAGAGATTTGTTTGGTGAATGCTTCATTTCTAGATTGTGTTTCTATGTCACTTGTTGTTCTTCACAGTTTCTCAGCTACTTCTGTACTTTCTGAAATCCTCTCTAAAATCCTGTTAATGTTTCTCTTTTGCGGCTGCTTGATTTTTTCCTTTTTGCTGTCACTATAACCTACTCTCCAGCTTCTGGCTAACGGGCCTGAGACTAAATGAGAGAAGTCTGAGTGCTGGTTTAAGGATTTGCATTTGACTGGGGATGCAAATTGCCTGTGATTATAGTCGAGGTGAATGTCAAGGGAAGAAGCACTGGTCCAATCTTGAGTTAATGTGGTGTGTCCAAGAGTGTTAGCAGTGGTGGGCTGATATGAATACTCCTGTAGTAGGATGACCCATTTTTTGCTGGGAGAAATGAATATGATGATTGATCAGACCTGTAGTCTCGTCACTGATATTTTCTTTTCGCATTCAGAAAACAGCAACCACCCTATTATCACCACATTCATTTTTTGTGGAAATCTACTGTGCTGTTTTCTGAGAGGAAAACAAAGAAGTATCATAGCATCACAGGAGCGAAAATAATTAATCTACTATGTGTAAGTGGCTTCCCCAACAGCCTAGTGCTCTCCTTCTGTACCATTACCGGTGTCATCTGTTCGGGGCCATGCAGAGCATTCATGTAAAAGGGAATTACAGCAGCTCTGTGCTGCATCTCTCACTCTGCCTTAAAGTCCATTGAATCTAATGGGAGAATTTCTGAAGACTTCAGTGGTATTTTGAACACATTTTTTGTGTATGCTTTTGAGCATAATGGGTGTATGTAGGTGCTCAAGAATATCCATCCCCTAAAGACATTCTGGCAGAAATTTCCTTCAGGCTCTAATACCAGAGAATCTTGGATGTGATTTTAGGTTCTTTACTCAGCCAAATGCAGAAAATTCATGATGTCTCAGGGGTTTGTTCCTCCAATTTTCACAAATGTTGGTAGCTCTATCATGGGCTGAAGACTGCAATTTACTGATTATATCAAAGGAACTGAAGTGCTAATCCCAGGTGAGCTGCTGACTGTGTAATGAGAGGCTTCGAAATTCTTTCAAAGTTACTGAAACAGGTGTTGTGAGGGATAAGAACATCAGACTAAAGAAATAAAAAAATCATATCACAGAAGTTTTGCTTCCACAGTCATTTGTGCTGAGCAGATTTTCTTGTGCAGTCCAAGTTAGCATGTGGCTTTACATAATTTTCTTGTTTTTAAAATCGATCTCCTGCTCCCACAAAGTTCGAGACTAACAAAGCCAGAAAGTGAAACTACACAGACCAAAAAACTACAATAGCAGTGGCAGAGCAGTTATCAACCTCTCTTTTGAAACTCCTAGCTGGGGCACTAACCTTTGTGTTTACTTTTACGAGACAGACAAATATTTATTAGGAACTAGATGGAGGTTATCCACAATTTCACATGGATCACCGAATAGTGATCACAGAGTAGCGCCTTTTGTTTTGAATCAGTAATGCAGAGGTGAAAAGCACCACATTTCATTATTAATGTCACATGCACTCCAGGTCTCTGCTTTTATTTCTTCATCCTACTGGTTGTCTGAACCCTTAAGAACCTGGTTACTTCTAGGACTGAGCAGGCTGCTTTTTCTGGCCTTCAAAATGGATTTTGAACCTTAAAAATTGTCTGTTCACCGTTGCAAAAGGAATGCATCTGGAAGAAGAATTTATTACGTATGAAAAATACTTTTCAGGGATCAAAGGAAACAAGTATATAAGAAGAAAAAGAATAAACTATATTCTTCATTATATGATAAGAAACTATAGAGTAATGAAAACAAGTCAATAAAACCACTGTGGAAATCAGAAAACCTTATTTCCAAACAGATGGTTTGTTTTTATTCCAAGTGATACATAAAATGTTTTATTATCTAAATTCACTTTTCTTTTCCGTTTTGTGACGTGAGAGGGAGGAAGAAAGAAAGCAAAAAGGAAATGAACAGCTATTTGAAAACACAGGGATGGAATATACCATCGGAAAGAGTCAACAAAATGCCCAGGGTCAGGTACTGTTGTGTGATATGCAATCCAGAGTATGCGGTATCTGGCAGGCTTAATTCTCAAGTGACAGTCCAGTGGACCAAGAAATCAGGCTCTGGTAACTGAATTCTCATGTAATCCTCATATGGGATTTTAAAGACTGATACTGAGACAAAAATATAAGCATCACATTATAATTGTATAGCAACTAGAGCTTATTGTTGCCATTTTCTTATTAGGCTGGATTAGTTTTCAGTTCAGGAAACCGCACCTATCTTTACGTTGCCTTCAAATAATGACAGCATATGCTTACAGAACTCACCGGTGATGCTATAACATGAGGAATGTGCTTATTGTAATTCATGGGATTTTTTCCAAGAGAACATTTATCTAAATTTTAAGTTTTCCAGTAGGAAAACTGGAATAAAGAGAGCAACTCTTGGGACATCATATCTTGAACCTGAAAGCACCTCCCTGTTGACTGAAACCACTTACTGAACTTCACACATGTTTAACTGTTTCTTCTGAGGCAACCAGATCATCTTTCATGTTGGTGTTTGAAAGCCATGTTTGGAATTATACCTTTCTGTCTGACATTTAAATGGACTGTGTGACTAAATCTGTCTTCATTAAGTCTGATTTTCAAATATCTTCCTGCCATAACAGTTAGCCAGATGTGCTGCTTTATCATATTTACTAATTTCTAAAGACAGCAGAATAGAATTGATTTTTCTGACAAGAATCTGTTCATGCTGTGAAATGTACTTTTGGTCTTGCTTTATTTAAGCCCATGTTGTTACTGCCTCTTGCATTACGAGGTGCTCCAGGTGCTCAGAAGCCTTGAGAGCTGAGCCTCTAAAGAGTTTCAAGGCATCCCTAGATTTCACCTTAGTGAAGTTTTTAATGTACATCAAGTCATCAAACAAAATGACTCTTACCACTTCCCAGGGGTAATAGAGCTCTGCAGCTCCAAAGCTGAGTCTCACAGGAGGAACTGAGCCCATGGTCATTTGGGCAATGGTGAGACGAAAGTCATTCTCTGTCTAGTGGACTGGGCTTGCCCCAGTGTTTTGTGCTGACCTCAGTGTGCTGCCAGAGTTCAGCGCAGGCTTTTCATTGCCAATCAATGTGCATTCTGAGCTGGCTGCCCTCTGCGCAGAGGGAGATGTGCACACAGCGGTCCCTGGAGCATCACAACATGTTAACCTACTGCAAAAACTTGCTTTAGCAAGCTCTCGGGGCCCTTGGAGCTGCACTGCCCTTGTTATTGACTCTTAATACTCATCCAAAATCTCTTATTTTCAAAAAAAGTTTTCCTAGGCACTTTGTACCATAAGATAACAAGAAACAGAAAGCCCTTTTCTAAGGTCCCTCCTCAGAATAGTGAATATATCCCTTTATATTTTATTAAATGAGTGTATATCGTATTTGACTAGAGCAAATGAATGAATTTTGTGGAATCTAATAACTGAGCCAGTGACTCAAATATAAAGTTGTTTTGACCCATGGAGAAAAGAAGTTCCAGTATAGCAATAACAATAAAAACAAAAGAGCAATAACACCACCTCCACCAATAACAACAGAAAATAAAATGGTAATAACTTCTTCCTAAAACATATTAAAGATCATAAATATATTTTTAACATTTTGTGCTCAATTTAATATTTAGTCTTACACAAAAACATAAATTTCAGTTGCTGGAATACACACCTTAACAATATACTTTATCAAGTGCATATTTTTTTATTTTTCACTCCTTGGCATTTTTATTTGAAGGGTGTGTTTCTACTATTAGTCTGTAAACATAGGTGAGTAATTTGTCTACCTCATACACCTCAGTAATCGGTCAGTGTGGGACTAGCACAGGATTTTCTGGCTTGCAGAATCACCATGAGGTATTATCAATCAAGTATGATCAATCAATCACCAGGCAATACTTTCAAATTTTTAATCAACCTCACTTTGTTCCTGTCTTCCACCAGTGCTCACAGCAAAGCACTGTCAACCAGGGATTTTTTGCAGAAAACTTTGTTTTTTCAAATCTTTCTAATCAAGGCAGTACAGTATATTTATTAATAGCAGTTGATGTTCAAAGATAAAAAGCATAAAAAATCTTTTTTTTTGCCTATGTCTTATTAGCATTAAAGCTTCAAAGACTTCTGAAAAACAACATAGCTTACAAGTGTTCTCTTTTAAAATTTAAAAAAGAAGATTATTTAACTTGGGAAAACACTCAGGAAATCCAGACTGGCTCCCCCAGTGTATCTTGGCTGTATTTCTCCTGCTTTTTCAGATTTTACAGCAGAAGGGCTAAAATTCTGCTCTTCCCAGGACTCTCATTAATTTTATATACAACCAGGGTCTATTCCCCAATTCCCTGCATCTTGCAGAGCAGTGACTTACAGGCCAGCCCGTGCCCTGTGCTTGATGGCCTGTGTTTGTGACCACTCCATAGTACAGAGGTTTGTCTCCTTTCCCTCTCCAGGAGCCTGATACAAGCCTGAGTCTGGTTGTGACAGTGGCTGTCACGTGTAGGAGGGAGTAAGCGCTTCCAGCTCAAACTAGGAATGTTTTTAGAAGAAAAGCAAATGACACATATGGCACAAGACAATAATTAGCCTTTCGTGGAATCTCACTGCCTCTGACGGCTACTCTGACATTTTTCCACAGGCCTTCATTGTCCTTAGATTTCAGACCTTTATCTCTTTGCTGTGTACGTAACTCAGATAATTTTGTAGTCCTTTGTCAGGTCAGGTCCACTGGTTTCCTTGAAATGGGAACCAAATTTTCACCAGGCACCAAAAGGTGCTTCTTGCAGGTTTCTTACCGGACGTTGCTGGGTGTTCTGGATGTCTGCAAGAGATGAATAGATGGAAGGGAATGTGCCATCCCCTCGTCCTGTTTCCTCTGTGGTGGACTGATGCCGAGGAGAGAAAGGGGAGACCAAAGTTTGCCTGGAAGTCTGCCCTCTGCCAGGGAGCCTCTCTGGGTCCCTCAGGGACATGCAGGCTCCAGACGCAGAGGCAGCAGTGGGCTGGGTCTGTGCTGGTGCCTGGGGTAGCACTGTCAAAAGCAGGCATAGGGAGAGAATGAAGTGAGGAAAACTGACTGTGGCTTAATGGCTAGGGTGTTTTCCTGGGAGGAAGGGGACCAAATGTTCTCATTTCTGTGTTTAATTTTAACCCAGTAATAGTCATTTGTCAGATGCATGCCCATCTCGGGGAATGGGGTCTGAAACCCCAGCTCCATTCCCTGTAATTGCTGTCCCTCTCACTCCATGATTTTTGCACTCCTTGGATGCACAATGGCCTGTCAACAACGAGAAGGGCTGAGAACAATCATCATCTTCCGTTTTTCCCTGTTGTCCTTCCCCTTGTACCTGCTGAGGTTCTGGTTAGAGGCCGGGTAGAGGAAAGAGATGGGGATGTTGTCAGACCCCTCAGAGATGTATCTCATCTCCCTGCCAGGAGGTATGATAGGTGTGTATATTGTAATGCAGAAGTGCACCTATGTGTGCATGAGGAGAGGGTGGAGAGAAAAGATGTGCTGCTGTCACCCTCCTTTTTTTTTTTTTTTTTTTTTT
>Ga0181612_173794_pt1 | contig 20185 bp, 16 predicted proteins | sample HoacroProtozoa21_FD_119630 | JGI IMG/M metagenome (GOLD analysis project Ga0181612, IMG submission 119630) | Hoatzin crop microbial communities from Cojedes, Venezuel. Combined Assembly of Gp0051906, Gp0051904, Gp0051908 | reverse complement strand
CCACGCCAACCCTTGGCTTACCTACCACAACACTGTTGGGATCCCCTTACCCCATCGATTCTAGTTTAAAGCCCTCTCGATCAGTCCTGCCAGCTTATGCCCAAAGACACATTTTCCCCATTGGAACAGGTAGATCCTGTCAGGCCCCAGCCTACCTTGTGTCTCAAAGACTTTTCCATGGTTTAAAAATGCAAAGTTTTGGCAGATGCGTCAGTGCTAGAGCCAGGTATTGATATCCTGGGCTCACCTGTTTCTTCCAAAGTCTCCCCTCCCTCCTGGGAGGATTAAGCAAAACACCACCTGTGTTCCCGAATTTTTTAGCATTCTTCCCAGGGCTCTGAAATCTCTTTTGGTTGACCTCAGGCTTTTCATTGCTGCCTCATTAGTATCCACATGAAAGAGCAGGAGTGGATAGTAGTCTGAAGGTCACAGTAAGCTCTTCAGTCTTGTGGTGATGTCCCTAATTTGGGCCCCAGGGAGGCAGCAAACTTCCCTGAAAAGAGGGTTCAGCCTGCAAACGAACACTTCCATCCAGCACAGGAGGGAATCACCAGTGACCATTACCCCCTGTTTTTTCTTGGTGCTGGTCTTAATGCAGGTTTTGTTGTGAAGGGTTGGTAACTTCTCTCTTAGCTCTGGTCTTAATTTTCTTCTGTCATTGTACTGGTTTTGCACTCCCATAGCCTCTCAGAGTAAAGCCATCCCACCATGGCTTTCGACATTCTTTGTGTACTTCTTAAAAAGCCATTCAGTTCCAGACAGCTCAGTATGTTTTTCTTTTTTCACAAATTGTCTTATTGTCACTCCATATAATGTACCAGTTGGAATGATCTAATGTCAATTTTCACTTACATTATGAAGGCATAAAAGGCACCAAATGGAATATACATCTTATTATGTGATGCAATAAAACACCACTTTTGGTTCCTATTCAGAAGTTACAGCCTTTTATTCATTGCATATAAACTGCCCTTGAAATCTAGTTAGTGGAAAAAACATTGCATATAATTATTATTATTAACATGTACAGCTTGTGCAGTCTTAAGTTCGGCAAATGAAGTGGATGGAGGGAATATGCCTTGTGCAAAAAAATTGTTTTGCCATTTTTTATGCAGTAGTCAGGTCTTTTTAGATAGTGAGAGCCTGAACTGAACTACTTTGAATGACTTTTTCTTCCAGGATAAGAGAACAGTCCACACTTCTATCTGCTTGCTTTCGCTTGAAATTCTTGTGAGTTTTCTTGTTACACCCTGTTCTCTGAATGTATAATGCCTTCTACTCTCTAGAACCACAGGCATGCCAGTCTCCTTCTCCTGCAGTGCAAGTGTCTACCTAAAGTTACATCAGAAAGGTCTCTCTTCCTGGATTCAGCTGCCGTGCTGGTTTTATTGTGTCAAGATGGGCATCGGGGTTTCGGGTTTTGTGCATGCCTCTTCCTTCTGGTGAAGTATCAGAACTCTTATATCCCATCGCTCAGTCTAGCAGGCCCCTCAGATTGAAAATGGATTCCCATCAATAGGTTGGGTAGATGTCTGTACTGCACTAGGAATCACCTCCTGCATTTAATATCTCTTTGCTTAATGCAAGCTTTGCCTCTGACCTGGGTGGCCATGACTACCTGGCCACCTTTCAGGGAATGCATCTTTCACTGGGCCTCATGGTCTATATTGGTATATACATTAAAACCAGACATGGTGCAGCTGTCTGAACAGACTAATAGCCTTTGACTGGGACTAGATGGGACAGTACTTAACTGCTTGGAGAAGGAGGGAGGCACCAGTTGTGGGATGAGCCATCCCCACTTTTCTCCTCTTAGACATGCCACGACACAGTCTATTTCATCAGGGCAGCAGCGGATATATTGTCAGTATTAGGCAATGTTCCTCCCTTGTATCAAGTCTTCTGTATCTTTGAAGCACAGCCTGAAACAGGCTTCCTTATATATAAAACCTCTAATGGTTAGATTTTTTTTTCCCGGAACAAATTAGAAAACATTCCAGAAAATGCTCAGGGAAAAGCTAAAACAGCAGCATGCAGCGCTCTTTTTCTTGTATAAATACATTCTCTTTCTTGCTGGTGTTATTTCAAATATCTGCAATTGTATAAGAGATTTCTTCTTCACAGTCCTTTTTGCTTTGCACCTGCAGTTCATTATAATCTTGTGACGCTATAGTCTATTGCCATGGAAATGAACATAATTCCACAATTACGCTCACATCTTTATATCCCTGCTCTTTAGAGAAGTTCATTGTTGAAATACCAACTTCTGTGTTTAGGACTTTTTTGCAGAACAATTTTGCAAAAAAAATGGTTGAAAATGTGTGCAGCCTTAGGTAGTTTCAGTAACACGGCAGAAGCACAAAAGATGTTGGGGCAGCAGGGACTGCCTTCTTGTGCTGTGCTGACCCGGCCAGCAACTAAGCGCCCACCAGCTCCTTGCTCAGCCCCACCTTGCCCCAGCAGGATGGAGGAGACAATCAGAAAAGCAAACACAAGAAAAACTTGATAAAGGCAGTTTAAGAAGTGAAGGGAAACAAAAGAGAAAAAGAACAAGTGATGCAAAAGCCATCACTCCCAACGTCCCACCAGCAGACTGGTGCCCAGCCAGTCTCTGAGCAGCAGCCACCTTGCAAAGACCAAAACCCCAGATTTTGTTGCTGAGCGCGGTGTCGTATGGTACAGAGTATCCCTTTGGTCTATTTGGGTCAACTGTCCTGGCTGTGTCGCCCCTGCCAGCCTCTTGCCCACCTCCAGCCTAGGTGCTTAGGGGCCAGAGGGAGAAGCAGAGAAGGCCCCGACGCTGTGGAAGCACCCTTCAGCAGCAGCCCAGGCACTGGTGTGTTACTGGCACTGTTTCAACCAGAAATCCCAAGCACAGCACCGTACAGGCTGCTCTGAAGAAAATTAATTTCATCCCCTCCAGACGCAGCACAATTCCCAAAGGAAAGGGTATTTTAAGCTCATTTCAACCCTTTGAAATTCCCTCTCAGTAAAAGTGTTTCCCTGAGGAAGGCAGATATTTTAGCGTGTTTGATTTCAGCTATAATGACAGGTGGTACTAGTCAGACCTGGGCTTTATCAAGGTGTTTTTACACCCAGTAGTCGTAAAAGTTTAGCTTCTTTCTAGTCCTTCAGGTTTTTTTTCCCTCTGTTTAGACACAGGAGAGAGCTCTCTGTATCTATGTATTAGGTCTTTGCCTCTGTGCCACGGACAAAACTTCTGCTGATCTTCCTGCATTGGCTTGTTTCTGTCATGAATACTTTCGTCCTTCCGAGAAAGCTAACATAAGAAGCATATTTAGATGTCTCTAAGGATCGTTTTTCAGTGTCGTACATTCTAGCAGATCTCTGTGGGTGCCTCTGAAAGTACACCCTTAAGCCTTTGCTTTATTATTCTGTATTCCTTTATTCATTACAAGTTTTTAAGGGTATGCTATTCTTGGTTGATTTTTTAATGAATATCATACAGCCATTTGTAATTGTTGATGTATATTTCTTTTCAAGATGCCAGCGATCAAAGAGAAGACATTTACATTGGAAACCACGTGCCCTGTTCAGAAAGCTTCAACGGCTACTGTATACATGGAAAATGTGAATTCATTTATTCCACTCAGAAGGCTTCCTGCCGGTAAGTCCTGCATGCCTCCAAAATGTGCTTGAAATCGCTGTAAAGCTTCATCAAAATGCTCTCTAGACATAATTACAGCATGTGTCAGGTTGCAGTTATCTAAGCAGTGGCACAGGAGCCGCATCCCTGTGCTGCGGGCAGCCCCCAGCTGCTCCGGGCGTGCAGGAGATAGTGCTCAGAGGAGAGTCTCGGTCACTCAGGTAGTTTGGAAGCTGAATCCCTCTGAGGACTGTGGCCTCAGTGGTGCCTCCTTGTTCTCAGCTGCTAAACCCTATCTAAACACACACACAAGAACCTGCCTTTGCCTCGCATGACTTCTCTGTATGACTGTCTGTTCTTATGCTATCTATATAGTTTATTGTTCTTGTCATAAACTCTCTCTAGAGGATCAATATTTTATTTTTAACATTTATTGCCCTTTTTCAAAATAATAGGCTTCATCTACAGAGTATAAAATTTTGAAATACTCTTTAGCCTACATTTTTCACCTACAGTATAATCTAGCAGCTCAATACACTCAGTATTAAGCCACTCCGTGTCTCCCAGGAAATCTGAATTCCATTTTATTTCCTTAGCTTCCAGATAATTTTTTCTTTACATTTACTAACTAAATTCTGCCTCTTTGTTTTCTTTAAAAAAAAAAATAATTTTAAAAGTTATTTATACAGAGAGGCCACATCTTCTTAATAACATGGAGTGCCCGACTCGTTAGGAGGTTGCACTCTTAAACTTTTGTCTTGCAGGCTTGTACTTTCAGGTTAATGTGGTTGATTGCTTTCCTTTGCTGTGGAAACGTCAGTTGTAAATCCATTAGATACTATTGCATTTTCTCCCTTGATCTTTATTGATCAAGGCTATTTAGGGGATTTTCTACTGCCAAGATTTAAGGGTTTCCATACTGACCAGGGAGCAGGAAGCCCAAAAGGCAGATCCAGTGTGGCTGTCAGCTTAAGCATTTGAAAGCTTATATTATTCCTTTTCCCATCCGAGAGCCTTTCTTGTTTATTCTTACCTTTCCAATGAGACTTGCTTGTTTTTCTCTTTTCTTTGGTTAGAATCAAGAGAGCTCAACATGGCTTTGCTTCTCTTGGGAAACTGGGTGCATCCCCAACATCCCTTTGGTGGGCATTAGGCAGCACTATTTGAGTACAGCCTTCTTTTGATCTAGAGCTGTGTTTAACACAATTTCTGATGGATTTGTCCTCAAAATATTCAAGTACAGGTATTTCAAGGAAAAAATTCCTGGCTGAACGCACTGATTTTTTTATTTCTCAGAATTTTTTTCTGGATGGTGCTAATCATAGAGTCCTTTATTCATGTATGATTCAATTATTATTCAATCATTTAAATATTTATTATTACTCTAATAATTACAGATAGGCAATGTTTTGATGAATTTAATTAATGTACTGTCCCTTTAAATTCCATTTTGTAATCACATTTACTATTACTACGTTCAATTTTTTATTTAAACAAGCTGAACAGTATCTCAGCGCTGGACATAGAACAACAAACCTCACGTGGTTCCAGTCAAGAATTTCTGACTGTCAGTTCTTAACCCTAGGTATCAGATCTCCTTTGGATTTTTCTTGGCTATTTAAATACTGATGGTGTCATACTTTATGTGTGTTTCCTACTGGAGCAGAGTTATTAAGGAAACAAATTACTTATATCAGACAGCAATGCACCATAATAATCATGTACTTCTACCAAAGAAAAAAATTCTCTCTTTCTCTGGCAAGGAGAATACCGTGATGAATGCTAGGGGCAGATTGTTATCTGCAAATGCTTTGCATTCTCATACACATCTAGCATATACATTATTTAATTTGGTCCTCATTTGCTGGTAGTGATATACGTGAGGTGTCAGATGACTTACAAACCTGCAGAAAACCCGTGCGCAGAGCAACTTCTGACTTTCGCTTTCACTGAGGGCAGTGAATCTCCTTGCTCCTTGTACAGCAGCCCTCCAGGACTGCCATCAGGCAGGTGAGAAGAAAGTTGGTAGTAGTCCATGGCATATTATTTAACTGAGCAACCTTTGCACAGCTGGGATCTGGTCTACCCTTGTGCAGCGCAGTTCTGCCCTGTCCTTATGGCAGGCTGCAGGAAGAAAGCACAGTTCAGTGCTTGGCAGAGAAATCTAAACTTCATTCTGCTAACTCAGTTGACTGATCAGCACATTTTGATAAATCCATGCTGACTTCTATTTATCTTGCCATTGTATTAATGCTATATTATCTTGCTATACATTAATGCAGCAGAATGCTTTAAAATCTGTTTAAGGTACCTTAAACTAGTGCCTAGTACTTTATCCCACCACCAATATAGTTCTTAACACAAGCACTTCTTCTTTGCAGGAATTCAATACTCCTGAATCTCCACTCAGTATTTCTCAGAAATAGTTTCCTGCCGCTTCACTGTTTCTGAGGAAACATCTTCGAATTACTTGTGCCTTCTCTGCTTTGTTTTGCCTCCTCTGCTTTAAAGCAATTCTCACATTGATCACACTTTTCCTGTTGCCTTCTTTAATGAAAACAAAAGGAAATTAACAGTAAGAATTCAGTCCTCTTCACTAGCAAGAAGCCCTACTCCTTATTGTTTCTTTTTGCATGATTACCAACTTGTTCCCCATTTTCTTCCTTCTTGTTTGCTAACACGAATTTCCCTTCCTCACCATTAGCAAGCTTACAGTGCATGGGGGCTTTTCTTTAATAACTCTGTTCTTACTGAAACTTGCTTCATGCCCGAACCAAAACTCCTTACACAGCAGCTCATGGCTGGAGAAAGTAGAGTCACAAGATTATGAACATGTAAACCCCAAACATTATCCCTGCATGCAAAGGGGGATTAGGAGTTGCATTAGCAGTTGTAGGAAGATCTGTGGCATAATTATTTTGTTCCTCCAAACAGAATTAATTCTTACCCTAGCACAAAGCTTTTGGATGGATGAGACTGATTTTACGTTGCGTTCAGGCTTGTCTGATCCAGTTTACAAAAGGATTGTTTCTCTGCCTGCGTGTGAGTATCTGTTCTCCAGCTTTCTGTGACAGAGCTGGAGGCCAGTTGTGTGATTCAGTTGCCCTAATAATGCATCCACATCGGTTGGTTTTAAAGGATAGCTGTACAAAGAACTTGCTCAGGGATGTAAGTGGTGGTCTTTGATTCTGCAGACCTCAGCTCAGTGTCTTGGGTAGCTCTTGCCTCTCCTTGTCTTGCTTCCACCTCTTGTGCCTCGTGACATGAATTCCTCCAGAGCGTATCTCCACTGCCACCTTCACCACTGGCACATCTCGCATTCCCTGAGCATGTGTCGCTGACGGGGAGCAGCCCCCGCTGGTTTTCTCATTGAGCTGACGGCTGCTTTGCTCGGGCATTTAGAGCAGCTGCTTCTCTTCTGTCTCCAGCCATGACCCCGCCACCCTGGCCAATTTTTATGGATTCTTCCATGAACCCTCACTTGAACAGTTTTGGGCCATTGGGTTTTCTAACCCAAGCTCCATCAAATTTTGGTGTGGTTACAAGGCAAGAGGGGGTTTGATGATGGTCGAGTCCAATAGGTTTTGCAGGATTCCACTTCTGTAGGCTGCAGCTGGAAAAGGGATCTTTTATTTTCCCCCATTTTTCAAGGTTTCTCTTTCTCTTTGTCACTTCTTGCCCATATTGACATTGCAGCTGAATGAGCAGGCTCACTTTGTGCTTCAGGAGCATGCTTCCTTGTGTTTCATTTAGCCTTGTCTGCTTGTTTCACCTAGTTGGTTTATTCTTCCTAAATATGGCCCCAATTTAGTAACGACCCTACGTATTTCATTTGCCCAATCCAGGCCTTCACCACGCTGGTGTATTTTCAGAGGACCATTAGTAACCTTGTCCGGGAAAGCAGAGCATACCTGCTCTGTGTCCTCTCTTGCCACAGAAATCCAAGCCATTCCCCAACACACGCGTTACCACACCTCCACCTTCTCACCAGCTCTTTCTCAGCCAGAGTCACCTTGGACTCTGTATTTCATCTGCAGAATGACTGGGCTGTTGTCAAATTACAGATTCCATTAAATATTCCTTTTCTTTTTCAGGTGTGAATCAGGATATACTGGACAGCACTGTGAAAAGACAGACTTTAGTATTCTTTATGTTGTCCCAAGTAGACAAAAGCTTACGCATGTCCTTATTGCAGCAATAATTGGAGCTGTACAGATTGCCATTATAGTTGCAATTGTCATGTGCATAACAAGGTAGGTAAAGACAAAAACAGTGAAAAATTACACATTGTGTGGATATACTTTTTCAGTCTTTAAATATTTGGCCCACAAAATTTTGTATGCTTTAAAATACCCACATAAAAAATACCGAGTGGCTGAAGCGGAAGGATTATGTAACATCCTATCACCACTCTTCTTTTTGTCACAAAACACACATTTGTTTCAATTCACAAAGCACCAGTAACCACTCTGAATCCCCAGACCAAATATCCAGCAGAGCAGGTCAGCCTTGAAACACATCCAGAAGGTCAGCTGCTGTGTTAGACCTTCACTGGAGTTATCGAAGTATTGCTGATACCTTATAGAAGCTATGATCCCCCGCTCCTGCCCAGTGAAACTGGAGAGGTTGACAAATGCTGTTCCCTGCAGTGCCACTGTAAATGGTGTTACACAGAGAGAAAAGTATCCCTCGCGCCATATATGCTTTCTGAAAATGAATGTGCATCTAGTCCCATTATTAGGCACTCTCCACGGGAACCTATTTTATGAAATGTGAAGATGAACAAGTACAGAGTTCAAGTTTCTGGGTTGTCTCAGACTCTCGCCCTGTATGAAAACTGAGGTGAAAGCCATGGATTCTTCATCCATGCCACACTTTGCCTTTTCCTCTTCCACTTGTCCTTCACTTTTTCAGCTCCGGTTACATTGGGCCATAAAACTTTCTGCTACTGCGTTAGTGCATGGCTTCCCAAACTCAGTGATGTGGAGTGACACCCCTATGGACGAACAATATAGGTCTCCTTCCCTATCTCTCTTGTAAGGTTCGGTGTAGTAGGTATAAGCACACATATCTAACACCTTCTGCACGTGTAGAAGAGTTATTTGGCTCATGCAATTGATGTCATCCCTTTTTCACTCAACACATCGCTGGCCAAAGCAGTGGCGTAGAAGGCTGTGGTTCAGCAGCCTCCTCTTCCAGCCTCCCTAGGACTGTTCCCCAGCTCACCGCCTCTCGGGGACGGTCTGTCCTGCTGCGTCCTGGCAGGACTGCTCCATCGTGCGTCACCGGCTGTCTGACAGGCTGAGTAAGTCCCGTCCCATTCAGAACTGGTGGCTTTTGTGAATCCTTTCTTAGCTGTGTGTCCATCCCTGAGAAAGGGATCGCCTGAGCCACCCCACAGAGAGTCCTGGGTGGGCTCTGTTACAGGGGCTGCAGCAAGCAGCAGGGCACCTGGAGGTCCAGCACTTCAAAAGGCTGATTGATTCAGCCTTGCCACCCCCTGGATTTTAAGTGTGAAATATGTATAAGGTAAAGCCGTGGTACGTGTTTTGCTGGATCAAGGCTGAAGGACGTAGCACCCTGCTAGTTTTGGTCTCAAGTTCAAGCAGAACTCACTTCGGAGTGATCTGGGCTCCCACAGACATCCCCAGGAGACAGCCCGGTTCCAAACAGCAGGAGCGTCCCCCCATCAGCACAGCTTATAGACTCCTCCCCACTGTTTAAGTACAGAAAATAAGGTCAATGTGTTATTGCTAGGTGTACTTTTATGCAGCATATATAAAACCAGCCCTCCTTTATCTTTCTTTCTCTCTTTTTTTTAACAGAAAATGCCCCAAAAACAATAGAGGACGTCGGCAGAAGCAAAACCTAGGCCATTTTACTTCAGATACATCATCCAGGATGGTTTAACTTAGTGATTTTTATACCTACATTGACCATGTGATGTACATTTTTATTATATCTTTTTTTAAAGAATGGAAATATTTATTTCAGAGGCCTTATTTTTGAACATTTTTAGTGTAACAATGTTGGTCTGTATTCTGAAAGCATCAGCTCTAACAGCTATGGACTGTTTTAGTATCTTTACTTTTATGTTTTTGAATACAGTAGATCATTTTCTGTATCTGTATCACATGGTTATATAATAGACTCGTGCTTTATCCATGGAATGTAGTATTTTTGGGAACACAGATTTATTCCACCAATGGTTGTAGATTAAAAAAAAAAAAACAGCAAACTGACAAAAAAGTCCCCATTACCTAGCAAACAAGGCATGAACTAAAGGTAAAAATGTTTACAGCTTACTTTTCTTATGAGAAACTAGAAAACACTGTGTTTAAATACCGTAGATATTTAAATGTTTTTGGAAGTTAGTAACTGATTTTTTAGACACTGCCTATCGCATGAACTGTGAAGCTGTGTGCCGTGTGTAGTTGTAACGTATTTATAAAACGTGTGGGCTGGGTCTAAGCACTGCCATCTTCATAAAGAACTCCAACAATTTATTTTTAAAGAGGAAAATTATAAATTTCATAATTTGGGAAGCTACCTGGTAGAGCAGATGGCACAGGTCCAAAAAAGTAGGTCTTCGTAGATTTAGGTATTGTAAAAATTGGTGTTGAATAATTGAACACACATAATTGGAATAAAGCCTACTTTATCACTGTTAAAGCTGTTTTAATACTTCTTAAACTTTTTTAAAGAAAATACGTGTTTTATCACCTACAATATGGATTGTATAGTGTTTGTGATTAAAATAAAAAAAATAATAAAAGTGAATGAATTACTAGTGCTCTTGTATAGAGTATTTTCAAGAGCTAAAGAAGTCCATCCAAATTAGTCTGCTGGTCATAGTTATATTAATAGACCGTTAGTTGTCGTTTGAAAGATCCCGAGATAAAGTGTGAATAGGATGTGTTCAGCTGTTTTAACATGTAGTTTAGGCTTTCAGAATTTTGCATGTAGGATTTAATAATTTGTTCAATAAAAAAAAAAAAATGCTTTCAACATTTTGAACTGGAAAAGCATGTCACAATACAATGTTTTCACTATATTGCCTCTGGTTGAGTGTGGTTATTTGTTACCCCTGTGGTAATTGCAGCAAGCTGAAGACCTGGAGTTGTTTTGCTGGAAAAAAAAACCGTGTTGAATTTCCTGACTGCTTTTTGAATTCCTCTTTTCCTCCTTGGAGGAAAGGACTCCAGTAACACAAAAACAAAAAGTAGATCATTAGAAATATGCAAGTTTGCTTTCCTGCTTAAGGAGTAAGTTGCTTAACTTTCCTGGATTAACACTAATAGCTTTGTCAGTGTAGAAGCGTGACCCTTTAAACGTATGTTCCTTTCCAGACATTGCTTCCTAATTTTAGGGGTTTCATGTTGCTGAAAGTATCCGAACAATCACGTGTGGGTATTTTGTAGTCAGAAGCATTTGACCGAGCTCCAGGAGCGGCGTTTCACGCCCTACTTTGAGCATCGCCGAAGCCAGCTGTCGCCCTGGCTCCCTGCAGCAGCGCCAGAATCGCTCTGGCACGATCGCCGAAGCTTCGCCTCCCGCCGGCCCGGCCGAAGGCAGGCAAAATGGATCGCTGCGAAATCACCTCGGAGGCTGAAAGAGCCCGCCAGAATCGCCTCTCCAGCGTCACCGAGGAGGAAGAAGAACAAGATGCAGCTTACACGATTGTGACGGTGCTGGACAAAGTGGCCAACATTGTGGACAGCGTGCAGGCGAGCCAGAAGAGGATAGAGGAGAGGCACAGGGAGATGGAAAACGCCATCAAGACCATACAGATTGACATTTTAAAGCTCGCCCAGGCTCACGGCAATACAGGCTACACGGTGAACAAGTTACTGGAGAAAACCCGCAAAGTCAGCTCCACTGTGAAGGAGGTGCGGGCACGCGTGGAGAGGCAGAGCGCCAGCGTGCGGAAGGTGGAAGACAAACAGGAGGAGATGCTGAGGAAAAACAAATTCCGGGTCGTCATCTATCAGGTAACCACGAGCCTAATTTCTTGTAGCGCTGTCGTTACGCCACCTCCTTGGTAGCCGCTGGTAGGCATCGGTTAGTGAACCAAAAGACGCAGTCTATTCAACATGAGAGCTATTTTATGCTTTCCTTGACAGAGTTGTGCTCCTCCGTGCCTTTCAGCACGAACCTACTGACGGCAGCACACCCAGTCTATTATTAGTGCTGCTAGGTTTCTGAGCCAGTCGTGTAAGATTAACTGCAGATCAGCAAGGACTATTTGTTGCCTCTCCGAAAGGTAACATGAGGCAGGCCCTGTAAATCTTGTCATACAAACCGTGCCTGACATTCATCCCTGTTACTTTTTTCACCGTATTAGGTTGAAGTCCAAATAGCAAAAGTGTTTTCAGGCTTCCTGGAACACAGACTTTCTTCTAGCACTAATTTCAAAACATGCGGTCGATTTAACTTGCAGCATTACTCAGGCTTTTGTGCTGCTGACAAATTTGGGCTTTTCTCATTGTCTCAGCCTATAGCAGTATATGCACAGACTACAGCTCAGACCCACAAACCCTTCACGACTGCAAGTAGTACCTTGCATGCTCTACTTTAGAACTGGTTTAACCCAGCGCTGTTCTTCCAGTCATAGTGGGCAAGCAAATCATACATTTCCATTCATTGAGCTCATTGTAGGATGTTCATTGTTCTTATAAATGATTGTGTTTGAACAGAAGTTTCATGAAATGGCAGAGTCTCACCTAGATTCACAGGAGCAGACAGTGCCGGCAGTTCATGGGGTCTGTCACTTGCTAGCGAGCGCTGTGCCACCCATTTGTCAAATGGCCTGATCCTGCCATTTGCTGAAACCTCCCAGTTCCCCAAGTCAATAGGAAGTAAAAGTGTTTCATCTTTTGCCAGAAGTGTAGTCTGTCCTTCATACCAGCGAGTCCCCAGAACTTCTTTCAAATGAGTCGTATTCATGGCTGGGCGTTCTTGAAAATACCAGCCCTCACGGGTAGCGCAGTGCACCCCAGCACCCAGCCTTACACCCTGGTCTGGCACCTGTTTGTACGTAAATAACGTTACTTGCAGTGAATGGAGCCGTGAGTTTTGCTGAGTATATTCACCACGGTACACAGCTGGCAAATCCTTGTGCATAATCTAGCTCTCTTAACTACCTTATTTTCTACTACTGGGAAGAAATAGCCAGGAAAAAAAACAAAAAGCTGAAGGTAGGAAGTGTTACCTCTTTAAAGTTATGTTAGTACCAGATGCAGCCAAAGCGTACCTCCCACATTTGCCGACTGAATGACTTGCTATGAATGTTCAGGCGAAAGCATGGCACAGTTTGGCCTATTATTACAATTATTGCAAGCTGCACCGTCCTGATGGAATAGAACACGGGCACTTTTGTTTATTCCTTGCAAATAATTTCCCAGCTAAAGGTAATAAGTATCTCTGACTCCCCTAGTTAATGGCATAATGCCGTTTCGTGGATGGGCCTTTACTATAATGTTTGCAGCAGAATCAATGCTTTGAAAATCTTTGTTCTTAAAACAGTATTCATCACATAACGTAAATTTTTCCCGTAGCAAGACGTGAGTTGTCGTTTATTTAAAAATGCAGGAAAATATTGTGGAAATGAATTTACACACAGCTGTAAAGAACAGCTGTTGCTATTTTCAGGTATTTCATACAAAAGGTGGCTCTCATGATGCACACTTTCTCTAAGAATCGCCTTCAGTAGGAGTTTCTGAACTCTCCGCTGGTTTTGCCAGACACGACCCGCACCCTGTTCCTCAGGTTTCATTCTTAAGGCAGTACCGGCTGCACTTGTGAAAGTCTCTTTCACATAAGCGCAGTGATTTTTCACGCCGTTGATTTACACCAGTGTAGGCACACTGCTGGAGTGCCAAGTTCTGAATGACCGAAGCTTGGCTACGATGAGTGGGAGTCTGTTAATAGCTACAGAATCAGCATACTCGCTTCACTAGATTTTACAAATGGGTATAACCAAGTTGTTTACTTGGTGGCTGTGAGTGACAGCTCATCTGTAGTGAGATGTTTTTCTGATGAACCACTTGGGACATTGTGATGGAGCCAATGACCGGTGTGTAGCTGACATTGGATGTCTACGTGGGTGAGCGCACGTGGGCCTTAGCTTTAACTATTGCCAGAACGTTGGCATATGAGGAAAAGGGAGACACCAATTAAATCCTAAAGATTTTCTTTCAAGAGGATAGCTTTGATCTTGTCATTAATAGAAGGAGTAGGCAGGTTGAAAAGGACCATTGGCTGGAGGGGATTGTCCCATGAGACTTCAGCTGTGATGAAAAGAGTTGGCAATATCCTCCCATTGAAAAGAGACAAAGAGATCATCCATGAGCACAATGATCAGGGAAATCGAGAGCATTCATTTTTAAAAGGCCATGTGGTGGAGGAAAAGATCTGGTAGCAGGCAGCTTTCCTCCTCATGATGACTGCATGATCAAAAATGCCAGGTTACTTCAGAGTTTCTGGTGAGGTGTTTGACCCTGGCGTGCGATGTGCCTCAGGGTATAGTAGGGAATGCAAAGTACACTGCAGGTTGTGCAGGTCACTGTTCCCTTCTGCTCAGGTTAGTCGGAATAAGCAGCTGTGAGAGCAATCATTTCTCTGCAGTCAAAGAGAATCTAAAAATTTAACTCGTTCTGGCTAAATTATTCAGAAATGAAAGGGGGTTTGCGGGTTTTTTTTGGATCCTGAAAGAACTTGTTTCGTTTACTTTTCTGCATGTTCTGCAAGTCCCTCTTTGAACGTGGGCATACAGGCACCAGAAAGTCCATGTTACAGTTATGGTGCTCTTTTCTACTACTTTATATAAGCACCATGAAGGAGTAACAACTTCCTGTGAAGGGATGGACACACTTTTTCACTCACTGCTATCTGACTTTTAAAATTTGTGGACAGTCACAGCATTAGATGTGTTAGACACCAGGTAAGGTTATGGCTTGACTGGCCTACACAGACATGTTACAACCAATTTGTTTGCCTGGCGATTGCTCCACCGCACACACGGGGAGAGGCTAGCGGGAACAGCCTTGCGTATGCCACTCATATTGTGCATAAATAAATTAAAGTATAGGTGGCTTTTCCTGGCCATTGTCCTTCTGCAGCATGATGGCTTGGACAGTAAAAATGGTGAGATTGAGATGGGGACAATGACCTGAAAATCTGAAGTGGAAGCACTTCCATCTGAAGTGACAGTAAAAGTCAGGGTGTCACGAGCTGAAGAGATGGGGCTGCAAGCACGGACTCTGAAAGACCTGGTGGACGAATTCTCCGTCCATCAGCACGCAGTTTTAATTACAGCTATTCTGAGAAAAGCCTGCGAGAGTAACCATGACATGAAAGACAGCAAATACAATACTTCTATTTGAAAAAAAAAAGACAAAGGAAACGATCTGAACTGTTGCCATTCATCTGATATCAGTCGGGCACAAGAATGGCAGGATCAGAAGGGGCTCTGCAGAACAGAATCATTAGTACCATAGTGTTAAATAGCTCACCAAGAGCAGATTGTGCTGGGTAACTCATATTTGATCATTTTTCTGTTTCACAGAAACATGAGCAGTCTTATCCTTTCTCATATTTGTGTACCTGATATCTCACCTCGTAACAGACAACCTGGAAAAACAACAGATGACAGTGGATTGTGTTGAAATGGGAAGTGAGGCTCGTGGTGGGTTTCTAAAAGGGTTTGCTTCTAAGACTTTGTCAACTATTTAATATTTTTATTAAAGATCTTGGCACAGAATAATACGTGGATAGTAATAAAATATGCTCAGAATGAGAAGCTGTCGGTCCAGAGAAAGAAATACAGACAAGAAATCATGTTTAAAGCCGGAGTAATGGTAATCAAAGTTTACACAGTGTCAGCTCCTGTACTTAGCAGAAGCCCTTGTTGTTCGTTTGTCTGCTGAGGCCCTGTGGTTTGGGAAGCACAGAAGATGGTGTGTTAATTGCTCACAGGAAGACTCAGAGCCCACTCAATGGTGTGGCTCTTAAAAAAAAGTGATCCATGGGCATGAAATGCTTCAGGCAAGGTATTTCCAGAATTGATCCAGAGGCTGCCAGTACCCTCGTCCAAAACGCTTCAGAGCCCACCTGGGCTACCACATACAGCTCTGATCAGCCCTGGTGACCTAAGTTGTCTCCAGACTAAACAGGTTTGCAAAAGAGCTGCCGGGGCGATCAGAGCGATGGGAAGCCCTGGTAAATGAGGAGCCCAGGAGGTCCTCTCTTGGCTTATTCCAGCAAGAAAAGAGGCTAAGAGAGGGTGTGGCTGTCATCTATGTATACATTGGGGCACAGATGCGAAGTCTAGCAAAGATCATCAGCAAAAAGATGAAATGGGTGTAAACTGTCCATGCGTCACCTCAGGCCAGAAAGCAGGAATGGGTTCTTAGTCCTGGAGACATGAGGGCCTAGACAAAGCTTTCTGCTAGAACCCATGGGCAGAGAAGAAAACCTAAGTGCTATTAAGGTGGAGTCTGAAAACTTCATGGAAAAAAAGATGGCGTAGGTTGACTGCCTGTGACGGCAGAGCACTGGCCTCAGCCACAGAGGCCTCAGCAGCCCAAAAACACAGGGCCGTTGTTGGACTCTTGTGGCAAAACCTTATAAATGTTTTTACAGCTGGGACAGGTAATTGCCTTCGCTGAGATTACAGAGAATAAAAGAAACCGAGTGGTTGTGTCAGAGCTTGTAGCAGGAGTCCTTTGTCTGACGTGTCAAGCCCGGTCCTTCAGTGCAAAGCGCTGAGCTGGCCTCGTGCTGTGCAGCCAGCTGCTGGCAGAGGGGCAGAGCCAGCCCCGAAGTACTGGAGGCAGCCAAGAACATCATAAATTACCCGTGATTTTAGAAAAAAAATCAACCACTTTCAACCAGCTAAAGAAAAATATATTTCTAGGGACGTGTTCACAAGGAAAGAGGAGAAAGTGAAATAAAAACAATTTTATAAAAGCAGATGTTGGGCCATTTCTGTGTTCCTAAAATGAAACAGGTTGCGTATTTCACAGGGCTGTGTTCACAGCAGATTATAAACTTGACGCCACACCAGCAGATTATAAATTTGATGCTAAACCATTTGATCTGGTGTAGCTGGAGTCCCCAGACCTGCTCCTTTGTGGTGATGCTCAAAAAGGTCAGGCAGTCATCTTCTCAGGGCTGCCACAGATTTTTCTCCACCTGCTGACACCAAGTGGTGGAAACAAGTGATCTTCATTCACATTTGCACTGGATGCAGCTGCTCAGGGCTTTGCTTGTGGTCGGCCTGCAAGCTAGCAGAAGGGCATAGCTATGCCGTGATCCTCCAGTGTCGTGCCTCTCCCTCACAGTCATAGAGGCTGCCTGGAGTGGCTTATCCACGGGAGATGTGGCTGGCTGCTGTGGGCTCACACTTGTCTTCAGTGACACGCTTCATTCCTGAGGCCCAGATTCAGGAAAGGACTTGACTCTGGGGACATGCAGTTGGGCTTTATATTCTCAGCACTACTGAAGATAGCTGAACCTTGCAATTATTCCCTTAGCACAGGAATAAGTTGATCAAAACAGTGCAGCCACAGACGTGAGGAATATATGAAGTCGTTAACAGCAAGTTCAGAATTTGGGATGGGATTCATCTTGCCAGGCATTAGACATCAGTGATGCAGACTTTTGTACATTTGACCTGTAGACATCTTTCAAGTGAGCAGAGAGAAATGTATGAAGCCTGATTCACCTGACCTGTTGTAGACATCTACTTCTGAATATAGTTTCTACTTCATAAGTACCTGTTCTCTTCATTGGGTTGAAAGGGCGTCCAGAAGCGAGTTCATATGGAAACGTGTTTGCTTGGGCAGACAAGTTCAGCAGCTCCCCATGAATGTCTGGGATTCTGTTGTACTTGAGAGCACCTCCCTGCTCTAGCTAGCTTGCAAGAGCAGTCACCTTGTGAGGAATGAATTAATCAAAATATTACCAAACACATTTTTTGTCTTGCCATATCTTTTGATCACTCTTTCTCCTTTACTGCCAAAGGGTTGGCATCTACAGATAAATTAGAAGTGGGAAATTTCACCCATTTGCTTGCAAACCTGCGGACTGACCTGCAGAGCTATTCCCCTGGCTAGCTCCAAAAGCAAAGCAAGTGTGAAGCTGTAACTTTCCCCTGGAGCTGCAGTAGTCCTTTCTTTGCAGCATGTGGTGGCCTGGAGCCAAGGGCTTCTCCGAGTGATGTGGAACAACTGGGTAACGCTTGCTCGTTGCCTGTAGCTTGCTGCAGACAGATAATGAGAGAGTGAGCTGGGTTTCTTTATAGTCATTGTATACTCCTGGTTAAATTAATGAATTTCTGTCAGAATTTAAAGAAAAGGGATGTGTATTAGGCTTCACAAAAGAGAATTGTGGGGGGCTGGCTGTTCTGGCCAAGCTGCTCTTTCATCATGTAAAAATAACTCTGAAAAAAAAGGAACAACACTTGGTCATAAAGTCTTACATGCTGAAGTGTTTATCCACTGTGCTTGATAAAATCCCTTAGGTGTCCTTTCAGAATAATCCTATCTCTCTCTCATCTGAGCAGCTTTTTGGCCTGATGGCAGAGGTTCTGAAATGGCACATTTGCAGAAAAAATGAAGGGATCGCTTGAGATTTATAAAGCTTCACTCTTAACTGTTAGAATATGAGCAAAGGGACTGAATGATTTGTAATTGGTTATTCATCAGCGGTTTTGTATTGATTTAGAGAGCAATTTCAAGGAGACGTTATAGTGATTTACCTTGGCTGCCAGTTTGAATAACAAACAATTCATTTAACATGCAAATTTCCAGGATTTTTTTAAACTTTGTGGCAATGCAGTTTCCTGCCCGTGCGCTGCCCGTCGTTTGCATCACCAGTTGTCTTAGACACTGCAGCAGCGCCAGACCAGGCGCTGGGTGCCCTTCGACCGTTTTGCTGCTTCGTGCTCTGCTTCAGAATTGTCAGGTGATCACTGGTCCCATCTGTGCCCGTGTTAATCATCACCTGCACCTTCCCTGTCACACGTCCCAAGGCTGAAAGACCGTTTGCCGTGACCTTTTCCCTGTGCGACACAATGACTCCAAGTTGTGGAGATCCATCTGGCTCCCCTCTCTGCTTTTCCTGTGAGCAGTTTATTTAGGAGCATTTTGAGTCTGCATTTTATATATATATATATACACACAAAATATATATGCACTTACATATATATAGAATTTTTTATTATTTATTTGGTCATTCTAGTTTTCTCTGCTATTGTTCTCTGTATTTTAAAAACTTTTGTTCTGCTAAAGTTTTAATTGAAATTAGATAATAGTTCAGAGCTGGTAACAGTTGCTTTTATTAAAGTTTGTTAGAGTTATACTTTGAAGCTATTTGAAAAGAGAATGCAAAACTGTTATAGTGTTTGTAGCATATATTGACACATGAGACCATGTATTATATTTTTTCTGCCTTGCCAACTCTAGAAGCCCAGTCTGGGCCTTGATCTACAAACCCAGAATATGTGTGCAAAAAAACGTGAAGGGACAAAGGGAGTAAAGCTCTTGAACTGGCCACACCCATTAAAAGCCCTTATATCCCATTATTTTTTATTTTTAAATGACATTATAATAAAATTATTACCAAAATAATCATTGTTATTGCTCTTAAAGCCTAAGTATTGTTGTACAGTGACATTATGTCACTGCTTCATCTAGCAAATCCAGTGGACTCTAAATTAGCAACACATCTTTTCTTAATAAAAATAATACTATTGCTGCTACTAATTATTGATCCCATCTGTGCTTGCAAAGATAAGGAGTGGAGATTCAGCTAACAAGTTTGTGAGGGAATTTTTTTAATAACCTTTTTCCTTCGCTCCACTGAAGGCTTGACATTGCTCTTCCAGCAGCCCCCTCAACTTTTGTGCTCCTGAGCTCGGCAACAAGGGAGACAGGTGCTGTTGGAGCTGACATGATCTCTGCCAGGACACAACTGCAGCGAAATACCCGAGACGGCACTGAACAACTTGCTCTGCCATTTCCCTTCTTTCCCTGCCCAGAGATGAGACGCGCCTGACTGTGCAGGCAGGGTTACCACGCAGGCGTATTTTGAGACAGTCTCCTTTCCCCCGCGGTTTTCAATTATCTGAGCATCACCACCTCGAGAGTTTCATAATGTTGATTAGGGGCATTGCCACATTTAAGGCTATTTACCTATTGTTTTTTAAGGTTTCTGTGAGGTGATAAGAGTCCACACCTTGCGTTTCGTGCAGTTGAAGGAGCAGGTGCATTAGCCTTCCTTCATAAAAGTCTTGCTGTATCCTATGGGAGAAAAATGCTGCTGCTGTGATCCCTTCCTCGAGATCAGGAGACGCCGGCAGTGCCTGCAAACAGGTCAGTGCCCCCCGACACCGGTGCAGAGCAGCCAGCATTCCGGCAGCCGATGAAAAGTTTGCAGAGCGAAAGGCCTGTGTGAAGGACACAGACTATGTCCCTTCAAAAATTTTCTAATTATGAATTAAATCGAAATGGGAGCTTAGGGAGAAAATGACAGTGACAGAGTCAGATTGTCTTGGGAACCCTGTGTTAGAAACAT
>Ga0181612_127195_pt1 | contig 20185 bp, 16 predicted proteins | sample HoacroProtozoa21_FD_119630 | JGI IMG/M metagenome (GOLD analysis project Ga0181612, IMG submission 119630) | Hoatzin crop microbial communities from Cojedes, Venezuel. Combined Assembly of Gp0051906, Gp0051904, Gp0051908 | reverse complement strand
GCACACCCAGGTCCCTCTCCACAGAGCTGCTCTCCAGCAGGTCAGCCCCAGCCTGTACTGGTGCATGGGGTTGTTCCTCCCCCGGTGCGGGACCCTGCACTTGCCCGTGTTGAATTTCGTCAGGTTCCTCTCTGCCCAACTCTCCAGCTGTGGGTCTCCTGCGTGATTGCAAAGCAGGGGGTGAAAGCGGTGTGGAACACGCGTCGAGGAACGGGGGAGCACCTCTTATAAATGACACATTTCTTGCTGGGACCCTCGGGATGTCATTTAAGGATTTAAGACCAGAGAGGGAAAGTAGATGGTGCTGCTCTCCGCTCTTGCTGTCTCTGGCTCGGCTGAGGCTCGTGCTGGGTGGCACGTGGGTGGCTCTGACTCTGGTTTTGTTACGGGGAAGCTCAAAAGGTCTCCGTTTGCCGTCTGTTGTCTAGTGGTGAGGTGCTACTGCTCACCTACCGAACAACCCAGGGCAAATAAAGCAGCAAGGAAAGCTCAGACTTGCAGGGGAGGGTGGGGAGAACGTATTTTGGGTAGTCTGTCAGTCATCTTGACACTAATTGGTTCAGTAAGTAATCGTTCTCCATGTAAATTAGACTCCAATTTCCTCTGTAGTCTGTCTGTTTGCTGTGTGGGCTTCGGTCTCTAATTAGGCTCTCACGTGGCAAACCTGGTTTGTAAGCTGCTTTTGTTCCCTGGGAGCCAGGCTCAGCCCTCCCCAAGGCTGCCGGAGCTCTGCGAGCCCTGCTCCAGAGCGGGATGGTTCTTAGATCAACACTGGCAAGTTCAAAATAATTTCTTCTTTTAATGTGTGTTTTGATTATTTCTATTTTTGAAGCTCGCAAAGGGGGGAGGTTAAAATGCAAAAGGGCTTACTAGACTTACAGTGGGAATACCGCTTGGAAAAGGTTCCTCTGCGTTCCTGGAAGCCCTGCTCGCTCCTCCATGAATAGACCTCATTGAATCGCAGGCTCTGCGAGGGCCGGAGCAGCTTGCCATCATCTGGACCCTGGTGCCTGTCCGTTGGGACACCTGGAGCGCATACGGCTGGCTCCAGCCCCCTCGCTCGGAGATCGCTCCGTGCGTGCGCGTTCAGAGCTCGCCCGAACGCCAGCCCGCGTTCTGGAGCTGCTCCAGGGCTGCCCATCTGTAACCGAGCGCAGAAATACGCGGTTGCACGAGAGGTTTTCATCCCCGGCCGTCGCTGCCTGCAGACGAAGGCAGGGTTTCTGCCGCTGCCTGCAGTCGGGAGCAGCCCGCGGGGTAGCTCTGCGGCTGCCCGTGGCCCCCGCCGCAGCCCAAGTGCCAGAAGCCAGCGCCGTGGTCAGGCATCTCGATCTGTGTGCAGCAAAGGGAGCCGTGTCTCTGCGGCTAACGTCTGCGCCTGGCTGCAAGGAAAGGAAAACCAGATGTGTCGGTGAGCCAGGCTGCTTGCCAGCAGCGCTTTATGATTCAGTAGTTACCTTTGTGAAGTTCGGTGTAACTTCAGGAACCATGTGCTAACCGTTTCGATAAACCTCTTCCTTATGTGATCCGGTCCTGACCCAGATGTGTCAGCGGGACCATCAGGCGTTCTCATAAATACTGGGTTTACTGGCATCCTGGGGTTCGCCTTACTGACTTCCAACGCAGTGATACACGCAGGGCGTTGCTGGCTTTCTTCAGTGGCCCGCGAGGCTGTGGTCCCCTCGAAGTCGGTAGATAAGAAACTCTTTTGGGAGAAAGAGGTGAAGCAAATTGAGCGTGGGGTTTTTTTATTGCTTCTCTTTACGTGATTTATATGTTGGCAAGGTAACTTTGCTTTCATACCGCTAGTCAAAACTGGAAGGGATGTTGGCTCCGGGGAGAGCTAAATTTGGGTAAAGGGAGAGGATTGGATTAGGGCTTAGGATTTTCACCAATAGCTAAAACTGCGGTGGGCGTCACTGCGTGGCCGGGGCAGCGGCCAGGAGCCTTCCCTCCCCGGTGACCGCAGCCGCTCGCTGCGCCGGAGCATGCACCGCGGTCCCCAGCACCGACAGCGGCCACCTCGCCGCTGCCCATCTCTCCCGACCTCCCCGCTGCCCGTCCGTCCCCTTCCATGGGGCTTTTCCAGCCTGTGAAGGGAATGCCTGTTTAGCCTGGTAAGTCATCGCGCCCAGTTTATAGCCTGTGAGAGGATAAGCCGCTCTAACGCTGTACAAATGTTTGCGTTGGGAAATGGTTTTCTTTTTCAGCTCGGACCCCAGCGCCGGTTCTCGCTGCGGGCAGAGCCCAAGGGAGAGAGGGGCTGCCCCGCCGTCCCTGATCCCCTGCCAATATCTGACCATAAAACTTCTCCTTGGTGCAAACAGGACTCCTCTCGCCAGCCCCTGAGCCGCTCCGGCTTTTTTGCTCTGTTGAGAAACCCCCAAGGAGTAAAACCCTGCGGGAGGCTGGAGCTTATCCTCGGCTCCGGGCTTCCGAACGTGCTGTGGGTCTGCTCAGCTGTCGCAGGGGTTTGTGCGGAATGGCAAAATGCGAGTTTTGAACCTTCAGCAGCTGTGTTGAATACCGGATATAAGGGGTTATTTTTAACTTTTGGAGGCTGGATTTTTTTTTTTTGTCTTTGTTCACGTGAATTCAGGAGAAAACTTCCAGTTCCTTGGAGGCAAAACAAAGGCTTCTTTAAGTGAAACAAAGAATTCTAAGTACTTAATCAAACTTGCTGAACTCAATTGCTTTCGGATACTTTAGGAATTAAGCAGATAGGAGGCTGAGTTAGTGACAAACAACAGGTTTGGTTGGAAAAAGGGGTTCATTCTGCCGGAGAAGGCAGAGGAGCGTGCAGCCCGAGACGCCTGCTCTGGGCAGAGGTCCTGGGGCTGTTTGCTGGCTGGGGGTGTTTAAAAGCATCCTCTGTTTGCCTTTGTTTAGGCAGTGCAAATTATTTGTGTGCTTTAGGATTCCTTTGCTCTTCCAGCAGATGTTTTATCCGTGCAACTGGTCGAGTAATTAGAGAGAGAGACGCGGTGCTGGTGAGCAAACACCCCCTTAGTGGGGAGGATGTTTACAGAAATCCCTGAAATAACCAGACAGCAGAGCTGGAGAACGTGGTGCTGTTCAGCTGAGGGGGTCAAGGGAGCTGGGGTGGTGGAAAATTTGCATTTCTTATTCTGCACGTTGTAGCCTGAGCTCACTCTGGGTGGGAATAAATGCAGAAGGGATCGGTGCAGCGTGTCGCTGTGTCACCACATCCCTGGCGCGGCACAGGGTCTGTCCCAGGAGCAAAGTCAGCACAAGATGTCAAAAGCACGGTGTGTATGGCCCAATGTATTTGACTTTATTTCTGCGAAGGGGTTGTTCCCTGCCCCACCGAGAACGGGCTGGGGCTGCGTCCCGGGGCAGGATACCGTGCTCCTTCTTATGGCAAATTTCACTCAACGTGCAAATCACTCACTTGGGATTTTTGCAGTGGCAGCTGGGGGATGATGAAATGTTTTGTCTATGGGAAATTACCAGGAGATTTGAGTATTTTCCTCAGTGGCTTCGGCACCAGCAATGGGGTGGCAGGGGAGCCTCCCCACGCGTAGATCGGGCTGCCCCGAGGTTTTGAAGGCTCCGGTTGCACGAGCATATTTTTGGTCTGCTGCCATGTAAATAATGGCAGCAACATGCTGATTCCTCTAATGATCTTGATTAAGTTATTGGTTATTTACTTAATTAGCTACTTGATCTACTTACACCTTAAATGAGTCTATTTGTTCACCCAGAGGAGGAAAAGGTCTGTTTTTTTCCCTTTTAAAAGGGCTTTTTCCCCCTCCGAAAGGCAGATGTCATCTTAGGTCAGTAAGGGAGCTGAGATGAGCTGGCTGCTCTGGTGCTGCCGCTTCAGGGACCTGTGGGACGGTCGCGGTGCTAGCGTGGTGACGAGGGGACGTGCCACTGCCGGGTCCTGCCCCAGCAGAGACGCCTTGGGGGCTGGAAGCGACCTGATTCCAGAGGCTGAGCAAAACGGCACCGGCGCTTTGTTGGTGGAGGTGGTGATCTATAACCCAACCAGCTGTTGCAGGCTGGCCGTGGAAACGTGTCGGTGTTTGCTGGTGAGAGACGGGCATCGGCGCTTCCCGGGGGCTGGCTCTCCTGGCAGCGGCAGCTTTTAAATGTGGGAGTTTAAATGAACATTTATTCCTGGCATCAGTGTTACGCAGACAAGCGAATCTGTCGAAGCGTCTTCTGAATGCTCTGTGTGTATTAACCAGTCTGAGAGCGGGGTGGTGTCTCAGGGCCAGTTCTGGAGGAGAAAACGCGTCTTTGAACCTCCAGCAGCCTTTATGTTTCCCGTGCATTAATGCAAGCACAGCACTGCATTGACCAGCCAGTGTCTCTGCGCAGCACTGCAAAAGCAGCCTCACCAGCTGGCACCAGTTCTTCACCAGTACTGCCCACACACCACCACACGCCCTCTCTCCCATATCTCAGAGTAAAGAGACTCAAATTTTTCGCTTTGGAGACCTCTTGTGATGCATGCAGCAGCAGTGTGAGCTTCAGACGAGCCTGTTTGTTCAAGGGGAATATAATAAATGTTCTCCTCGTTAGTCTTAGCTTCACACCCTCCCTGATGCACAACTCGCTCAAACACGTATTGCGTGATGAGCCTGCTTCCATATATAAACTGGAGAGACAGAAGTTGGGACTCCCCCAGCTAAAACAGAACTAAATTCTTGCCCTCTGGTTACATTTTAGCATCGGTGCCCAAAAATTATGTATTTGGGAGGGATTACCAGAAGTTCTGACACACGCAAGCTTTATTCCTTTGAGTCTTTTACATTTTTAGCAGTTTGGCGAGTATTTGGACTGTACGACTTTAGCCTTTCCCATAGCCCGTGTGAAAGCCAGAGCATCGCCCCGGGGTGCAGAGCCACGGGGAGCAGCACGAACGTGCTCCAGCACCGGTGCTCACTCCGGCTGGGACGTGCTTGGATGGCCGCGCTCGAAATCCCGCATGTCGAACAGATCAGTTGTAATGGCTCAGAAAACAACGTCCTAGTATTTTTATATCATGATTCCTAAATGGTTGTCATGACGTTGAATGCAAACGTGCTGGATCTTGCGGCCAGCCGTGCTTCGGACACCACGGCGGAGCGTCACAGATGTTGCAATGCCAGAGCAGCAGTGGTGAGGCCTCCAGGGGATCCACGTTCCTTTCCCACGTCTGTCCCGGACTGCGTGTGTAACCTCGGGCAAGTCGTGGACACCCTCCAAGTCTCAGACGGGGGGAGAGCAGCAGAGCTCCTGCTGCAGCTGTTCAGGGCTTGGTGTCAGAGCAGAGCCGGCCCCGGGGGGTACCTGGGGATGCCCGTGTCCGGACGGTACATGCAGTGAGCCCCCGGTATGGCCAGGACCTTCAAATAACATGGAAAAAGCCAACAAAACCAGACAAATAACTGCACTAGAGACAAAAATATATTGCTGGCTTGTCCCCTCTGCTTTTCTTTCTCTGCAGATCCTGGGAGGAGGTAGCGGAGATGAAGTATTTGCTCTGACGGGGTTAGATTTCTCTTTACATTCCTTAGCAGCGCGTGTTTGGGTTTTGCCCTGTTGGTGTTGGTTTATGCAGTGATGTTGCCAGCAGCTCGATCGCGTGGATATAGTTCCAACTCTTGGTATTTTGTGCAAAGAGAAAAATGCAGAAAAGGTGGGCCTGGGTAATGAGGTGGCTATTTAATCACAGCAGGACTCGCAGGAAAATGTGTATTAAATATTTATGGGATGGTATTCATTAACATTTTCACTGTGTTGGCGCTGGGCAGCGCAAGACAGCTGTCGAGAGAACTGGAGTCTGTGTCACACAGCCACGGACCAGGAAAGAGGAAAGGCATGAACGCTTGCTTTGTTACCCCGATGTATTCCTCGAGGCTAGCGTTGCCGCTGGAGTTGCAGTAATAAGGAGGATTTCAATAGTTTCACTTACAGTTTGGAAAATGCTCGTGGTAAATATTTTAGGTCTGATTTTTCTGGCTGCCGTGTCTTACATGAGCGCGAGCGGCTGACACCAAACCCCTGATTCGTGGGCAGGCAATTAGAGTGATAAGCCTAAGTGACTTCATATGTCTTCTTTTCAGATTGCTCAAGTCAGAGTTGCTGTAAAGGGCTGGGATTAGCAGAGATTGAGTTCTTGGGGCGCTGGAGCCCAGCTGCGGCTGGAGACCTTGTCCAACAGCCGCTGTAGGTACTGAGTTATGGAGTGAGTTGTCTGTGGGCGTGAAAGGATGCCAGGAAGATTAGAACTGATGATAAAACGGTATTAATGCTTGCTTCGTGAAGGGCGTAGAAGGTATCAAATTACTCCGGTGCTATAAATCTAACGTTTCCTACATCTGTTAAGTGAAGCTACTTAAATGATTGAAATACGTTTATTTGTCGGCTGTTGCATCCTCATAGAGGATCACAGCAAAGGACGTTAGACTTCTGTCCTGGGTTCGTGGTCCTTTGCTGCTGACCAGGGCTAAATCACGGCAGCTTCTCCAAGCAGTAGGAGGAAGGTCTGAAGCAGCAGCAGCCTGATGGATTAAGCATTCCTTTGAGATGAGACAGGGTCTTGTGTCAGATTTTAGGATACCTGGTTCTAGATCAGTAGCGTGAGCCCGAGGCCGGCCTCAGGCTTAATGCCAAAGGCTGTACTGGTTGCACAGCTCTGCCAGATCCGGGCTTTGGGGCTGAAGGTCCGTGATGCTGGCCCCGTCCCATGCCATAGCCACCGCAGGCGGCGTGCCCAGCTCAGGCTGCGCCCGCGGGCACCTCCCTTGGGGGAGAGAAAGTTCATCTTGGTTATTACTTATTGCTGTCGCTGGGAGACAGCTTTGTCCCACTTTTTAACAGGTGTAAAAGGGACATATACGGGTATGAGAGAACTGCTTCCTTTACCTGAATGACTGTTGCATAAAATAAATGCTCATCATGACTAATTAGCTAATAGACTCACTGCAGATGTCTCTGCAATCCATTTATGTACTTGAAAGCCCCATTAATTTCCACTGGTGCCTTGCAGCAGAGCGGCAAGTGAAAGGCTCGACCGTACCGAAGCTCTTTGCTCTCTGAAGCCCTTTTCCCCGCCGAGCATGGGCCGGGAGCCCTGCAGCTCCTGGTGACGGTCACGGAGTCGGGTGGCTCGCGCCCGGCACGCAGCACGGAGCCCTTCTCGCCGTGCCCCAGCCTCTGCTCTGTCATCTTTTGTTGCTGCGCGTAAAGCGATGCCTGGCAGCACCCCACAATTGACAAGACTGACTTGCTGCTTATCTCTGGCTGCGTAACTGGTCGTGAAGGTGTGCTGACGGGGACGGTGCGGGAGCTGCCATGGCTGGTCCCCGTGGTGAGCCGGGTCCCGGCCGGGGAGCTGGCGAGGATCCGTCACAGCAAACGGCTCCTGCTCCTCGTGTTGCTTTGACGTGCCACTTGTCAGGGATTAGGGAAGTACAAATGTGTTCCAGTGCACTGAGAAGTTAAAGAAATCTTTGTTCTGGTGTCACACGTAATGTTTTTTAACCTTTCAGCGCAGTGTTTGTTGACACCCTGGTTCCAGCGGGTCAACGCCTGTTTGCAGCTACTCCTGACCTCTCCTGCCCAGCCTGGCTGCGGCTTCTTTCACCGTGGGGTTAAATTTCCTCAATGTAAATATTTTCTGCTGTCCAAGCTTGTTATTAGTTGCTGTCTCCATGCTCTCATTTTCTTAAAGACTGTAGGGAACAGTCCTTTGCATGAAGAGCTCAGAGCTCACACCTCCAAGCATCTTCCCAGTAGACACTTTCTCAGTGTCTAACACCCACTAAAAATCAGTGGGAGCAGAATCCATAACTACTGCCAAAATATCCAGGTATCCTGAGCATCTGACTGCTTCCTTTGACCACCTCTGTTAGACCAAGGGCTGGCAGAAAGGAAGCGGGAAGAGCAATCCCTCCTGGAGCGCGAGCGCCAGAAATGATTCAGAATTAGTCTGGGTCTAAGCCATGACATATTTTGCAATTTAGAGCCCAGAGCCTGTCATGTAAACGACTTTGCAAACCCTGCACTGGGTGCCGATGATGATCCAACCCCTAAAACCGATGTTTAGGGGTAAGGGTGGTGGAGGAACACGGGTAAAGTGGGTTGGTCACTCTTTTACCTTGCAGTGGACTCCCCAGAATGAGCAAAGCAGCAGCAAGCGGTTGATCGAGGTTCCAGAGGGGTTTTGGAGGGCTTAGCCCTCAGATCCCCAAAATTTGGAGAAGGGTCAGTTGAATTTCGTAGCACATGGCACAGATCTGAGGCAGAGCAGCAAACACATCTGATGTTGGCTGTTCTGAGCTGTGGCCATGACCAGGAGCAGCGTGGGGCGGCAGTACATCAGGGCTAATTAAGCACTGGTATGAAAAAAATCACAGCATTTCAGTTATGTCACAGTATCTGCTTTCTAATCTTTCAAATATTCTCCTATCAAGAAGTCCCCTCTTGTAAACCAGGGCTGCTTTGGATTTTGATGAGCTGTAGAGTGGATTTTCTGTGCTGTGAGCGCACTACCAACTTTCTGCAACCCTGCCATGGATGGGAACAAGTGTATTTCAAAGGAGTTTGTCTCAGAGATGGTTCAGAGAAGGATGCTGGGCACGTGCCCATCAGAGGAGGATGGATATGTGCCCATGGTAAATGATTTTTGTCACGTTTTGCCGTTTTCTGTAGAATGGGTCATCTCTGAGGCTCCAGGAACTTCAGAAAGTTGAGTATTGCAGGTTTGTCTCAGCTCACCGGTGATGGGGTTTTGTTCAAAGCCACGTGCAAAATCTCGGTTGACATCAAAACTGAACCCAGTTTCGTGACCCTTCTGTAAGCACAGGGTGCTGCTTGCTCGGGTGAGGGTGGAGAGGCTGGAGAAGCAGGAAAGTGCTCTCCTCTGCATCTTACATGGAATAAAAACTTTACCAAAGTCAAAACTTCATTCAAAGCAGAGCTGTTCAGAGTACAGCAAGTGCCAGAATCGCACTTGGCCGTGGGTTTGTGCTGGTGCGTGTAGCAGACGCTCAGGGAGGGGAAGGCAGCTGTTGAGCCGTGATTGCTGCTTATTACACTAATTATGATAGTCTTGCCGGTATCGTGAGCTTCCCTTCTCCTTCCTCCATCTGTCTGTTTGGCCATTCATGGTTGCTCATCTTTCTGAGATACGTCTGAAGGGCTTAGTACCGCAGGGAGCCCGACTGCGCTCCCGCTCTGCTTCCCCACACTAGTACAGGGGAATGATCCTGGTTTACACACTGAAGGAATTTTGGGGATTGAGCTGTTTGCGCTGAAATAAGGCCGCAGAAAGCTGAGATGTTCCCCTGGCTCGTCAACTCCATGTTTCCAAGGGTCTCAGCCCGGTGAGCCGCCCTGCTCTGGAGCATCCCAACCTGTTTGGTGTGGAGGGAAGAGGACAATGTCCAGCACTTGCTTCATTGCCTTTTTCCTCCACGTTTTGCTTTCTGCCCTGTACCAGAATAACCAGGCTCAATCCTGGGCAGAGCAATCTCCTCCAGTCCGGGCACACTGCAGGCAGGTTCCCAGCTCTACCCAGAGAACATCAACTGTTTTCTAGAAATGTCCTCACTCCTCTGCCGCGGGAGCCTGGCCAGCCCTGCCTTCGGTACAACCGCTGGCAGCCGCAGAGCTGACCCCAGATGGCTGGTCCGTTGTTGCAGGGAGGCATGGTGGGTTAAATGCTTGGCAAAAAGCAAGCACCGCTCCCTTGGGTGCCCACCTGGGCTTTATTTCGCTGGGGAGGGTTACTCATCGTCACAGGGCGCTCGCTTGGAAGGAGCAACCCACTCCAAAGCAGGCAGCAAAATGCTTGCTGAACCACAAAATGAGGAGGCTCGCTAAATCTCCGGCAGCAATAATTGCTCCTAAAAGGCTGATGTGTTGTTTAGCCTGCTCATGTTTAGCAAACCTGTTTGCTTCGCCCTTGGAAGAGAAAGCTGCGTGCAGCACACCATGGAGGGGAAAAAAGAGGACGAAGTGGCCTGTGGTTTTCAGCGTGTTTCCTGAGCAATGACTGATGGAGCGAGAGCGTTTGATAACGCCGGTGTCCTCCCGTCAGTCACGAGCGATTGGGTTTCCCCACCCTTCCCGGTGCTGGTGGGATGCCCTCGTGGGCTCGTACAGGCTGGAGGCTCAGGCTGGTGGAGGGCAGCAGCAGACCAGGACGGTGATGCTGGTGTCCCCAGGAGCACGGGGCACCCCTGAAGTCCCCTGGCTGGGGACATCTGCAAGCCGTGCCATGGTGTGGCTATGATGGCACCAGCCAGGATCTCCTGGCGGGGTGGCTCGGACCTGTGGGTGTGCAGGGCCGGGGCTGGTGCAGCGAGGAGGGATGCTCCGGGGATGCCGCCAGCACGGGACCCGTCCAGGAGAGCAGGGAGAGGCTGGGACCCCGCGGCGGAGGGAGCCAGCACTGGAGTCTGGGGCCATGCTTCTGGCCGGCCCTCTCCTGATACGGTCTTAATCCCTCCCCGCGGGCCCTGATCCCCCTGCTCCTGTGGCAGCCGGTTCAGTTGCATTTCCCTGTAGATCGCGATAAGATAAAAGCGTGGCCATGTTGTACAGTAAGAGAAGCCGGTTTAGAAGATGACAGGTTATACGGGGAAGGGATGCGGGTTTCCAGCTGCGCGCTCTCGCCGCCGCGGCCGCCTTTGATGGGGGCTGTGATTGATGCTGCCTTCGGAGCCGGCGACGCGCTGACCTTTCCCTGACGGGCTGAGCGGCTCTAACGATCTTGATGGGGCTGGCAATTTGTATATTGGGTTTGATGTACGAGGCTCGGCACGGCATGGAGACGTGGGGCTGGTGTATGACTGACAGCCCTTTCCCATTAAGGGTGGTGAGGCACTGGCTGCTCTCCAGTGGTTTCTTTCAGCGGGAATGTTTTGCCGAATTATATTGTAGCAGAGAAGTTAAACTGTTAAATATCGTCCTTTATATAGAATGAAGTGACTTGCAGGCCAGAAGGCTTATCACTGAGAAGGCTGTTCAAACTATATGCTTAAATTAATTAATGTTTAGTGAATTATTTTTGCCCTGACTGTAATGTTCAGGCTCCTTAGGCAGATTAAGCAATGCCGTAGTTTGCGCCGGAGATTTTTTTTGTTGTTGTTGTAATTCAGCTGTATGAAATTTGACTTCTTGCAGGCAACATTAAAACCTTTTAATTTCCATGAGTCGAGCTGTGTATAAATCACACACTGGTTGGCACATCTCGTGGGTGCTCATGGCAAGAGTAATGAATTTCATGGTTTGTTATGAGCTACTAAAACCAACACAAACACAGAAAGCCCGTTGTAATCTCAGCATATCATTCGAGGAAGCAATTTATTCCTAAGTATGAACAAATGTCAAGCCACGAGAACAAATTGTTATTACTAATTAAAACAAAGGGAAGAATAGCAAACATCTCTTGTCATTTGTGTGCGGTGCCAGGCTGTCTCGGGGACACTGGAGCTCCATCCAGCTTCAGCTAGTGGGACAGCCAGGCTGCAAACCTCGCCGTAGCCTACGACACATTGACCTGCTCCGTGTGCTTCAGGCAAGGCACGGGGCCATGGTTCTAAGAGGGCTGGGGCCGGGAAGCCACTCAGGCTTAAATCGAGGTGTCACTTCTCATAATTTTATTGGTGGGTTTTTATTAATTTAAAATCAAGATGAGGTGGACTGTAGAAGTCTTGTCATGGGTCGAGTTTGGGATGGACCGAAACAACACATGCCAGTCCATCTGCTCACGCTAGCTGGTTTTACGTCATGCAGGTCTACTTCATGCTCTCAGGTATGAAATAAAAACCTGTTTTGGCACCTTCTTCCCACGGAGGTAGGAAGTGAGGAGCCACGTGCGTTCCTGACTGTGGCTGATCTCCCTGCCTTTGCAAATACACTGGGAAGTTTAAGACTCAAAGGCATCATGGAAGCTCATTTCTGTTCATGACCCAATGCATGTGATTTCCTCCCAGACGTGTTACGGGAGCATCGAGCGGATCCAAAAATGGGCTGAATTTACCACTCCCCTGTGCGTTTAACACAGTTTGGGAGCAAGCAGCAAAGAGGTCTTTTCTCTTCGCTGGCAGAGAGCAGGCAGCCGTGTCTCGCCTGGGTGGGAGCAGAAGCACGACTGTTTAAACCATCGTTGGTTCCTGGGGAGCTGGGACGGAGGTTTGGGCAGTCCCCGGGCCTGCCCGCGGTGCCTGGCTTGGAGCAGGGGCTCGCCCGGTGCCCGGGGCACCGGGGGCACCGAAATCCCACCGGCAGCCAGAGGAGATGTGCGTCGTCTGGTTTAGCGAGGTAAAAACCAGAGTTGTGTTGCTTGGCCAGGACTCAGGGCTGGCCCAAGACCCACCTCTGAGCACAGAGATGGATGAGCACTGTGCCCCGGTCCTGGGGGATGCACAGCTTTTTGGGGGGGAGGGGGCGACGACACGCGACCGTGTGGTGCATGGCTGGTGCGGAGGGGAGCTCGGCAAGCAAAGGCAAGAAATCCTCAGGGCATGAACCACTGACCCGAAACACCCTATTAGACAGGTTTGGAGCCAAAAAATAAAACAAAAATCATCTAAGGTGACAGCGACCCTGACAGCGTCAGGCAGCGAGGGAGCCCTGAGCTGCTGCCAAGGCACGTGTTCATGCAGACTTGCAGGGTTATTTGGTTATCCTGGAAATACATCTTCTATTTTGTGTAAATGGAAAATTAATTTGTTGCTGATCAAAGGTTTAGATCTTTGGAAAACATACCACCAGATAAGCTGAAGATTTATGCATTTCCTTCGTAACATATTTTCAGTGAACGCTTTATTATTTGTGGAAAGGCCCCAAGAAAAATAATGTCATTAAAAAAATAACTGCGTTGAGTTTATTTAGCTGAAATTACGATACAGTGCTTTAATGAGGCTTTTGTAGGCATCATTAAAGGACACTATTAAAAAGTATTCAGATGAGAACACTATCAGGCTGGCAAAGGGAAGAAAACCGCATGAGCATCCAGACTGTTGTTCACATTCGGTTACAAATTTGATTTCAACATACGAAAGTAAAAAAGATGGTAGTGCCCAGTTAAAGCTGGAGGTTAGGAAAAGCCTTATTGTTGTTAAGCTCTCTAAAGCTTCTTGCATTTAGGTGATTTTGTTAAAAAAAAAAGAGAAAGAGATACAGGGATTGATTGAAACGCCGTCTGCAGCGTGCTCTGCCGGTCTGCAGGCTGGGGGTGCGTGGTGGTTGGGGACAGTCGGTGGGTGAGGGTCCTTTCGGGGTGCCTTGCCGTGGGGGGGACGGGGTGCAGGACAGCGATGCTCAGGAGCAATGTGCCGGGTCCTCCCTTGGCATCGCCTCCGCGTTCGCCCGGGTCGGTGCTGCCAGGGGCCGCGGACGGCACGGGGTGCGCTCACAGCCGCTGCCTCGCTGCCCGGCTCTGCCCGTGCGCCGAGGGATGCCAGCGAGGGTCAGGCCTGCCTCGCTGGGCGGATTGGTAGGAAATTGTCTCTGAAATCACTGCGTGTGGGCTGTACCTCCCCGTCTGTGTCAGCTGCTGCTGGGCTCGGTGGTGTTTTAAAAACTCAGTTCCTCCTTGCAGACCGGCAGCGTGGATCCTTGCCCATGGCTGTGCCGAAAATGAGTCGAACGCGGCAGCGGGAGGAGAGGGTCCGTCTCACGCGGTCTCCGGCAGCAGCCGCGAGAAGGTACAAATGGCAGCCCCGAGGAAGAGTGGAGGAGGCCAAGTTTTTGGGATTAATGATCTGCATGTGGTGGTGGTCTCTCTGCCCCTCCCTCCATCCCGTTTTTCTTTAAGACATCCCTGCTTCTGGTGTGAAGAGGTATGGGGAGGATCTGCTACATTGCATAAAAAATTAAAAAAAAAAAGAAGAAAAAAGAGCGTACAGCCTCGTTTAAAGTCCCAACCTGTATTTTGTGACTCAAGTTCTCCTAGGAGCTTTCCCCGTCCCTTGGGCACGTCCCTATGTGTCTCCTGAAGAGCCAGGCGTTTGGGCGGGAGGAGTTGGGCCAGACCCTGCCCCGTAGGGTCTTCTCCCTTCCCTGCTCACTGCTAACAGCTCTTCGCAGTCGCCTTGCCTTTCCCCTCCGGCGTTTGCAAAGCCCTCTGCAGCCTCTCGTTCTGCTGCTGGTCGCTGCGGTGGGAGCGGAGCTCCGGCTGTTCCCCAGCCCAGCGACCGCGCTGGGCACGGCCCGACCTGGCACCGGGCTGGGAGCGCTGGCTCGGCGAGCGGAGCTTTCTCTGCAAATTACAGGGGCGAGCGTGGGAACGGAGGGGGAAAGAACCCCCGTCAGCATCCAGTTCTGCATTTCTGTGGGTAGAAAGAGCGATGGGAAAGTAATCTGGTACCGTGCCTGTCGCTGTGAGCCAGGACGGGCTCGGTGACGGGGACCTGCCATCCCACCGAGCCCGGGCAGGCTCGTGGTGCGCGCTGCGCAGGGGACAGCCCTCGTCCCTGTGGGCAGCATTTCGGGAGGCTGGAGCTTCTGTGGCATCCTGAGGTAGCAGTGCTGTGCGCTGCCCCAGCAAGCTGCGGCAGAGGATGCTCGCTAAATAATTCAGAAAGGCAACTTGATCTGACATTCATCAGGTTAGTGGCCCGCTGACCTCGGGGACGCCAGCCTGCTGTCGCTGCGCGTGGCCGTGCCGTGTAGCTCGTTGTCATCGGCAGAGTCAGCGGCGTCACATGGAGCCCTATTGACTGACGGCCGGTCGATACACCGAGGTGATAAAATACAGCGTTTGCGAAACAAGGGCTCTTACGGTGATTTGTCTAATTAGCCGTAGGGATGGGTGAGTTTGTGCAAATGGCAGAAAGTTTAACGTTGACTGGGTTTGGGTCTTTGTCCTTACAACTAACAGCGAAGGGCAGAAAGATGTGGCTACATTTACAAGCAGAGTTGTCCATCTCACACCTCTTTTTTCTTCAACAATGGCTTCCTGCTCTCAATCTTTCTTTATTTCAGTAGCTAAGGTTTTACTTCTGGTCATTTGCTTCATTGCTGGCAGTTGTCAGCATCCATCCTCATAATGGTGCAAGTCCTTCACGTGACCTTTGATAATGTGCTCCACCGGCTCGGTATTCTCCTTGCTGCTTAATGAAACACCCATTTCACCTGCATAACGTGCAGAATCTGTCAAGAAATCTTGTGTGCATTCTCGAGTTATTCCAACACATGACCTTTTCACAAGCCTTGCAGTAGGTAACGTTGATGTGGAGCAGTTGCCAATGAACCGGCTTCTTTCAAAGCAGGAAGGCTCATTTCCACCTTCCTGAGACAGTTGTGTGTCCAAACATGGCAGCTTCTAATCTGTTTTCTTGTCACAGAAGAGCCTGTTCATTAGATTTTGTGGATATTTAGGGTTGCAAGCATTGGAACGAGGAGTTTGCCAGGAGTGATGGCAATTATTCACGCTGTTTGGAGACCCAAAGCTCTTCTGCTCATAGCTAGCCATGCAGCTGAGATGTTGGAAGTGTTGGTCTCACTGATCTTTTGTATCAGCGCGTGGTTCTCTCTCCTGTTTTATCTTTGTGGATCAACTTATACATAAAAGTTTGCCATTTCTGGTGTGATCCCTTTCTTGGGGATAATCCAGTTGGCCAAGGCAGCCAAGCAGAGTTCAGCTTTGCTGTAGGATGCTTGGTTGCGTGGGGAAGACACCAACATGGTGGTGGGATCGTGTCAGGCTGGTGCTGGCTGACTGGAGCTGCTGTAGATGGAGTTACACAGAGTGCGTCGTACAAGAAGCGGGGTTGGACAGTCAGGCTCGTGCCCTGTCAGGCTTTCCTCCGTGCGCGGGGCCGGCTGGCAATCCTGCTCAAGTGGCACTTGGGGCATTAATAGACACTTTGCTCGCAAGTGTTTATAGCTAAGGGGCCTTTGCTCCTTGAAAGTTAATGCAGATAAAGTCAGACATTTTACTGGTGTGTTCAGCGAAAATTAGTGCCTGCAGGTCCTACCGTAAGGAGCGGTACATATTCTTTGTGCTGCTTGGAGTCCCAAGCCACTGCGGCGTGCTTTTAGCAATACATTTCCAGGGAAGATTATTACGGTAAACACGGGTAATTTCTGCTCTGCAGCATTTCTGCTCAGCATTATCGGTTTATAAGCAGGCTTCTTTATTTGCTTTTGCCCAATTCAGTTTTGTCTCATTTCCTTTGGATTGTAATTAACATGTTCTGAATTTAAGAGGGAAAAATACATCACTGTGGGGCCGTGGCGTGTTAGCCATGGAGAGGCGAGCTGACAGCCCGCCCGCAGCGCCGATGCAAGCTGGAGGGGGAAAAATGTGCCAGTTTAGGAAGCTAAAGGGTCAGGGGAGTTTTTTCCTACAACTTCTGTTGCTCTGTGTAGTTGGAGGGGACCCTCCGCAGTGCTGCGGCCGTCCCCAGCAGAAGTGGAGGTGATGCGGCTCCTTCCTCCGTGAACGGAAGGTCTGACCCGGCTGGGTGCGGTAACAGGGTTGGTGCTCAACTCTTGGACTTCCAGCTGCAGATTTAATTAAAAAAAACAAAAGAAAAGGGGGGGAAAACCCTCTTGGCCGGGGTGAGCTGGGGCAGCTCCGAGGGCGAGCTGGGCTGGTTTGTCCCAGCTGAAGATCTTGCCCTTGAGATTTTGAGTGTAATTCCATATAATGAAACCAATTTATGAGCCTTAATAATAATAATTTAAGGCGTTTGAGGCTGCAGAAAGACTCGCAGCTGTAGTTTCTGCGTCCTTCTGTGTTCTGTAAACATAGCTGATATTGCCAAAATGAGGGGCTCTGAAATCCAGAGCCGGGCCCCAAAAGTCAGGAGTGTGCTACAAAAGCACTACGTGTTGGGCAGGTTTAATGTGCTTTCTTGTATTTTTTCTGAGCCCACGGAAACTAGGTTTCTGAATTTCACTCACTTTTTTTCAAATGCAAAATGCTCCTCTCCAGTTGACTTGAAGCAGAGATTCATTTGTGACCACCTCATTCCCAGGCAACCGGCTTTAAGAGCAGCAGAAGAGATTTGGCAGCTCCTTCTCTGTGTTTTCTTTTCTTTTCTTGCGGGGGGAGACCTGGGGGAAGGAGGCTTCGGCATCCCCGTTGCGGTGGCGTGTTCCTGGGGCTGGCGGTACTCACCTGAGGTGCACGTAAAAGGTGTGGATCGTACATCTCTCAGGGCTGTATGAAAGAAGGTGGGTTAAAATATGCAGTAACCAAAATGCCATGCTAATAACTTGTGTTTCCTAGAATATTTAGCCCTGCTGGTGCACAAACATGCTCCATCTAAAAACCAGTGGGGAATCATAGCAGATGACTGCAGAAAATAATTAAGAGGGCACTGAAAGCCAGGAGAAGAACGATACGTTGCTCAGAGCCAGCGGATCGTTGCTTTAATAGCCCGCGTAGCTGTGAAGCGGTGCCTGAAGTTTGACAGCAAGTTGAGATTCGGTCAGTGTCAAATGAGATGATTGTTGGGGAAGGGTAATTAGTGTCTTCACACCGTTCAATTTGGCTGCTGGTGCGGAGCCAACTCTTCGAAACACGCACATGCGAGCCAGTGAGAAGGATTTTTATTTTTTTTTCCTTCCCCCCCCCCTCGCTTTCCCTAAGCTGCCTACAGGATTTATTGATTTCTGAGAGCGGGCTGATTTCCATGTAAATAACGGGGCGGGTGGCCGGGGCCGCGGCGCGCGGTCCGGATGCGGTGGCTTTGGCTTGCTGACATCATTGCTCATTAGCATGCAGGAGAGGACAGCAATGCAACAGCAGAGCCCCGCGCCGCTCCCGCGCCGGCGGTTATTCTCCACGGGCTGCGTCTCTCCTCGTTAATGCCTCGCGCTCGGAGAGCAAATTGGACATCCTCCCGCCACCTCGAAGGGTCACTTAGCGAAAGGCGGGTTTGAGGGGGAAGCTGCTGGATTCCTTTGGATGGGGGGCACCCTCCGGAGCCGGATTTCGGAGCCAGTTGACTGAAGCGCGAGCCGAAGACGCGGGGCAGGGATGGCACGTTTCTCCCCGGCGGGTTTCCTTGGCGGACGTGCCGCGGGCGGTGCGTGCCGCCTCTGAACGGCTCCGGCGGCAGCCCCTGGCTGCGTCTGTCGGGGCGGTGGGAGGCTTTATGGCACTGCGGAGCTTGGGCTGGCCCCGGGAGCAGCCCACCAGCCCAACGGCGGCTGGCACGACTAGGGCGGCTGGGCGACCCGCTGGATTCCACCCTCCTGCGCTGCCGTCGTCGGTGGGAACAGGTAAGAAACTGCGTTTTGCCAGCGACTTCGAAGTCGTCGTGCATTTTTAGGAGGGATGGAAAGTAGCAGGGAGGAGGAGGAGGAGGAGGAATAAGCAGCGTTCTGTGGATGCACGTCGCTGCCTGCTAACTTTGCTCAGCGTGCTGGTGGTGGTGAGCTATGGGGGGCTGCGCTGTTTTCCCCACCCTTTGGCGTTCTCGTTGTTTGTGGATGTGGAAGGTTAATTGTTAAATTGCATTTCTGCAGCTGCAGGAAGTCGGGGGGAAACGCTGATGCCACTGAAATGGGTTTTTCATTTTAAAAATAACTAGGAAGGCTCAGCTGGCTCTAAATAGGAATAAGTATAAAAAAATCCTCATCTCACAGTGTTGATTTTATTGCTCTGGTAACTGCAGCTTCCAGAGGCTGAGTTGTCTGGGCATTTTCTGAGCAGACTGCGAGCAGGCTGATGGTGTGGATGAGGACATTACTGTTCAGATGTTTATTCTGGTGGTTTTGCCTTCCTGAGGACAGAGAGTTTTGAAGTAATAATCTTTCTGCGTCCTTCTTTTTCATGCCAGAATGCCTAAGTATAAACCACCCTACAACCGCAACCTGGGGGTTATGTTTTTCAATGCAGTCTTTTCAAGTCAAATTTCCTTTCCTTTTTTCTGTTTCTTGAAGGAATATTTTAAGCAGATGTGACACAGACGTGACCTGTGACCGTGGAAAGATTTTAATCCAGTTACTCTGTGTTTTGTAGTCATGATTCCTTGGCAGTGCTAAACACTGATTGAATCTTTTCGAGCTGTTGAGGATTAGCGCTGGACAGAATAATGCCAAAATAATTATTCGCACCAGATGCAGAGTCATCCTTTCAGTTTTAGCTCTCTTATCCTGTAACTTATCTGACTTATTCCGCTGTTATTCCACCTACTGTGGGAGCACTTACATGTCGCACATTGCTGCGTTGTGTTTATAAGGGTGCCGGCTTGAGCCTGCGATAAAAGATTTGTAAAGTAAAACTATCTGCAGCTAACAAGATTATATTTTGCTTCTTATGTTAATCTTCTCCCGTTGCGTGTTTTCTACCAGCCAGATTCAGCTTAACGAAATGACCCAGCCTTGCGCACTTGCTGTTGGCAGACTCGCTCGGGCTTAGCCTGCACGTACACAGATGCGGCTGGCAGGGATTGCTTTCACGAGCCGGTCAGTACTGCCTGTCTCAGGGGATGCCGTCTCAGCCTCAAGTTTTGAAATAATTACAATTTTCAGCCTAGCTCGCCCTGTTTCCGAGTGTTTTGCCTATCAGCCGGGTTTTTTCCCTTAGGACATAGGGCCTGGGAGGTGCTCGAATCGCAGTGTGTTTACTGCTTCCCGTGGTTTCTGCTTGTCATGCTGCAAACGCAAGCTGGCAAAGTCCCTTAAAATAGCACTTACAGCCCCAGGGCCGATTACTGCGAACCCGCTCGGCAGAGCCTGTCTGTCCCAGCCCGGCGCTGGAGAGGTGGGCTGCACGCCTGGAACGGGGTGGGGGGAAAGGGTGGGCAGGAAGATCAATACTGCCTGCAAAAGGACCAGGGTTATGCAGACTTGAGAAGACGGTGAGGCCCCACGTGCTGAACAGAGCCAGGCTTCTTTGTGGAGAGCTGGGTTTGGATCGAGGGGTAGAGCTTAAACCTTGCTAGAACTCGAGCCTTGGAGGCAATTTTCTGCCCTCAGTTAAGAAGCAGAAAGAAGCCCCCTGTGATACAGCTCTGCATTGTGTTAGGCTGAAAAGCCACTGAATGGTGTAATTAAAAGCCTGACAAGGTAACCTGTGGGGTAGGACAGGGGCTTTGCAGCCCAGACGCGCGTTGGCTCTCGGGTGGCGAGCGCTGCTGAACTCAGCCTGGAGGGGGTTTGGCCGGGGTCCTGCTGCTGCCTGCTCCATCCGCTGCCTGCCCCGCCCCATCCGTGTCGGCCGGGGCCCACGGCGGTTCTCATGGTGTTTGGGGTCTCG
>Ga0181612_145565_pt1 | contig 20187 bp, 12 predicted proteins | sample HoacroProtozoa21_FD_119630 | JGI IMG/M metagenome (GOLD analysis project Ga0181612, IMG submission 119630) | Hoatzin crop microbial communities from Cojedes, Venezuel. Combined Assembly of Gp0051906, Gp0051904, Gp0051908 | reverse complement strand
ATAATTATTATATTTAATATATATAATTAATATGTAAAAATAATTATAAAAAATAATAATTTGTTTTTATTAGTTAATTTCAATTTTGTTTTTTTAGATAAACATTTAAATTTTCTAACCAATTTTCAAGTTCTGAAGTTTGTGATATAATTTCTATAGGAACTAATCTAATAAAGCTTCTAGCAATAATTAAATCAGTAATTAATTTTTTATTAAAGTAAAAAAATAAATATAAAAAATAAATAATACCAATTATAGCTATTGATAAACATACTAATAAAAGATGTTTAATAATTTTTTTAAATTTATTATCAACAGCATTAATTGTTAATTTAATAAATTTAGGAAATATATTAATAATATTATCTTCATTAATGTAATATAAAATTTTAAAATTATTATCATTTAATAAATATATTCCATAAAAATTTGATTCTGTTAATAATATATCATCATATTGTTCTTTTATAGTATTTATTAATTCATTACTTTTTTGTAATAAAGCATATGTATTATTCATTATTTGCATATATTGATCATTTTTACATATTTTATAATCATTATTATTAATAGAATATAATGATGCACATATATCTTTTATAAATTCATTATAATAAAAATTTTTAAATTCTGGATAATTATTAATTGATTTTAATAAACTTTTATAATGTGTATAATTAATTACAGAATTTAAATCAAATATAATTTCATTTGTATAATTTGTTAAATAAAAATTCATTTCAAAATAATTTAATTCTGTATATAAAAATAATTCTAATATATAACTAGTTCCAAAAATTAAATGACAACTATTTATATATTTTTATAATTATATATTTTACTTTAAATATTTATTAATTTATATTTTATTTAATTTTTAAAGGTAATAAATATAATTTATATTTTTACTTAAATATTATTTATTAAATTTATTGGTAAAATATATAAAGGTATATTTAATACTAATAGCATAATAAAAATAATTAATAATAATATTTTCGTTGGTCTTTCTAAATTTAATGAAATATAATTTTTATTTTCAAATCCAAATCCATTTGATATAAAATTTTTATTATTTAATAAATCATCTTCTTTATTTTTAATTAATTTTAATTCTTTATGAATTTTATGACTTTTTGTTTTTTTTACAGTTTCTGTTAAATTTTTTAATATTTTTTTAGTATCATCTTCTTCTTTATTATGAAATTTTTTTGATTCATATTCTTTAAATGTTTGTAATGCTTTAATTAATTGAAATATTTTATCTCTTGAAATTTTTGATAATTTTATAAATCCTAATCCTAATAAATATATAAAATATTCTACTAATATAAAATAATAAACAAATACAATAAAAACAATAGTAGCATTTAATATGACATATATTTTAAAATATTTACTTCTTGATTTATTTATTTTAATAATATCATCAATTAAATTATGATTTATTTTAATAAAAAAAGGAAAAACTGTAAAATATACTTCATTTATTGATTCTCCTTTATAATATTCATATTCAAATAATTCATTTTCTGTTAAATTATTAAAATAATCTAATTGAAATTTTTCAGAAGTTAATAAATAATATCCATCAATTAAACTCTCATATTCTAAATAATGTGTATAATCATAATCTTTAAAAGGTATGTTAATATCTAAATTATAATAATCTTTATTTATTTTTGTAGCTTTACTTGGAATATAAGATACACTAAATGAGCCTAATATTGATAAGGTTTCATTTATATCTCTATAATTAAATTAAATAATTTAATATTAATATCATATAGATATTATAATTTTATAAATAATTTATTATATAAAACTTTTAAATTTATATATTTAATAATTTAATAATATAGTGATAAATTGATATGTTTTTAGTTTTTTTGCCTCAAAAAAATAATTTACATCTTCATCAAAAAATGATATATTTAATCCTTCTGAATATGTTTCATAAAGAAGAGTTAAAAAAATAATATCATTAGTAATAATAGCAAGATTTAATTGATGATAAAACATTAAACTGACTAATGTTTGTCTTTTTATATTTTAGTAAAATTATTAATTTATATTAAAATATTTTCAAATAATTTTTAGGAGTGCAAGATAATTTTAGAGTGATATCAGAATTCATGCATTCTGTCTAAATTATTTATATGCTCCTTTTTTAGATGCAGAGCACTGTCCCAGACAGAGGGTAACTTACAATGCTATTTTATAAAACCAGTCTGAATAGGAAGGACCTGCTCGTGAGAAACACTGTTTATTTCTCCACGGGGGACCATGTCTCAGAGTTGCTTTTCTGCTGACCTGAGACACTTCACAGAAATATGGTTTACTGGATGCTAACAGAGATATCAAAGTCCAGCTAAAGGCATTGGATCAGCTTGTGACAGTGCATGCCATGCTGTGTCCGGGTCTGCATGAAGCCTTGGTTCCAGCTGCTATGGTTTGCTGTGGTTTAACATAACTTGACAAACCAACCTGCAATCTCCATCAGCTCCACTGAGGGAAAAAACACACCCTGCTATTCACCAAAATCAGAGCTGGAAAGAGACTAAACCCATGAAGCTCACCAGCTGCATGACTTACCTAGGTGATACCCTTCCAGATTGTCCAGCCTGGTTTTAAATGCTGCTGATATGAGGGGAACTGCTCCTGCAGGCATCACATCATCTCCCCATTTAGCTCAACCCACCCTGAAATCTCTTTAGTCAAAACTCTTTGAGATCACTTCCCAGCAGAAAGCAGGCACCACCTTTGCACAGCGACTGAGCTCCCACACACACAACACACGGGGCAGAGTGGAGAGAACATGTTTTAATATGTGGAAGTAAGACCCAGCCCACCACATGCGCTGTCAGCCTCATGCTCCTGGAGAATGATCACAGCAGCTTTCACCCATGGCAGTGAGAAACTGTGGGAAGCATGACTTTAACGGATTACAGTGACAGAAAGGACAAGCAGTGTATTTTACAGATGTGACTGAAAAGAATTCTACAGTTAGAGATGGGTTGCCCCTTCCTCTGCACAGGGACCACATTTTGGAGCAAAGACTCTGCCCTCTCCCCTGGTATCTGCTTCCATGGGCTTTTCTGAAACCAGCAGCAAAGTCCATCTCCCCATAAACTGAAGCTCAGTGAATGACTTTGAAGGATTTCTTTTCTTAATCATCCACATCTTGAAAAGCAAGAAAAGTATGACAAAGAAGATTTTTTCGGGCATCATTTCCAACCATAAGCTATATGCTGGTTACCCCACCCTGCAGGGTCTCACGCAAACCTCCTCCTTTGCTAGCAACTGCAGCAACATCGCTGAACAGACTGATGGTCCCACACCCGAGATTATTTTCTTTTTATGCCTCCCCATCACTGCCAGCCAGAGAAGGGGATCAGAGGTTTGCTGTGGGAGTGCTGGATGCTGTGGGAAAGGCAGGCAGATGAGCACTGTTCTTCTACCGTGTCTTTAACTCTCTAACAGAGATATACTTGCCAAACAACCTCTGGAGATGAATAGGGACCTCCAGGGATGACTTACTCCATCTGTTTCAGGCTGGGGGAAGCTTCCTCTGCAGACCTCCCTCTCTATTGAATTTTGAAGGAACCGGAATGACTAGGTTGGACTAAACAGCTAATCTTTAAGTAGCTAAAGTTAGGTGAGATTAATGTGACCATCACGCTTCCCACCTGTGAAGAATACCCAGCCTGCAAGACTGTCAGTGCAAATGACTTTACCTTTTGTTTCGTATTTGGAGAGGGATCGAGGAGGAAGGCAGCTGTGGATTCAGCTCACATGTCTTCAGATTGATGGGAAGAGGAAAAAAGTACCTGTCTTTAATTAGTCTGGATGATGTGTGCTCAGGGAAGGAAGCACTCAGCAGAGGCACAGAGGCATTAAACAAAAATTAACCGGATAATGTCAAATACAACAATCTCTGCTGATGAAGGCCACTTTGAGCTGGCAAAATCCATTTGCATGGCAAATAATCACATTCATCTCCAGCTGCAAATTATACAGCCTTTTCTTCCTGACGAAGCTGGGTATATTTCTGCAACTTGTTTCAATCCCTTCAGCGGCAGTCAGCCGGATTCCTGCCTCTAGACCCTCGACATCCTGGTGATATTCATTACTGGCTTATCCCATGGGGGCTGCCTGCTGTCAGCTGCAGATGGCTTATGCTTCCCGGCTCCGCACCTGGCACTGACAGTGTGAAAAAGTAACTACGGGGTATTGCGACTGGGAGGTAACAAGAAGAGCTGGGGAAAGAGGGAGAGGGAGCAGTAGCTTCTTTCCCATGGGAGCCAGATGGGACAGGAGGCACATCTGTATCATGCACCAGTCCCACCCAGGCGGTGTCTGCTGCTGGCGCTGGTCATTTCTCCTCATCACCTGAGATGCTGTGAGGAGGCGAGCGCTCACTCTCAAAGACAGTGGTGGAAAGGAGACAAACAGCTTGCTATGACCGCCAGCACGGCTAGGCCTTCATGTGTGTGATGTTTGTTGCAGACACTGTTAATGGGCAATGTTTTCCCTCATTACTAGGCTGACTTGGACCTGGAAGCTGTGAATCTAAACTGCTGTAAACACACAGTGGAGAAAACAGCATATGGGCTTGACAGGACATCAACCTTTCACTGCATGGTTGTGCAGCATCTAACACAAGGGAGTGCTGGCCAGCGATGAAGGCTTGTGGAGGCTAGTGCAAGACAATAAAAAAATATAGTAATAGTCATGATGAAACATCACACAAGCAGATGAGATCCCATGTGACATCCCTACAGCTCAATAGCAGTGAACGCACATTACACACCAGTTAGATTTCTCTGGATAACCATGCTGCCTGTTCAGATTTTGAGCCAATGCCTGTTCCTGCTTACCAGAAGAGAGTGGTTGGAAAGACAATATCCATTACGATCTTGTTCTGTTACTTCTGTAGACCAAGCAGGAAAGCAGCAGTGGCACCATCATGGGACATATTTGCCAAAGTGCCTTTGTAATTTAGGAGATAATATCCCATTTCTAGAAGTGACTTCAATACTTGGGAGCTAAAAGCCTGGTAAAAAGCCAGTGGGACGTAAGAGTTATGTTTATGCTCTAGTAAAAGCAGTCACAGAGAACTAGATATACCTTGTACTTTTAAGTCACTTTGGGGTTTTGAAAATCTCATTCCACAGCTAGATAACAGAAAATTACCTTCCGCTTGACTAAAAAATGTTCTGTGGCTTGAGCCCTAGCAAAGTTCATTTCTCTTCACTAATGGGCAGCATGGGCTTTAAATCCTCTTGCACTGAGAATTTACATGTCCCCAAACCCGTTCAAGCATAACATGAAGGCAATCAGCTCTCTGCTGTGTGGAAACGAGTTAGTGACTCAGTCCTCACAGAGCTAAGGTGAGATGGAGCACATTGGTTAGTACTGTAAAGATATGCTAAGGTTTGGATGTTTGGATTTGTCTGCTTGACCTCTGGAATTATTCACATACAGTAATACTTGTGAATACCAGGATCTAAAAAAAATCAGAATAAAACAAGCAAGGATAACAGTGAAAGAGGCTTTAGTGAATGGCTAATTCGGGGATGCGGAAAGGGATGAAATCGCTAGATAGGCTAGACTGCACATTTTTCAACTTATAATATTCCTTCTGCATCTACACTCTTCTTTCTTACACAATCCAAATTAAGATCTCTTCATTTCTTCTTCTAGCCCTGCCTGTGCTGGTTAAAATCACTCATCCCATCCTTTCCCTGACTTGGGGTCCTGCCTACCCCCCACAGAACAGTAGAAAGAACGGTGCGCTCCTTTCCAACATTACCCTTGCAGGAGTAAGCATGAAATACTCTGCACAATCTACTTAAAATGAGAGCTGGCTAGGAACCAGAATTCTACTGCTGTGGAAAATTCTGAAATTGTAAATAAAACCTTAATATTCTCAATTGGAATGAAAACATAACGGTCACAAATGTCCCCTAAAACTAGCGTCCCGAAAATAGTTGGTTTGGGTCCATCCAAGCTTCGCATTTTTCTATTACTCCATGTTTCATTTCTGAAAGGCTAAAAGGTATAATTCTAACATGGAAAACAACTTCTGCTTTCTCATTACAGAGAATTTTCTTTTTGCTTTTATAATACATTAAACCCTTACCTACCACATATATAATTTAAAAGATAATTCTGGAACGTGGTATTTTATATCTGTCTAATGGAAAAAGTGCAGATGATCAAGCTGAAATTAATAATTTTTATTTTCTCACTTAGATGACTTTTTTTACCTTTCCTAGCAAAAGCAATTGCATTTCACCAGTAGAAAACAGAAAAAAAATTGTAAATTCCCTTTGTTCCCATTACATGATATTTTTTTATGTTCTAGCCTTAGCGTTGGCGGATTCTTCACAGAAAAAAAAGCAAATCATACAGCTATAATCTGTTATTTCTTAAAACAAAACACAATCCTTGATCAAACAATTTGCTCTTTGATCTTATCCCACACGGTAGGTAGGAAAAGCTGACAGGAGTTTGTCTCTGCTTTGCCATCTCGTTAGAACAGCATCACACGTTTTTGTGAAAAACATTAACAAGATAATCAGAAAATATACAAAGTAAACCTCACTGGAAAAATGCTCAAGCAGCACCTCAGCTATCTCCCAGTTCTCCCTTCCCCCTCACCAAATCCTTTTCTTGTGGAGAATTACACCTAAACTGACAGCATTTTAATTAGAAGCGCAAATCTGGGATTCTAAAGCCATACATGCTTCGGGAGGATTTCCCAGATTTGCTGTTAAATTCGATTCTAATAAAGGCTCACTTAGTCAACTGACATATTTGTCACTGAATGAATTTATGTAAAACTGTTGAAAGAAAAGCTCTTCTATGCTTGTTGTACTGATTGTGGGTCAAATCCACTTTTGGTCTTCTACCCACACAGATCCTCTGCTCTCTGACACTACTCTGCTAACTCCAGATCATTTCATGGCTGTATCTGAAGGCTGACTTGGTAGTGGATTAGTTGCAAATGTTTTCTTCCGTTTTGCTCTTATTTTAAATAAATTTTCAACATTAAACTCTGTCGATGTAAATGAGCTTTGCTTTTTCTGTGTGTCACAGACCATCTGGCACGATTGGTCGCACTGTTTTATCTCCGACCTTGACATGAACCCTGGATTTGCTTTAAAAGTCTGTGAATCGTCATAGATAGAGGAGCGTGGGGTTGTGGAGCTGCGAACAGCTCTGGGGACATCCATCACACACATGCTGCAAAGCATATCCTCTGACGCTCTGCTATGCCACGGGTAGTTTTGAATGAGCCACCAACTGTTTGTCATGAAATTGGAGTGATTATAAAGCATGTTTCTCTGTCCATGATGTATTATTAATTTTCTTGCCATTATTAGTTTGCATTTACGTATTATTGAATCCTGCCTCCTGCTACAACAGTCTGGAGTCCCGACTGCAGCACTGGGCTTTAACACGGACTGTCAAGAGAGTCCTTACAAATGCAGAAGTAAATGTTTTCTACTGACATTCTGATTTACCTCTCCCAGCAGTACAAATTCCTTTTTCAGCTCCCCTCACAACTTTCCTACAAAGGTAACAGCTGCATATTTTGACTTCCATTGGGGAACATAACGCAGTGAGACAGGGTAAGAAAGCTGAGAGTGCACAGGTACTGGGAGTCCCATGCTGTCTCTCTCCCGCTTTCCCTTTTTGAACTCTGGTTTCAATAAAAAAAAAGGAAAAAATTGGAAAGCTTCTTAACTTTTGTATATGAGCTGGAGATCTGCTCTTTCTTGTGTTTTCAGGCAAACCGTGCCAGCTCATTTGACCCCCAAAGCCAACACCATAGAAGGAGACAACATGAATTTCAGAACCCCAGCAGAAGTCCTTTTATGAAGGGGCCTTGGGGTCACTTGCTGTCTAAATATTGCAATGACTGAACATATTGTCTGCAAATAAGCAGAATCTCCCAGATTCAGCATGAGGATGTATATCTGTGAGGCTTTAATTATAAGTCACAATTTATTTACTGTGTCTTTCTGCCTAAGCTAATGGCCTTGGACAGCAGTATATGGTCCCTCTCCTACCGTTTCATTTCTTCTTTTGCAGAATATGTTGGCATTTTTTCCTTCCGTTTCCCTTTAATGGGCAAAACCTCTTTCTAAAACGAGTTTTTCTGCTTAGTCAGAAATGCATCATGCCACTTGTGGTTCTCCAGTCATTGGAGCTTGGATTGCTGCAGTGCTAAGTATAAGCATGACCACACGGAGCAGCTACGTGCTGTTTTCAAGACATTCACTTTACATTTTGACAGGCAAGAGGTACCTAACAGCCTAAGCAGAGGACTAGCATCCAGGAGCAGTCTTTTTAGTTCCTTGGGAAGCTCTGTCACTTTATGGGATCCAGAATAGCTTAATTCATCTCCCTAATTCTGTTCCCAGCTGTGGGAGAAGATGAATCACATTTACAAATTTCACCTGGGTGGGTGGCCTAAAGCATTGGTCACCAGGTGGAATTTACCTCTGAGCTGCTGCTTTGCTCACTTCCCCTCCCAGCAGGCAGAGGCAGCATCAAATGGGCCCAGCTCTGCAGGGGGTAATTTATGGACTTAATAGCAGTCTGCAGGTTGTGCCCTCCTGTGGTCCTCAATGGCCACAAAATGGCCTGCTGACATGCAACCAACACAACTCACCCACTCAACTAGCAAGGTATGGTATTGGAAGCACTAGATGCCAAGCAAGCATGAACTGACAGGAACAACCAGCCCCCCTCAACTTCAGCAGCACTCATGTACCACCTATGGTATAAAAATGCTCCTACAGAGAAGAACTGCAGAACTGAGGTATGCCCTTCACTTGAGGGAGCCACCATGCCTGAGCAGTCAGAACTAGCTGCTGAGATGAGATGCTTATCCCTAAAAGTTCAGACTAGTACACCTAACTCTTCCAGAGGGCTTCTAAAATAAAAACCAAAACACACCATTGTAAAGAAACGGCTAGGATAGAGGCATGAGGTGGAACCCTAAGAAAATATGAGTGTGGTTGAAAGGCAGAACAGATAGATCCAGAGAAATACACTGTCATCCTCTTACATACAGGCACAGTGTGCCTCTCCATGTTGCAAACCAGTGTAGTTTAGTCTAGACTAGATTATTTTCAGTTGGAAGGCACCTATAATGATCATCTAGTCCAACTGCCTGACCAATTCAGGGCTGACCAAGTTAAAGCATGTAAGACATCAATGTTTAGATAGAGGTTTGCTGGGAAACACCTGGTTCGGGCTGCTCAGCAGCTCTGGTGAAAGGCAAAGTCATCCCTCTTCTGCAGTTTTGCCAGCTTTTGCGACAAGGAAAAAAAAGCCGACTCTCATTATGCCTTTGAGCAAAAATTTTGCTGTGAAAAAGGCTCTTCACGTATTTTTCTCACTTCGCTGACATTTGTTTGCTTTGCTGAGAAAAACTCTCAAGGTGACAAGCATAAAATTTTGTCAGAAGCACTGGCTGGAGAACCACAGGAGATTCATTACTCGGGAACTTCCTCAACCTCAGGTGGCCCCAAATTTAACAGCATTGATCCTTCTTTTTAAACAATGGCTTGTTGTGCTAATATCCTTTGCTCTGTTCCTAGATTTCATATGCTCTCCCTCAGTCTCTTCTTCGAAGTCTGCTTGATGAAAAAGCTTTTATTTCCACCAAAGATTTAATATATTTTTCATTATATGCTACCAAGTCTTCATTTTTCCTAGATCCTCTTTAGCCATCTACATGGGTTCACAATTTAGAGCTCCATTTCTGAGACTTCTGGGCAATGTTACGATAACCTAGTTCAGACTTCTTCCAGGGTGCCTTGCCTTGGTTCTTTATGCTCTGTTTTTTCATCTGTCTTTTGTCAGATTTCCCAGTCTGATGAGAGAAAGGCCTTTTCTTGGAGGAGAGTATTTTCTGCACTGGAAGACTTTCACTACAAGCAATATTCCAAAATACTCCCTTCTTTTTCGCTCTAATTTCTAATTTAAAATGAGATCCCTCACCAAGACTGTACATGTTACATTTTCTCTATTTTCAGTTTTAAGCCTTTCTTTTTTCCACCAGGGCATACTGTATCCCTCGTAGAAATGGTGAGGAATGGGTCTGGTGTCCTCAGCCAGTGTTTTTCAGAAGAGCTTTATGTGCACAGGAGTGCCTGTCTCTTAACATTAAAACTCCCAAACTGTGAAGGGAAAACATGTTCAGTGTTTCTGTTTCGCCTGTTTCACCTGCTAAGATCCATTTGATGATGTTTTTTTTTTATTTTTGAAGGCTTTGGAGGCACTGCTGAGATGAAAAGCCGCCCCCTGCCTCTGTTTGCCACTCTGTAGCCTGAGATCTTGCTTCTTATTGAGAGCTTCAAGAAATCAGAGATAAAATTCCTCCTATGGGAGAGCATCCCATGTGCTTGACTCCTGCAGCTGGGCCCTCGTGGACCCCTCTTCACATCTCCTACCTATTCACGGTGTACAGGTACTTATTTTTACTGCTTTTCCCTTTCACCTTATGAGGACTCATCTTCTACCCTCTTCCTTTCTACTCCTCTGTTCACATGTTTGTCCCCTATTACTTATCATCAGACTGCGTTGGAAGAATTCATTAGAGTATATAACATGCTTTGAAGTTGCCCAAATAATGGTGATGTAACACTTTTGCACTTTTATAGGCTCTTTTATCTGAAGATCAAAGTAGTAAGTTATGATTCCCATGATTGGATTATTGCTGCTTAGCCTTTGGATCTAAGGGTAACAAGCAACTCTTCTGGGTAGGCATTAATCAGAATTACTGGACGATTTTATTAAATAGATGGAATGCCATAAAATATGTTACTCCTTAAAGAAAGGGGTGTGTACACGAGCTGTATGCCCTTTCCTGCCATGTGATGATATGAATCAGGTGGCCCCAGCTGCCACTTGGCTCCTTTGTTCCAAGAGAAAATGGAAGGGAGAACAAGACACCATCATGGAGCACTTCAGAGGTGACTCCATGTTCTGCCTTCTCCAACTCCAGACCCCATCCAAGCATAGCAAGGCTTTTGCCCCTGTTTCTTAGCATGACCCACATTTTGCTCTTCCCAATTACTCGGCTTCATCAAGCTTTTCACAGTGAGCAGCCTAGCACCTCTGTCATATTTCAATAAATTTGTCTTTGCCTGCTCACTGTTTTGGGTTATTACAATGGACATAGCCTGCTGTATGTACGCTTTCCTGAAATTCTTGTGAAAAGAGGGTATGATGCTTCCCTGGTTACCAGGACAAGCAGTTGGGATGAAATCTGGGACAAAAGCAGAACAGGTACAATAAATCCCAGAGAGAAGTACTCTGAGCCTCCCAGTGGAAGGACATGAGGTTTTGGCCAGCTCTGGAAATTAAATCAGCAAGGAGCAGCTGAGGATGTTCTGTGTGTTGAGAGCCAGAACAATTTGAATTGAGGAGTTCAATGCTCATTCAACTGTGTATCCAGACAGTGCACACATGGTATCTTAGTGCTGATAAAAGTGATGTACAGCATATGGAAGAGTTATTTAAGCAGGGCTTCCCTGTGAAAACACGCTCAAGGCTTCCCATCTTAGCTACGATATTTTTCTGGAGTGCCAACGTTAAAGCGGCGTGTGACAGGCGACCTTGCTGAGGACAGCACTTCAGGGAGATGGAGGTCATTCAGCTCCTCACAACCCTTATTCTTTGACAAAAACACTTGGCAATCGACCTAGCTATCAGGAAGACGCAACCATGCGCATTGCTGACTGCAGCTCGGAGGATGTCAGACCGCAGCTGAGCCGACTGCTCGGGGATAACAAGTTATCAAGAGGGAAGAAAATGAAAAGAGAAAGTGTATTTCTTGTAGTGACTGAAAATTGGCAAGTCAGAGCACAGTCTAACAGGGAGTGCCTGGAGCTTCAGAGGGTCTCCTGCCAAAGTCACAGAGAAGGCGACAAGGCTCTGAGGCACCCCTATAAATCTCAGTGCTGCTCACGATCCTGAGCCAGTGCACAGCATTAGAAACACAAGCAGCACATGCCATTTCCACATCAGAGATGTCCTAATAAAACTTGCCAATACATTAAAAAACTGGGCAATGCACTTTCTCCCCTGCTATTTTTGACTTTGTTTTCAATCAAAAATACGAGAGGCATTTATTTACTCCTAAAGAAAGAGATCACAAATATATTTTTAGAGTAATAAATTTGCTTCTGCATCAAGTGTATCGCTTCTTATTTTAAACACAGCTGGTGGAATGATTTTTAAATCTGTCACTCAGCTGGGGGACTTTCAGCAAATATCTTGCTGTCCCCCAGCAACCTCAATGGTAAAGGCCTGAAGTCAGAGCTGTGGAAGAGTCACTAGACATGCCTGATGGGGAAACCATCCTGAGGAAGTGGCTTACAGATTGGTAGAGGAAACATTCATTACCTCTGCAGCATTCAGAAATTTTCAGATGGCAGAGCATGGAAATCCAAAAGATTAGTTTTTCCTTTACAGATGAAATTGCCTTTTCCCAACAATATTCCCTCTGTTGGTTATTTCCTTCCTCTGAGTCCTCTGTATCCTTCAGCATTCTTCCAAACGAAAAAGAGGATAGCGAGGATGACTGTTTTAAAAGAATTTCCATTTTCCCCTGGCTGCCACATTTTGGTTGCCATGGAAGTGCGCAAGCTCCAAAGGGGACTGTTTAGTTAGATATTGTGCAATTTGTCAAGCTGCTCCTATGGTGAGTCACTTTCCCTGGTTAACTGCGTTTCAGAAAGAAGTGTGGTCATCAGTTCCTGGTGATTTGCAAGTACTGCTGTTACCCTGTGACCTGAATTCCCTCTCCCTGGACATAATTAACTCTGCCAGGTAGAGATTATTGCAAAATCATTTGGTACGCTTTTGAAAGGAAAGAAGAATTTTCCAGAAGTTGAGATACTAATTTCTTACTTTTATTCTTAAAGTCCAACCTCAGCTCACCAGTTCAAGCAAACTGCCACAAATAAATGGTCCTGAGCTTTGTCCCCATGGACGAGCCTCCAAGCCTCCCAGATTCACCCTGCATTGGAGCAGGAGTAGCAGGGATGCTGAACCAACCTTGCTCCCAGGCTGGTTTGGCTGCCTTGCCCCCCAAGGCAGCCTCAGAATGTGCTGCAGGTTCCATGTACTCCCCAAGGAAATGACAAACTTCTGCTTCCTTCATGGCTAAAATATGCCCTTTGCCTTGAGACTGGACAGTGAATCCAGCTGACGGTCAGCAGCCTGGTCTGCAGGAGCAAGCACACCGTCTCCCATGTCCCCAGAGAGGCTTTAGCAAACCCTGCCAGCAAGCTCTGCGCCATCACCCCCAGACCTTCCTGTGCAAATAGTCAATAAAAATAAAAAAGCACAAATCTTTCCTCATTCCTTGTGAGGAAACTCCACCCTTGGGAGAGCTTGCACATCTCTCCAGTGACTGTCCACGACAAGTCCCATTTCAGGTCATGATGGGTACCGCAAGGATGGCACCAGACCTATGCATCAGGCCAAAAAGACAGGCAGATGCCTGGAGTGTCAGAGAAGATGCCTACTGAAATCAAGATAAGTTGCCAAAATAAACACCGAGGCTCAGCCTTCACTTCAGGAAGGAATTAAAATCCTTCTAATTGCTAAATGCAGCTGGTTCTAATTTCCCTAATTCTAAATTTTTAGCAGATAAGTACCCTGCAAGTGTAAGTTAACACAGGACAGAACAGAAATAATTCCCTTGAAACAACTCAAATAGAATCTCTCACTAAAAAAAAGAAAATTTTTGTCCTAACCAATTTCTGATTTAGATCTTGTCTAAAGATAGATAAAATCTTTCAGTACTAGGAACATCTTGATGAAATTTAAAAGTGCTGCTATTTTTCAAAATCTCTAGAGGCTAGTTTAGGAAAGAAAACCCTCAACAACCTGTGGAGCAATTTTGCTGTTATTTCCACCAGCTCTATGGCTGAAGTCTCCTGCGATTTTTTTCAATTGATCTAAAAAGAAATGTAAATAAACAGGAAAAATAGTAGAAGACGACGTTCAGCATTAATTACAGGTACATAATAAATACCGTACTTGCTCTTCCGCAGACAAACCGCTCTGACTGAGTGTAACAGAAAGCCTGCAAAGGAGTGCAGTGAAATACAAGCCCAGCTACACGCTATATAGATCATCCAGAGCGCACTGTTTCCATGTCACTAAAAACAAATAACGATGTCCACAAGATGCCTATAAATAACAGATGGTATCTATTAACTGGATAGCAGCCAGCATTTGTATCTCTCCTTCCCACCTCGGAGTGCATTCATTCATCATCTCTGCGAGCAAACCTCCCTAAGCAGCATGTTCACGTCCCCCCCGGGCAGGGGTCACTGCTCGGCACGTGCCACTGCACCTGCACTCCTTCCAGGTCTGGGCTTTGCAGGCAAGTTAAGACCCATCTAACTCTTTATCCCAAGCCAGCTGAAGGGTGGATCGCATCTTGCACCATGTCTCCCTGCACACAATAAACATCCATAGTTCTTAAGCGACACAAGTATGGCCCAACCAACTCCCAGCAGTGCTCCGCTGTGACACCTTGAACAGACCAGCACAGAATCTCCTCCTGCTCAGCCATCCCTGCTCATGCTCTCGAAATGTCCCCTCTCAAGTCTGGCTTTCTCCCAGACGAAGGCTGTAATAAAAGCTTCGTTCATCATTTCACTTCCAGTGCAGGCTGACCAGGTCATCTCCAGCTCTGTTCTCAATCATGTAGATTCTAATAAGCAATTTAAAATGTGTTGTCCAGGTATCACGACATGATACTCTGTCATGTAATCATATGACTATACATTTCCCTTCTACTCATTGTGTGTCTTGATTTGAATCCAAACCACGTATGTTTTGTTTCCACAACGCAGTATAAAGAGAGCCCCCATGAAGCTGGGTTTACTTTTGGAGATGCCTGTCTGATTTTTCCCTGGCAGAGCACAAAGGATGGTTGTATTTACTGGATGAAACTGTGTGATGGCTATCCTCCCGTCCAGCTCCGGTGGGGACAAGACTCCTATAGTCACTTAGCTGACAGAAACGATGTATATTTTAACTCCTGGTATATTCTATCTCACAGTATCTTTGCAGGAAGAATAAATGCCTTTCTGGAAGATATATTTTAGCCAAATGTATTTAATTTTAGCCAAACAGAAGTTTTCTGAGTCACAGGAAGAGTAACTGGATTAAATATAATAGTCTCCAATAGAGAGGAAGTATCTTCTGGGCTCAAACCATATGAAGCAATGCATTTTGAGATAACAAAAACCAGAAGATCAAGATGAGAAGCTGACAACAAAAATACATATTTTGCTCCTTGCTTTTTCATCCTTTTCATAACTATCAAGTAATTTATTTTGTGTAGAAAATGATGGGGCAGATGAAAAATCCAGATGCCTCGTTTTGCTGCTGAGGAAGTCGGGAAGCCCAGACATCCCATCGGTCTCATTCTCAAAGGCCTCGGGGCCATCCTGAGTGAGGAATGGCATCAACGTGCTGGATGTTAGCAAGGTCCCACTCTCCACAGCTGCTACACACTGGGGTTATTTTAAGATCTGAAGACAATTTATCAAATTAATTTTCTGAAAAATGGTACAATGTGAGTCATATTTACTTCACATTTCTCTTGCTGCAGGCTCTTGCTATTGGCTGCAGGATATTTATTACCTCTGATGCTTGCTCTGAGAATCTCCTTTCTGGGTCTGTATTTCACATTTAATGAGTGCTTTTGCAATTTCATGACTGTTTTCTGAAGTTAAGTTGGCACTTTGCAAAGCCTAATGGTTTATGACTTGTTTCAGACTTCACTGGTTTCTGCCCATTACTATGTGCATGAAACTATTCACAACTCCAAAATGTTGCTTCTCCCCGACTCTGCTGTGTATCAGCCAGTACTTTGAAAGCACAGACTTTAAGCGCAACAACAGGGACCATCTCACCTCAACCAGGACAAATTAGTCCACATGGTAGCGACTGAACCACATCCAGTGGGACCGCTGGTCAGAGACAGTGCAGAAGGGGGACCACACACTCCAGTAGAAAATGTCCAAGAGCTCACAGCCTCCTTTGGTTGCAGCTATGTACCTACAGTTGAGTAATTCAATTTATGGCTTAGGAGGGATGGATTCCTTGCTCATACTCATGTAGCAGCATCCAAAGGCATAACACAGACTGCCACTGGCTCTGGCTGGGACTCTACACAACTGGTTACTGCCTGGCCTTTGTCACACTCATCCTGTCTACATGCAGACATGAAGGCTTCAGAGCTTCAAGGACATCAGCTGACCTCACGCCCAGCAGTCCCATCCCTGGAAACACTCCAGGTCAGGTTGGACGGGGCTCTGAGCAACCTGATGTAGTTGAAGATGGCCCTGCTCACTGCAGGGGGGTTGGACTAGATGACCTTTAAAGGTCCCTTCCAACCCAAACCATTCTATAATTCTAGCCCCATTCCTCGGGAGAAGAGGTTATGAGCACATAACCCACAGCTACACTCTGTCTTGGCCATCCACAGGTCACCAAATTCACAGTGTACCTTCAAAGTGCTCGGTAGGCTGTGACCAACATACTTAAAAAACCTGATGAAAAGTTCTGGCTAGGAAGTCTGTCCTTAAAAAGGACACCACTTTCCTTCAAAAGCAAATTTTTGTCTGAAGTTCCCTGGGGGCTGGTCTGAGACTGAGAAACACACATTTACAAGAGCAAGGAGCCGCTGCAAACCTCACCACCTGCTGTGCTGAGTGATGTGTCTACAGTTTTGATCTTACGTTTTTTTTTATGATAAATACGTAGTGGCATATGCACTTAAAACAAACATGCTCTGGGGGAAAAAAAAAACCCCAACCCTCCAGACAAATTTCCCCTACTCCTTCCCAAAACAAAACTGAAATAAACAAACCAAAACCTCTACAAAAACAAAATACACCCCTGCACTTGCTCCTTTCTGCTGGGGAGAGAATGACAGAACAGATGTATAACAGAAGCTATTTATGTTGGTTAATACATGGGAGATGCTGAGAGATTGTAGTGATAAGTTTAGAAGCAACCATATAGGAAATATATTGGAACAGAGCAGATCCCCACCTGCCCACAATGTCGTTGCACCAAGCATTCATTTCTAAGTGATGTGTCACAGAAATCCTGCACTAGGTTCGTGTGAAAAATACATGCGAGAGATGGAGCGCGCTCTGAGCCTTTCTGTACAACAACATCCTACGGAAATTCTCACTCTCCTGCTTCCTCCTTGCTTTCACATTTCACAGAAATGTCCCCCTCCACTTGCAACCATCACAAGGAGCTGCACTCAGAGTGCTGGGACTTATAATAATGCCTATGTTTCATTTTTCAAATTTTCACTTCTTGCAAATATTTGTAGTCAGAACGTGCTCTTCCACTCCTTGGGAAAATATTGATTTCAATGAAATTGTAATTCTCATTATCAGGATGACCAAATTAACAACATTAAAATAATAATGACAGACTCATTCTCATTTCCCATTTCAAAGCAAATTAAAACAACACTTTGAAATAGTGATTCAAAGCTTGTTTAGCTAGAGCAAATCTTGTTCTTTGGATGAAAACCACTGATCTTCTACCAACACTTTTTATTAAAGATGTTTCAAAATTTGCCATTTTGTTAAGTCTCAGCTTTTCACCTCTCCACACTCCTCCTTGGAACACAAACTGGCTACTGAAATGTCCCCAAAGGAAGACGTTCTCTTTCCTAAATAAGAATAATGATGACAAGAACAACGACGAGAATGAAAATGGCAATAACCTGATCCTAATGCATGGGGCTGTATCACAAGACAGCAATAAAGATGAAATTCTCTCTGCTGGGAAGACTTCCTGAATGCACCTGCTGGACTCCTACCAATCAATGATCAGATGATAGAAGATATTCATAAAAGCTGACACTATCAAAGTGCTCTGCAGGCTTCTATTTCCCTGCTATGCCAAGCTCATTAATATTTGGACAAACTGGCATCCAATATCCAACAAGATGGTGCCTGGCCTCTGCCTGCCATCCCGCGGGAGCTGTGCTGAGCTGCGCAGTTATCCCTGCTTGCCAATGGAGTTGTGCCTCCTTCTCGTCCCCTGAGCTTGGGTGCCAGCCCAGCATGCGGGAAATTAACTTCTGCCTACAGTGTTTACCAACAAGGTACGTTCTCTGCTGAAATTTCCCTTGAAGAGAAGAAAGACAGAGCCCAAAAAAGGAAGGATTGGGAAAAAGAAAAAGGCCATCTGTTTTTATCAGAGCATCGCTTCAGATGTCACCATGGTATGTAAATGCAGAAAATGCTTACGCAGCCTGTAAAATCATTCTTGTGACTGGCAGTACCTCTGGTTCGAGTCAAACCTGGCCAAAAATGTTCTCAGCCTGAACTGGGACAAGCAACTTTCCTGGTCCAGTGAGCTTGTACGTATAACCCAGGTGTGTGTGAGTGCTGCAGAGACATGCTGTGCCTCTTCGAGCTATGGAGAGGGTGAACAACAGCAGTGTCCTGCAGTGTCTGGTGGCTTTAGCGCTTGACCAACCAACCACAACCAGAGCAGACCTCTTGGGAATGATAGGTACATATGATCCACATCCCAAGCCACAGCTCATCAACCCTTTTTCAGCCTCACAAAACCTAAGTACCTCTGCCCTGGACACAAAACACTGGAGGTGTCACAAACCTCATCCCTGGCTCACCTCTGGTCTTGCCTCAGGTGAATATACACATACCACAAGAACGCTCCCTCATCTATTACAGGCATTACTTACTGGACATGATAACTTGTGCAATTAAATACAAAAATCTAACAGAGTAATTGTCCTGGTTTTGGCTGGGATAGAGTTAATTTCCCTCCCAGTAGCTGCTGTGTCTTAAATTTAGTATAAGAAGAATGTTGATAATACACTGATATTTTTAGCTGTTATGAAGAAATTAAGGATTTTTTTTCGGTTTCCCAAATTCAGCTAATGAGCAGGTGTACAAGAGCTGGGAGAGAGCACAGCTGGGCAGCCAGCCCAAGCTGGCCAGCAGAAATATTCCATACTATAGATGTCATGCCCATTTTATAAATGGGAGCTGGCAGGGGGGCAGGAAATCTCTTTTTTGTGGATAGGTTGAATCTTTTCCTTGAATTCAAACCTTTTTCCATGAGTTTGGCCTTTTTCCATGAGTTAGGCATGTTCTGCAAAATTCATGCGTTCAGCAAAATCCATGAAATCTGCGAGATCTGCGAAACCCATGGATTCCATAATCACTGCTCAGGGACTGGTTGTGCATTCAGTCATCAGGAGGTAAGCAAAATTGCATTGTATATAGCTTGTTTTGCATATTCTTTTATTCTTCTTCTTATCATCATTTCCTTTTTTGTCTTATTAAACTGCCTGTATCTCAAACCATGAGTTTTATTTTTTTCTATTCTCCTTCCCATCCCACTGTGGGAGGGGGAGGAACAAGTGAGCGACTGTGTGATCCTAGTTGCCAGCTGCTTGTTTAAACCACAACACCCAGTCTTCCATTTCTTCCTTCTACCCTGTCTACATCCCCCCTCAGGTTGGTGTTACTTGCAAATGAGATGTCAGTGCATTCATGCAGATAATTTATAAAGGTATTGAATAGTATTGAACCCAGTATCAGCTCTGGAGGAACTCCACTCTTGATACTGCCATTAAACACCATCCTCTGAACTTGTCTGTTTAGCCAATTTTTCATACAACTTGCAGTCCATCTATTCAATCCATCTTACAACAAAGATGTCATTGGGAGACCACGTCAAAAGCCCCTCATCCTTCCCTTCATCTTCTTAGCAAGCTGTTTCACCATGCAAAACAATCAGGTTGGTCAAGCACAGTTTCCCCTTGGTAAATCCTTACTGCCTTTTCCCAGACTGCTTCATGTGCCTGGTAATAGCTGCTGTGAGGATGTTATGCAGACACTGAAGTGAGATTGACTCTTCTGTAGTTTTCTGGATTTATATTTTTGATCTTTCTGTACACGTGCACAGTATTTATCCCCTGGTCCCAGTTGCCTTATGCCTAGTGGGGGCAAAACACGCAAAGGGTGCTAGCTAATCCAGACTTATGACTTACCAGTAGCTGATCTACAGACCTCACAGTTTCTCCACTATTTGGCTTGGACTGACCTGGTTCATCCAGTAGTCAGT
>Ga0181612_120566_pt1 | contig 20187 bp, 8 predicted proteins | sample HoacroProtozoa21_FD_119630 | JGI IMG/M metagenome (GOLD analysis project Ga0181612, IMG submission 119630) | Hoatzin crop microbial communities from Cojedes, Venezuel. Combined Assembly of Gp0051906, Gp0051904, Gp0051908 | reverse complement strand
CCTATGAACGGCCACTCCTCTGGGACAGCAAGCTTGCAGGGAGGTGAGCAAGTAGCCCAGATTTCTATCATGGAAGATAACAGTGTTCTCACCCTCTGAACTCCGGACACAGGTTACTAGAAGCCTCTTTGTAGGCTCGGTGAAATGCAGACTGAATTAAATAGTCTGGCATGAGTGGAAATATTTGATTAAGACAAAAGCTGGATGTTGTACAGAATGACCTAAAAAATCAACAGCCTTAGATTTCAGTGTGTAGGCACCTGAAATCACAAATCTAGACAAGATAAACAGTAAAACTGGAGAAGGGACCCCCCTGCAAATAACAATAAAACAACTCAAAAAAACAGAGAAAAGAGATAGTGCAATAATTTTCTGCATGCTACAGATAGTTTTTCAGACTGGGATTTTAACTGGCAGAGGAAATTAAATATTTAGGGAAAAGACTCCTAGGAAGCCTAGAAGTCTGGTTTAAGCTAATTTGAATCTAACCATTCATAAAATACACTATACCCTGGAGTAGATGGACTTGCTCGTTATTTTCCTTCAGGTAAAAAGCAAACACCCCTTTGCCAAAAAGGCTTTTAGATCCATTGTGCTTTGCCAATAGACCTAACAGTTTTCTATTTTAAGTAGAGCTGGAAGTAACAGGGCTTTATCATCCTGCAAAACATAAGTTTTTTAAGTTTTCCTGTTCTGTATCAGGAAAACGGAAGTTGAAATTTGCTCAGGAGAAACGGCAAACCAAGCGCAAGCAACAACCACCAAACAATCAGTGTGATCTGCCTGGGAAACAGGAGACTAACGCAGGTCTTCTGTAAATATCAGAGCAAGAAACTTACCCCTATTTGCTTTTCAGACCTATGTCCCAACTGTATGAGGGTACAGTATTCTGGTGAAGGTCTACTCTCAAAAATGTTTCGGGGTGGGGGGGTGGGGTGGTGGGGGTGTGTGTGAGGGAAGGAGTCTAATCAATCAGTATCACCAATTAAAAAATTGTGTACAAATCCCCGACACGGCTGTAATGTCAATTTTATACATGACATTTTCCAGCAGGTTTTAATGGATACAAACAAAGAATAAACAACTCAAGACTATGATAAAAGGAAAGTTTTTAACTGACCCCTGAAGAAGGCTGAATATACTTTTCCTGTGGTGTCACGGTAGAGTCTGTGTTACAAAGGGATCATTCACCTGCCATCAGTGTTTCCTTCGCTGTAAAGCAAAGCCTACTAAAACAATTTCGGTTGTGATATTTAGCTCCAGTGTCATTATGCACAAAATAAACAACATTTGGGGTAAGGGGACTGAATACTGACAAAACCTTTAAAAAGTAATTTGATAGAAGTTTCATTTAGTTACCTAGCCAGCTGATTAAGCATGAATCCATACCCAACAACCTGAAGGTAAGAAATGTATGACATATGAAACAATGAGGGTGACACTAAATTACTAACATCCAATTCAGCAGCGATTTTAAACTGCACTAGAGAGCCATTCAGATACTTTTTCCAAAAATTACCTTCTGAACAATTCTGAATAAGGTACACTGAAACAACTGTACTGGCAAATCAATGTACCTGCACAGAAAAGGTTAACTACAGTGACGCTGTCAGGCTCTGATGCTTACGCCTTTAATTCTGATTTCATAAGCAAGGTAAGAAGACATTTATTGCAACCCCTGTTCAGTGTGGGAAGCCTAGTTGAAAGATCTTTCAAATATTATCAAAGCTTGCCATCAGAACTGGAAGAACATTTAAAAAATGTCTCGATGTTAGGTCTGGTCTAGATACTGACAAGACTAAGGACCACAACAATGAAAATCTGTAAAATCTGCCAACAGCACTAAGACGGGGGAGAGTTCCTACCACCTGAAGGACGTGACTGGAACTCAGAAGAATTGTTTTAAGTTTGACACGTGCATCAAAACATTAACCTGAAGAAAGTCAATAAATGGGTAAAGTCCCACACTCTGGAAGGGGACGTCAGCAGCACAAATGCAAAATGAAGTAGGAAGGTAACTTTCTAAAAGCAGCTATTCAGTAGAACTGGTACTGGCCATTCATGCTAGAAGCACCAGGTAAAAGGAAGCAACAGAACCGGTATTACAAGATATCAATATAAAATGTAGCAAGACAGAAAGTTTTTCTGCTCTAGTTAGTGCTACCGAGGCTTCATTTGGACTCTTGTACCCGGTTCTAAGCATTATTGCTTCAGAAAACCATAGACACTGGAGAGCCCCGTGTGTACAGCAAAACCAAATAAATCAGAAGTTTACTTTTTCTCTTATGTCATGCTTATCTAGAAGAACTGAACAAATTCAGCCTAGCAGCCATGACTAGGATGGAACAGGTATAGGTAGGGTGAATCAAAATTGCTAAATTTAATGTGCTGAAGGGTTTCTTCCAGGACAAATTTTTCCTTGCAGTACACCACTGGGGCTCAAAGAAAAAACAAAGCCGAAGATAGCAGAAGCAGAGTACAGACATGCAGACCCCTGAAGTGTTTGAACTGTTCCCGGCCCAGTTTAAGCCTGGTTCAATTAATGTCCTCAATACCCATGCACAGTTCTAGAGTTAGGATGGACCAAAGATCATTCCTAAGAGGCAGGCAGGACACAACTAATTATTCTGGAGACTAAAAACAGTTTAACAGTAGAGACACAGACAGGTCAATCCAGGTGGCATCTGGGTTGCAAACCAGACTAGTACAGTGTCCAATTTCTAATAAGATTTGGCTATATCTGTGCTTCTAAAAAAGAAAGTGACTGGCTATTGTTTTAGGCCACAATGGCAAAAGATGGGAAAATAATCAGCTTATAACAAAGATTAGTTCTTCAGCACACACCCCGCCCTCCCCCCAAGATCTAATTTTTCTGACCAACAGGATGATAAAGTACGCACAAGCTAGAAGAAATGGAAATTCAGTCCACTGGGGAGTTAAACTGACATCAGTAAAGTAAAATCAAGTTATACGATGTGGTCCCTTCTCGCTCTTCTTTTCTAGGATTTATTTAGTGACTTCTATTTACTTTTTAAGTTTTCCATCTTTGCCAACTTACTCTTGAACCTTATTGGAAAAGATATTCCATGTCATTAGAGCCCTCTCCATTGCCAAGCCCTTAAATAGGGTTCTATCTCCCTTATTAGAGTACTTCAGGGCAGAATGTACTTTTATGCATTTAACAGCATAGCACAAAGATCGTGCATCTTCTTTCCTGTGGTCTTGAATGACAAGCAGTCTGGCAAGCAAGCTCTCTATAAGGATAAATTTAATCTTCCAGTAAGTTGAGTTGTGAACCAGCACAAAATCCAGAGAACTCTCTTCTCACTCTACACAGGTACCTCCCAGGCCCCTTCCTCAAAAGCACCGTATAAATATTCAGCCAATGCTGCTCCTAGCTTTCTCAGTTCTAAATCAATGAGAGAAAAAAAGGTAGAAAACCAATGAGATAAAGGAACCTAACTTCAAACATATAAACACGCTGCTTCACAAAGTACTTCCAAGGAGAGGTATCTTAGCACACAGCTGTAATCCGTATGGCAAAGTTTCTGCTTTTCGAGGTAATTTAAGTGTTTAAGACAGTATTAAACAGGTGTCAGTTCTGGGAATGATGTTCTCATGCTGCAGAAGCTTGATTCTACGTATCTTCCCCATACAAAGCTATTGGGGACTTTCCTTGAATAGGGAGCCTAAGCCCACAGAACAGACCCTGAAGACAGCAAAAGGAAGAACAAAACACAAACAACCAGAACCTATGCACTCAGCAACAGACCTTCTACTTTGACCACATACCAGATTTAGAAATTTCCCAATAACAATTTAACTGTAGAATTCAACTAATAAATCCAGTCCTTCAGTATTGGCCAGATAACGCAAGAAAGAGGACTTGTAGTCATGTCATATTTCTTCACTGTAGACTTGCTGCCATTCTGCAAGTTGCATTTGTCACCCAAGTCTACAAGGATAAAAATTCCACAGTCTACCTGGAGACACATATGCAACAGCATGTACACCACCACAATTTTAGGTTAAAGTCCTACAACAGTTAAACAGTCTATAAATAAAATATGGTAGCTTTTAAAATATTCACATACTTTTGGGGTGATCTACTATCAACTTCAGCTTTTAGTCGCAAATTCTCTCTTAAAAGGCTATTGTTTTCCATGCTCAGTTTCTTATTTGCCTAAGGAAAAGAAAAGGAAAAAAAAAATAAGTATACAGTAAACCAAAAATGGCTTCTAATATTTATAGGACAAGCTGTTTCTCCTTTTTAAAGAGACAGAACTAGAAATGTGAAGGCAGGAAACAGAGCCTTCAGAAAGGGACACCACTTAAAAATCACCATGGGAAATGGCTTGCAAAACTGAAGAGCGAACAGACATTTTTTATTTATATTCCCAAAATACATCGCAAGTGTCCTATCTAGGGAAATAAACACAGCTATGTTAGTTAGTACAGAAAGTCATTAAGGAGATGTACTAATGGCAATTCCATGTTTTTTTTTTTCCACATGACTAAATACATTAAGTACATTAACATTACAATGTGCAGGTATCAGCAAAACTAATGTTGAACAGCTTCCTCCATTCCGAATTAGAGTAAGATGACTGTGGTTTTTTTGGCTTGTTGTTTTTAAAGCATAGTTATCCTATGGATGTAAATTCATTACGACAAGCTATTTGCAGTCTTTCTTCACTTTCTTCCAGGACGTTGTGATTAAGACTCCTGATTCAGAACTCTTCTTACTCCTTGAATTGAGGTCAATTCCTCCTTCTCCGTTCAGCGGACATCCTTGTTAACAAGATACTTCATACAAAGAGAAGTTTTCCTGCTGCCGTGTTTCAGAACAACGAATGCCACCATCCTAACAAGTAGAAAATACTCTGCGCTTCATGGTCTGCTCTAGTCTCCGTATGCTGAAAATGGCATCACCAGTCCAGGAATCGTAATGCACAGCCTCAATTAGATGCCGCTTCCACTGTATAGCAGAAATATGATCTAGGGGAGATAGGCCCAAAGAAGCAGCTATGCAGCTGGGCTCAGGAGTGAAATGCACTTTTTCAGAAGCATCAAGCAGGGCAAGAACAGAGGCAGAGAACTCTTAAATGCTTATACGAATACCCCAAGCAACCTCTCCAGGTGAGGCTAAGACAGTGGGGGGTAGGGACAATGGAGCAGAAAAAAAAAAATATCCCCCCCCCCAAATATTCCTAGAGGCAGAAAGAGTAAATAGAGACTTCTGGTATAGAAGGAGTGGGAAGTGTGAGCCCAGGACTTGGGTGCCCGAGTGTCAACTATTTGGTATTTAAAAAATAAAAGCACAAAAAACTATCCTGAAACAACGAGTAAGAATCCAGGACACCTCACTGCCAAAGGAGCACCTAACCATTTGACAACATGGCCAAGATCTTTCTCTCTTTCCAGAGACACAGTTCCACCAGCCACACAAGCAGATAGCAAATTGCATGACTTGCGTAGAGTTGGTAGTCAGGCATCCACGTGGCACACAGCAAAGCAGGGCCAAACCTCTTTTGTGTCCTTCTTCCAGAGAGTGCTCTACCCTCCAAGCCAGTTATATGCAAGGGATCCCCACTTGCAGCACAACGTCTAGATTAACGAGTTCATATAACCGCATCATTAATGAGTGTAATTTGTCTCTTATTTCTACTACTGGGTTTGTATCACCACTTCCATACTCGTTCTGACTCCACTCAAACTAATAATGCCTACTTTGGGAGTTTCTGCTCTAGGACATTCAACTATAAAGGTGGCTGCTATTTCCAGACTCTGTCCAGTTTTAAAAACAAAGTGACGGCAACCACATTTTCTGAGGGACCCTGTCTCACTGGGAGGCAATGGGTGGTCGAAGCTCCTGGGTCAGGTACTTTGGGGACAAGAAGGTTTCTGGTTCAAGACTGAGTGTATGTGAGGAAGAGGTCTTGCTGTTCAGACTGAACAGCTCTTCCTGTTCAGACTGGGGTTGGTCAGCGCATGCCCAGAAGTGAAACAAGGTCTAAAAGAAGAGTCAAGCGACTTTAGGTACATCTGGAACTGAGCAGCTGCTGAACAGGGAACAGATGGGAAGAGAATGTTGGACTCTATGATTTTAAAGGTCTTTTCCAACCTAAATGATTCTATGATCCTATGATTCTATAATATACATAACTCGGATATGAGTGAAACAGAGGAGGAATCACCCATATGCAAAAAGAACAATAAAACAGCCTAGCATAAAAGAATCAACAGAGGAGCAATGACTTCATTAAGTCAGTACAAGCAACTAATTTTAAAAAAAATCTACCCAAAGACAAAACCAGACCTTAATGAGAAACCTTTGCACTAAAAATCAGAATGGCTTGATATGGTGAAAGATCCAAAGCAGTTCAAATATCTTTTTAAAATAGCCCTGAAGGGTGTGGTTTGTGTTGCATTAAATGAAGATATTTTTAGTTCAGATAAATTATAGATCTGAATCTTCTAAATATCAACAAATGCCATCTTCCTTAAAACCTCCAGCAACAAATACCATCTTGCTCCAAAACCTCCAAACCATGCATATGTCAAAGAGAAAAAGAAACAGAGGCAAACAATTTAGATATATTTGATTAAAACTTGGTGTAGAGCCCCAGAGTGAAGTTCTGCCCATCAATGCTTATCCAGGCTAGCTCAAGATTTCTTTTATATTTCCTCATAAACACAGGAAGCACAACAAGCAATAGTGCAAAATCATATTCTGCAAATACGCTACTATTTTTTTCAGTGATAGAGAGAAATCATTTTTGCATACACTAAAGGCAAAAGCCAGCTAATGGTACCACTTTTCATGCCACAGAATAAGGCAAAGATGCATGTACTTCTGTAGAATTTTTGCTTGGATAGAATTTCTCTCCCTAGAAAGAGGTCGTGCTTTTCAACTCTTGCAACTTGTGAAAAGCGACCCTAGTGAAGAAGTGTATCAATTATGTTTTTGAATGAGGTTAGTAAAAGAAAATTAAAGACAATACTTGAGGGCGCACTGTGTGATAAAACTGTTCTCTCTTCTTACTCTGAAAAAATACAGATTTCTCACATTCATATTCTAGAAAATTGTTAAACAAGAGCCCCCATGACAAACATGAACAAAAAAATAAACTTGCATATTTAGTGGCAAGTTTTGTCAAGCTATGTGTTATATTTGTTGAAAAGCAGATCTTCTTCAAACTAGCAGGATTTACTGAACAGAGCAATATGTAAACAAAATATTTAACCAGTGGAGAAATTACAATCTGAGCCTTTGAGTGCAATTTCACTGAATGAAAGGGCAAACTGCCCCTGAGTTCATTACCAGAAGCAGGACTGTATTCCAACATTCATTATTATTACTCTTTTTTCAACATAAACAACATCACAATCTTATTTTTATTTACTAAGCCAGTTTTTATTTATTTGATTTGCTAAGAGCTTATTTCAGGTTATGTGTTTCTTGTGCTGTTTCCTGTTCCATGTGGTTGTACTCATTTATTCTGTTGCTAGTCTTGTCAATAAATCCTCCAGATTAAGAATTACAAAATGCTTACTGTAAATTTTAAAATCTAGCTACATATTCTGGGTTTAAAACTTTTGCAGTAATAACATCTCTTTTGAGGTTTATGTGCCATTTAGGATAATGCTATTCATGTAAAGATAATTCGGATGGGAATGAAAGTATGGTTATCTTTTCCTCTGCTAGTTAGTAAAACTAGTACTTAAGAAGCAAAAAAAATTTAAGCCAAATCCTGAGAAGTGCCACTGATCAGCTGATTGGCATCTTGGTGAAGCAGAGCACCAAGTTGTTACTCTGTGGGATACAATGGCAGTAATTTCATTGTCTGAAAGTACAAACTTAAATCATTCCTTTTGTGATTCCTCTGTTATTGGTAGACACAGGCACTTAAAGAAAGGGAGCCATTCAATCCCCAAAGCCTCTCTCTCCACTAAAGGTTGAAAGAGGTATTCACCTCAGCTGTACAACCTTTAGATGTCTGAAATGGGAAAGACGAATGCAACTCATTGATTCCTTAAGAATCTGGTGTTGAGCAAGGAAGCTAATATGATCTATAAAGGTATCTGTAAATTCCTTTCCTTTATAAAATGATGGCCCGTAGGCAAAAGTGTTTTCGAACCTATTTTATGGTTTAGCATCTGATTTCTGCTTTCAAGTGTCTCTTTTATATATATGCATATATAATTCTCTGACGTATGACATCCTTCAGAAGTGAATTTCATTACGTGATTTGGAAAGGCTGCGGGTTGCACCCTTCCTGTATTCCCACATGTTTATACTTCCTTTCTGAATCTGCAATGAATCAGAGTGATAGTTTTCTCATGAAGGAGAGACAGTTTTATGGCATCTGTATATACTGCAATACCCTTTGAAAAAACTACTACCAGGCTGCTAGTTGGTAATGCTTTAGCATATATATATAAATACAGGGTATAAAATACATATTCTGAATGGAAACTCTGCAATGTATGAGTAATTTTCAGCCTAGCATGCTTCTTCCTCAATCAAAAGAGAACATCTGACTTGTACAGAGCCACAGAGTATCAGGGACTGAGAACTGCCCAGCTCCTGACCAAGGTCAAACACCTTGTCCAACAAAGGAGCAGTTGATTTAAGCAATAGTTCATTTGATTATTGTTGCTTTCTCATAATGTGCAGAACAAGTTAAGTCATTCATTTTGGCTTGAGCAGAATGCTATATAAGGTTGAAGTCCAACAGAGAGAGTTCTTCCTTCTCAGTCTACTTTGACTGGTTGCATAGGAACCTATATAAATCCTCGAGAACAACTACAGCTATTGAAAAAAGTACTCCTGAAGAATATTTCTTACATGGGGCCTACAGCTCTATCAATTTATGCCTATTCTCTTGTTTTCCACCAAGTCAAATCAAGTAAATTCTGAAGATCTTTATGGAAATTACAGTAAGTCATGATCAATGACAAGAACTCTAGTGACACTATTTTATAGCATGATTGCTCTTCTAAAACTTGTAAACTAAGGATTTATTCCCAAGTGCGGCACAGCAAAGACTGGGAACACTGAATACACCAGGTTTCACTTTGGGCCTCCTCAAAGCTGAACTGAATTTTGTCTCAAAGCACAGATGAATCTGAAGAGAGTTATTTAATTTTTACTATGCTGGAAGGCTAATGATATTGATCTAAGAATGCAAGACAAAGATGTTTAAAGGAAAGAATGTGATTTACTTACGTTTACGGGTTGACTTCTCCTAAAATATTGCAGATTTTTCTTCCCTATGAGCAGAAGCTGTAAAAGTGAAAGAATGGTGGAAAAAGAGGTCATTTGCAGGAAAAATGAAAAGAGGTGGAGCCTAAAAATTCCTTTACAATTCCAGAGGAAATGGAGAAAAAGAACAGATTACTTGCATATTGTATTTTTAACTAGGATGTATGTGCACCTCCGCCTGATTTCTGCCATATAAAGCATGCCCAGATTTAAAGTCTGGTTCAAAATACTAAAGAAACATATCTTTTTGTTTTTTTCAAGAACAGGAAAGTATTATATTTGTTAAAGCATCTGGGCAAGGAAATCAAGATTTCTTTTCTTTACATTTGTTTATGTGTTCTGCAGAAGTCTGCTGAGATTTCCACCTGAACTATTCTTAGCTGAGGATACCATGTAAATATTTTATTTTAATTTCTTGTTCAATTTTAAAAGGTTCTCAAGCATACAGTTAGAATATTCTATTACATTTATGAGCTGAAGTGTATATTTATATTTATTGGAAATTCATTCTCTTATATGTTTTATCAACATGAATACTAGTCACAAAATTATCACTGGGTCAGATAATTTCATTGAAGAAAGATTGCTTTTCAAGAATTTGGGGTTAAAATAAGAGAATTTATTAAAACTGAAGTTGTGCAAATATTTTAAAAATTAACCCCAGAATTTAAAGTCAAATTTCATGCTACTTTGATCAAACATAAGAAAGACTTGTATATTCAAAACACAAACCTAAATGATTCAAGCCACCTGTGAAAACTGAGAAAGAAGTTGTTTCATTTCTTTGCTTGGAAAGAATTTTTTTATTTGTTTATTTCTTTTGTGTTTGTTTTCACCATAAATTCTTTTTCAGTTTTTTCCACAACCATGCAGTAATATCTCTGAATTTGCTGTGACTGTCAATGAAAATATATGCAGATTCAGAATGCTGTTTGTGTATTACAGTCTCTCCAATACTCTGCATTCTATTTCTAAGATGCAACTTTTCATGGGCTTCATTAGCTTCTGGTATGTTTTATCAGAAATGTTCCTCTTCAGTAACTTAGAATCATAGAATCATAGAAAGTTTTGGGTCGGAAGGGACCCCTAGAGGTCACCTAGTCCCCCCCCCCCCCCGCAACATCTACTGTGTTTGCCTCAGTGTCTTGGCAATTTGATTGTAGCTGGGAACCTTCTGGACTAAAGTAACAGAAAAGTCTGAAAATGACTCAAAGTCATGGAGATCTTCTGTGGAATTTTCAGTTTCTGTTCAGGCTATGAAAACCCCTGAATTTTCAGTTCATGTCCTGTATAATGCCTTTAGCAATTGTGGAAAGTGAATATGAAAGAAAGCAGCAAGTCATGGTTTTATTAAGAGGCAATACTATAGAATATTCCTAGAACAGAAGTAAAGTTACAGAAAGTTTCTGTCGTTCTTTGATGGTAAACAATAGAACATTTCTGTTGTGACTTGGAGAGTACTTTCTAGCTTGAAGGGATGAGGTGTGCTACTCCTTCTGTTCCCGCCCAAACAGAGCAGGGCTAAGGGGCATCACCTCTTCTCACACTATCCTTATGAAGAAAAGGAATTCCAGGTGCACAGCTTACATGCAAGGCATGCCATGTTTTGAGACTCCCAACATCTCTGTATGTTATGGACCAGGATGAAAAGATAATCTGGATAAATACCATTTCTTTGTCTCAGTGACTCAAAGACACAATGGGACTCAGCAACCCTGGAGAAATTTTCTTGGAATCTGCTTTGTTGTATCTGGTGTCCACTCATGAACACAGTAGTTTAAATGTCCCTTACACAAAGAAGTGTACCACATGAGTGCTTCACATATATGTATTAGATCTTTTAAAACAGAGACTGAAGGAGTAACACCTTGTCAATAGGGGTATCTGATCTTCAGATCAGAACTTCCACATTTCTTTGTCAGCAATATAGATTATATGTCTAATAACATAGGGGATTTTGTCTTTTTCCTCTTTGAGAGCCAACAAGTTCTTAAAAAATAAACAACAAACGAAAACAAGCCTGTCAGTTCAGATTGGACATGTTTTTACGTGACAACTAGGCCCTAAGACTGAAACACAACAGATAATGAGAACAGGTTTAATTTTCTTCTTGCAAAAGAAGAGCACCCTGTAGGCAAAATAGAATATGCTAGCCTAGTCTTGCCTATAGTTTACATAATATTAAAAATTAATATATAGATCTTTATAAATTTAGATCACTCATTTTGAAGTACAGAGTATGTAGCCGTAGGAATAATCTTGCTGTTTGGATGAAGTGCACATTCAATAGCCTTTCTTTTAAAACCACATTTTCTATTCAGCATGATTTTGAAAGCAGGAAAAATATTTATTCAGCCTCAACAGCATTTTCATTGCAAGCTTACAAAAATAATGAGAAAAATAACAAAATTTGTGAGGTTAATACCAGTCCAAAAATGAAAAATATGTTATTATTTTATATGACATCCTGCAAAGACTGAATTCTTAGCTTCTCTACAGATTTTCTCAATGTCATTACTGTCGTAGATCAGTTAATTCTAGGGCTTTTTTTTCTTATGTTGCAGTACTTATGGAACTAAGTATTGATGACATACAACAAGACTGTGAGGTATACAAGGGAGTTACTAAGGAGCTGAGCTCTCCTGAACTGAAGGTTGGGTAAGAAGGTCAGAAGGTCAAGTAAAAAAAAAAAAATTGAACCTATTGCTCTAGTACAAAAACATCTATTTCAAGACAGAACACCCCTGATAAACAAAGCTTCTTATATCTTTACCTTATAGATATCTGTATACTGAAAAAATAAATATTTTTTTCCTAATTTTATTGCAAGGAGTGTATAATTCTGCATGAGGGAGTCCACATTTTGGTGAGATAGACTATATAATTCCATTTTTGTCCCATCATTTGCATTCAGTAACTTGAATATCCTGATAAATTAGTCAGAAATCAAACATGACCTCAGTAGTTGTAAATTAATGCCCAGAGCTGCTAACATTTCAGTCTTAGAAACAAAGCTAGCACTTTCAGAAAGAGTAACTATTCTAGATGGAAAAATATTTATTTGATCAAATTATAGATTACAGATTTTTTCTCAGCATTTTTGTTCTTGCTTTCCTGTACTTCCCTTTAGCTGTAACTGTCTGATGTATTTCTCAGTTTTGAATATGGGGAGTTTGCTCCTTTGTGATCAATGTACTAAACTGCTGCTTTCAGATCTTTCCTCTAAACAGGATTTTAGTCAATTTTTTTAAGTTCATTTTCACAAAGAGTCCACACAGAATATTTTCCCCTTACGTAAATCTTCTTCACAATAACAGCAGCTTCAGATTTGGTGTTTGACACCTGTAATTGTGTGTTCAAACACATATAAACTCTATTGCAGTAATGGATAATACACTGGTTTTGTACCTATCTTCCAAATGAAATAAAAACATATCATATCATATCATATCATATCATATCATATCATGTTCTTTATTATAATCTTCAATATATCTAAAGTGTATGTGTCCTTAAGTGTATATATATGCATAGTATATAGTATACATGTATACATACATGTTATAGTATATATAATATATCTGTAGAAAGTATATATTCCCTAACTTATGTCTTAAAAAAGTATGCATATAAAGTGTATGTAGACATTCTTTTTCAGTTCTTTCCAAGTACTGAAATTGTGTTTTAACTCTTCACAAATTAAACTGTACCAGGTGAGGTTTACAGATCTCTGTGATCTAACAACAGTACTTCTTTCATTACGCAAAACATATATATTACCTATTTTTGTAGTCATCCAAATCTACATTCCTGAAAAATCATACAAATAAGTGCTGATAACATCAGTATGTCTAACTTAGTGCTTCATTTAAGAAATCTTACTGTAACTTAGTCTCTGAAAATTGCTGCTGTTCAATGTTGATGCAAGCTAATGTAGTATGTTTTTCACAGTAATTTTACAGTCCCGCAGTGGAACTAACTGATCAGGATACTATACAGTAGTAGTGATAGTCAAGAAGAATGCCCTAGTTAATTCTGTGAGATGTACTCACAGTTAAATATACATTAGTAAGAATTTTTCACTTCGGACAGGCAGGATTAGTAAGTAGTTATAGAGTGTTTAAGAAAATGTTGAAGAAGTTTGTGGCCAAATTTCATTCAGTGGTTGTATTATCCCCTATCATGGAAACATAATCTCTGATGTATCAGTGTATCTGATAATTTACGGCATAATTACACTCTTTCCCATCTTTGCTTTTGGGCCTCGGTGAAACAAGGCTGTCATCTGCCATGTCATGGCAGATGGTTGTCTAACTGTGGCAGATGGTTGTCTAACTATGTGTCCTTGGATTTCTGATCTGAATTGTATAACCAAAGTCTATGTTGTGTTTTATTTCTCTAGTTCCCATTCTGGTCAGATGTGTGTTGCAGGCATGGACTGGCCTTTGCAGACTGGAGCCACACAGCAGATCAGAATCCAGTCCTTAGCAGTTATCACCTTTGACTTGAAAATTATGGCTATACTTTGCTACACAACAAATTCTGCTTCACCTGTGAGATGAACATATTCAGAAATCCAACAGCTCATCTTGTTGACAACTGCCCAAGTTCAAGTTGAGTTATAATTCCACACCAACTTGGGACAGTAAGCAAGAGTACACATCAAGGTTCATTGTGTTGTACTACATGGATATAACGGGTAATAAATTGAGGAAAACACTTGCAATAGCTTTGAGGATATGGATGTTGTTAGCATTTTCCTAGACCTGATACATCATTGTGGTTCTTCCAGAGTCTCCAGTTTGTGCTCTTTATTTTCCCTTTGTTAAATTGCCGTTTGGTTATGAGTTGGTTAAGAAGTTTTAGAATAGATTTCAAAACAGAAATGAAGACTGTGCAGGAGAAGATAACATAAAAAGTCTCTGGGCATAAAAAGTTAAGGCTTCAATCAGCAGCCCTATTTAACAATGACAGAAGGGACACAAACTTACTTTGTACACAGTTTCAGGAATAATTCTTACCTATTCTCCTGAAACAGCAGTCAGAAAGTGTTCCTGTGCAGTGAAGCACGAGAGTTGGGGAAGACGAGAACAAGCTAGCTCTGGAAACCAAATAGTAGGGTCAGTTGCTAACACGCTTAACAGATGATGCACCATAAAAAAAGAGTTAGATGGACTCAAGGCATGTGTACGTTTACAGAGACCGTGATGGCATTTAGGCAGGATAAGTAAAGTGAACAGTTTTTCTGCCTAAAAGAACTGGACAGGAAATTTTGTCCATTCAACAGATTTTGCAGATTGAATTTAACTCTATTAACTGTGGAGTCAACCAACTGTAGAGAACAGCTGGTGTGAATGCATTTACGCTATAGGTACCTAAAATCCAGATATGTCACCTTACCTTGCAATCTGTCACCTGAACATACCCTCTGCAGATAGACAGGCTTTTAGATGGGGTAAAAGAGGAAAGGGGTCATCATCTAAGTTTTAGACTTGTTACACAAATTTTTGGAGAATCAAAACCGGAGTAAATTACCTAACATTATTGTTACATAATAAAACCACAGTACTGCATCTGTGCCCACTAGGTTTCAAAACAGGACCATTAAGGAGTTACAGTTCAATAAATTTTTTGGTGTCTCATAGGTAGAGCTGTGACCCATCTGGAAGTTAGCTTTCCCTATTTCAGCCAGCAGCACAACTGGAAAGTTGTGCAGACTTTACCTCATGTCTTGAGTGGACTGAAATAAAGCAAACAACACAAACCCCCCCAAAATAAATGAGACCTTTGTGATGTTCTAAGTAGTAAAATCTAGAGTGGCTCTTTCAAGCTGTGAAAAATTGACTCATGGGCATTGACTTGAAAGGAAGGTGAATGGATTTTTTTGTGCTTACACCATAGTAATGTTCCCATATAGTATATCCTCAGGTTGCAATGGAAGACTATGCACTGCCTGCACGTTCGTTTACTACAACTTCTTGGTCTTATTTCATGTTTAATATATGCTGACAGAGAAGTAAAGTTCTAACAGCTTTGTACTGCTTTTATTGAACTGAGACTTGTGACAGTCTTGCAAAGAGATGCATTACAAGTTCTTCTGTTTGACTGGGGAGAATGTGCTGCACAAAGATCTCTTTTTCCTAGAGGCGCAGTGTGGTGACACAGCAGCAATCCTTAGAAAAACCTTTAAATTGATTACCACTCTCTGTATAATGCGTAAAAATTCATGGGATTTCTTTCATCCTTCTTACTTAATACTAGCATGTATGTGAGAGAGAGAACTGTTTCTTGGCTGCTGGAGGACAGTACCCGGCTGCTTACAAAAAGAGACCCCTGTGACTTGTGGAACTTCACCCAATTTTCTTTTCTGTTCTGATTACAATATTCTCTCTGGGGACTTGCCAGAAGAATTGAGGAACTACAGAGGCTCCACAATTCATTGATCAAGTATATTGTACCCTTCACTGCTCTGATAACTTGTTTTTAATCTGTGGTGGTTTTCTTACAGTATTCTGGTTGTGGGAATTCTCTGTGGATAAAAGAAATTTCTTGACCTTGGTTATCTATTTACGATAGTAGAAGCTTATGGCCTGGATCAAAGTTTTCTTCATTATTTTTATTGTTTCAGAATGAGTCATGTTTAAAGATTAATAAGAATCTTAACTAAATCTTCCAAATGGTCCTCAGAGCTGCTTTCTGACTGGGTATTAAATGCTTTGAGCCTGACTGATCAGGCTTTCTTTGCTTATGTATTGCACACTTTCCCATTTTCTTAGCCCACAATACTAAAGGTAAGTGCTACTTAACATTAATTTATTTTTGTCTCTGATAGAGCGTCCTTTGTCTAAAGCAGTCTTATCAATTGTAAGTTTTTGCCTCCTGAGATTTTGACATAATTATTGTCAAGTTTTTCTCTTGGGATTAATTTTTTCCAGCTCTATCTCTATAGGAAGAGTGAAATAAAGCCTTTACAAATTGCTCCTTTCCATCCTGACTATATTAACTCCTTTGAACTTACAGGGCACAGTGGCTGAGGGAAAAGTGGTATGATCAGCTGGGAAATGCATGAATGCTACCTGCAAATTATGTACAGCTTCTGGGAATGTGCTTTATGATGGATATCTTGGACGAACCACGCAATGGTGACTCCTCTATGAAAAATGTAAAATTGCTTGGAAATAATTTTTGTTTCTTTCCTTGTGATTCCCAAAATGTAGAGATTTTACCCTTCTGTACTATCTTTCTTTTTTCAAACACTGGATATTTTACATATGATTATACGGTGAGTAAAACACTTCTTTATGACTGCTTCTCAGTGAGTGCTAGGAAAAGAGTTTGAAAGTAAGCATAAGTCTACTGTAGTTTTTCTGTATTTTCTCCTTTTGTTGAAATAAACGGTATTCTCTTTCCTTTCTTCTGTGTGTAGTTTTAAGTGCTTTGTGTCAGAAGTAATTTTGTTCCTGTTGTCTTGAGCTGTTTGCTAGCCCAGATAGGCAGACACTTCTGATTATTGCAGCTTATTACAGATTCTGTGATTTTGATCCAGTTATGATTTGCTTATTTTACTTCTGGATTTTACAGAATTTTCTGAGTTGTGAGGAGGGAGGCTGTTTGTCAAACTGTCTGGAATTTGCCTCTTGCATTCATCAAACTAACATAATTAATTAAAAAGATAACAAACAGAACAAAACAAAACAAGAAATCCTGGCAAATGAATAAAATTCACCAGGATGCCAGAGTAAGTAATGCAAAGTAGTTTTGCCCTTGCAGTGTGTCTTCCTTTCTCCCTCCTCCTTCCCACTCCCCCTCTCTCTTTCTCTGCTAGCTGCTAAAATAGATTCTCTAGTATTCTCTGTTCTGTAGAATAGCATCTGGCTGCACACCTGGAAAGTATGCTGAGTTCACTAGTCTTGTTAATGAAAGCTGTGGGGCTGCTAGTGAACAGAAACTCCCTGTGTCTTGTTCTTTTCTAGAAAGGTTTTAACCTTATGCTTGTGAGTTTCAGACTGATTAAAATCAGTGTGTTTATTGCAACTGATGAGGTTGCCTGTTTTTTTCTGTGGCAATGACAAATCAGGTCATTGTTTTTGTAGATTGTTTCCAAGAGCTGTCCTAGCTCATGTACAGCTTAGGTCCTTGTATTATGACTTATTTGTATCTATACTGAACAGTGGCTGGGTCTGTCAGGTATGACACGTCTCAGAAGCCTTTGCAACATGCCTGACAAACTTATTTTAATGGTAGACATGCAGATTTCCTTACAGTTTTGGAGGAAACTGAGTGGGAATAATAGACACAGTTGAATTCCCCATCGGTTTTCAAAGTAAAGTTATCCATGATGTAGCAGCAGGACCTGAATGGAACAGCTGACTGAAAGCAGGGACAGTTATGACAGAAATAAATTCTGAAAAATTAGTGCAGAAGTGGGTCAAGTATGTTCATATGACCAACGGGTACATACCAAAGCTGCAAAGGAGGTGGACATTGTACATACAGACAGCAGAACTGATGTTTGTCTGCTGAACCTGTCCTGGTGATTGTTAGCCATGCTAACTGCAATGATAATAAAAGTCCAGGGAATTTTCACTGGAGGGAATACATACTATATGTATCTGCAGCTCTGATTCAGTTATGTTCCCTGCTTCCAGAGTGTGGTAATACTGTTTGTGTGCTGTAAATGGCATCCAGTACTGCTAGGTGGATATATGTCTAGCACACCTCTCCAAAGGCGATGAACGTGGTGACCTCGCTGGCATTGATTCATTGTGCTACAACAGTTTGCCTATGCAGAGCATTCTGACACCTTTGGTTACTTCCCTCTTCTCTCCCTGTATTACAAGCTCTGCCTGTTGCAGCAAGCTCGCATAACGAGCTCTGTGTGCACGCTGAAAGGCTGAGTGAACTGGAACCCTGGGACAGTGCACATCTCATATGGCCCGGGCAAACTGGAAGTGCAATAAGCAATAGGAGGTCAACACCACTGATATCGAGATCTTTTGTTGTACCTATGACTCCTGGGATGTGGCACAGTGCAGCAGCTGTCAGGATGCTTGGACACAAAGTAGGTCCTAGGAACTGCAGCTTTGATGTTAAGAAATCATGATAGTCTAGGACAACATGCCTGAATGCTTCTCATGAAAGATCTATTAAAGCTGTCTACATGTGACAGTGTAGCAGTGTAATGTAGGGTAACTAACAGGTCTTTATATTTAAGCTCTAATTCACTCACCAGGTATCTGCAACAAGGGAGATATTGAAAGAAAACTCTTAGCAAAACATTATTTTAAAAATTTTACTGAAGATATAAATTATTGTCCCCTGAGTTCATGATATGTTTGGTAATGATGAATTATAACTGTATCTTCAGCCTACTTTTAACTCACACCCTCTTAGGAGCTGGAAAGATGAGAATATAGATGAATAGTCTATCTAGTATAGGTCTGGAGTAGAAAATGGAATTTTCACATACCTTAGAACTATTTCTTAAATCAGACTTGAATAAACACCGGAGCTAAACACTTGGGAAAACATATTTAGCAACGAGACTAAGATATTTTGAAGGTGTTCTGTGAAGAGGGCCAAGTGAAGTAAAACTATATACATGGTTCGTGAAAGCCTATTTTTAAACAGATACAACTTTGAATCCTGAAGTCACTTTTGACTCTAATATTTAACACTCGTTATTAAAATCTTAGGCTTCCAGCAGCTGGTACTTAGCTATTGAGACGGTCATCAGTACAATAGCTTTGAAGTATTAGCTCATAAAGTCTAGTCTAGAAAATTTCACCATCTATACATTTTGATTCTTTGCAGCTCTGTAAGTTGCAGTATACAAACTGTCACAAGCTGTTAGTAGGATAGTTATTGTCTGTATTTGTGTAATAAATATTAGGATTTTGAATATATAAGGCAGCAGAATCAATTGCTTTACCATGAATGAAAATATAATGGTAACACACTGGTTTTGAAGAGTTAAACTATGTGAATTCTTTTCTTGTGATACTGCCATCTTTCCATTAATGTTTAATTTGAGTTATTTAATAATTACACGATTTTTATTTAAGGCATATGTGCAAATGTTTCCAATCCTTGTAGCGGTCAAAATTGCTCATTCTTATTGGTGCTGTTCTCTGAAAATAACCTGCTTTCAAAAGCTGCTGAGATAAATTTTTTATTATTCAATTTACTGTATTTCATGTTGTCTGTGGATTTTAAAATTTCTCTGCCAATTCCCCTTTTTAAATTATTTCACCCCTGATGTCAGACACATAGTAAATTATGAACAATACTTCCTTTCGTTACAAGAGATGTTATTTCATGAAGAGATGAGCCATAGAGGGGAATGGAAGGGTACTCCTCCGCTGGGAATACCCAGATATCTTGTTTGTTAGAAAACATGCTGAACTAATTGGGGCTCTATTTTTCCACCACTGTCAGATGTAGGGTGACATTTTGAAAAGCCTTCTTTACCAGTTGTGTAGAGCTCAGTGAACAGTTTTGTTAGACTCCATAATGACAGTGAAATACTAGGTGCCTGTTCACATTTTACTGATTCAGATATAACCTCCCAGATGTCCCAAAACAGGGGTCTACTTCAGCAAACTTTTACAACATTAATCTTTTTTTACTGCTTTGCAGATGGATTTCCTACCTCCTTTGCCAAATTTTTTATTGCTGCATGTAACATCTGTTAAGCAGTGTGGGACTAGGATTTCAGTCATCTAGAAGTATTGAATGTTGACATGAGAGAGATGGCCTCTGTTAGAGTGAAAGACAGAGACTTAAACTTATTTTTAAAGTATATTTCTTCATAACTGCTTCGATCTTAGCCACATCAAGACAAAAACTACTATTACATTTTTTATCGATGTGTCCATACAGAAAGAGACCAGGCAGGTCTGTGACCCAAGCCAAGATAT
>Ga0181612_110708_pt1 | contig 20187 bp, 17 predicted proteins | sample HoacroProtozoa21_FD_119630 | JGI IMG/M metagenome (GOLD analysis project Ga0181612, IMG submission 119630) | Hoatzin crop microbial communities from Cojedes, Venezuel. Combined Assembly of Gp0051906, Gp0051904, Gp0051908 | reverse complement strand
ATTACTCCTCGTCGTCGGCTACTTCGGTTTCTGCCATGTTGGTGAACACGTTTTGCACGTCGTCGTCGTCCTCTAGTGCTTCGATGAGGGCATCGACGTCGGCACGCTCGGCATCGTTGACATCCTTGTAGTCGGCGGGCTCATAGACGAACTCGCTGCTCTTGATTTCAAAGCCATTGTCCTCCAGATATTTCTGGATGTCGCCATTGGCTTCAAATGCTGCCGAGATGAGCAATTCCTCGTCGTCGAGGGCAAACTCCTCGGCACCGCAGTCGATGAGTTCCAGCTCCAGCTCGTCGGGGTCAACGTCAGCCTTGGGAGCGACGTGGAAATAGCACTTGTGGCTGAACATGAATGCCACGCTACCGCTGTTGCCCAGCGAACCGCCCTTCTTGTTAAAATAGTTGCGCAGGTTGGCAACGGTGCGAGTGGTGTTGTCGGTAGCGGTCTCGACCAGCATAGCGATGCCGTGAGGGCCAAATCCCTCGTAGATGACCTCCTTGTAGTCGCTGGCATCCTTTTCGCTAGCCTTCTTGATGGCTCGCTCGATGTTCTCCTTGGGCATGTTGGCGGTCTTGGCGTTGGCAATCAGTGCACGCAGGCGTGAGTTGCCGTCGGGGTCGGGTCCACCTGCTTTAACGGCGATAGTGATTTCCTTGCCGATTTTGGTAAACGTGCGGGACATGCTGCCCCAGCGTTTCATCTTTCTTGCTTTGCGATATTCAAAAGCTCTTCCCATATTATATTATTTATTAATGTGATGAATGTTGTTGTTATCTGAGTTTTGCACCCAACTGGGTTTCCAAGTTCTTGATGATTTTGCTCATGATGGCATCAATCTGCTTGTCGTTGAGCGTCTTGTCGTTGTCTTGCAGAATCATGCTGATGGCATATGACTTTTTGCCAGCCTCAAGCTTGTTGCTCTCGTACACGTCGAACAGGGTCATCGACTTCAACAGCTTGCGCTCGCTGCTCTCGACCACGCGGCGTATGTCGTCGTAGGTCACCTCGCGGTCAACCAGCAGAGCCAGGTCGCGCCGCAGTGGCAGGGTCTTGGGCAGGTCGGCATACTTGATGTCGTTGCGCATGGCAAGCTTGCATGCCAGGTTCCAGTTGACTTGTGCGTAATAGACGGGCTGGTCCACGTCCATGCGCTTGGCGAGAGCCTCGTCAACCACGCCCATGATGGCGATGACCTTGCCGCCATGGTTGCAGTAGCGTAACGCTGGACCGACGGTGTCGTCCTCGCACTGCTCAACCACCAGGTCGTGCAGGTGGATGCCCATGTTGGTCAGCACGTTTTCGAGGTCGGCTTTGAGGTCATAGACGGTGAGTGCCCTCACCTTGTCTGCCCACACCTCGTCGTGGTTGTTGCCGGTGAGCCACATCGCCAGTTGCGTGTGTTCGCTATAGGGGGCGAGTGCCTTGTCGTCCTGGCTGATGCTGGCATCGTGGCTATAGACGTTGCCAAACTCGTAGAGGCGCAAGTTGGCGTTCTTGTGGTTGATGTTGCGGGCGATGCTTTCTAGTCCGCCAAACAGCAGCGTCTGGCGCATGACATTGAGGTCGCTGCTCAGCGGGTTCATGATGTGCACCAGCTTGTCGGCGGGATAGGCTTGCAGCCCGTCGTAGTAGGCACCCACGGTGAGCGAGTTGTTCATCATCTCGTGATAGCCTACGCTGGTGAGCTGGTTGCTGACGGTCTCTTGCATATCGTCGCGCCAATCCACGTCGGTCTTGTTCGACAGGCTGCCGTGCACCTCGTCGGTGAACTCCACATTGTTGTAGCCATAGACGCGCAAGATGTCCTCGACCACGTCGCAGGGACGCTGCACGTCAACGCGATAGGTGGGCACCACCAGTTGCAGCCGCTCGTCGTCCTCGGCTGTGATTTGCATCTCCAGACTCTTGACGATGTTTTTGATTTCGTCGTGCGGGATGTCCTTGCCGATGAGGCCGGTCACATAGTCATAGCGCAGCTCGACGGGGAAGCCAGGGAACGTGTCTTGCGCTTTCACGTCAACAATGTCGCCACAGATTTCACCGCCAGCCAGTTCCTTGACCAGCAGGGCGGCAAGCTTCAGGTTATAAATCACGTCGTTGGGGTCAACACCGCGCTCAAAGCGGAACGAGGCATCGGTGTTAAGGCCAAAGCGGCGTGCCGTCTTGCGAATCCAGGTGGGGTGGAAGTATGCCGACTCTAGGAACACGTCGGTGGTCGCCTCGGTCACACCCGAGTCAAGACCGCCAAACACACCACCGATGCACATGGGCTCCTTGCCGTTGCAAATCATCAGGTCGCGGTCGGTGAGCTTGCGCTCCACGCCGTCGAGCGTGACAAATGGTGTGCCGGCAGGGGCTGTGCGCACCACAATGCGGTCGCCCTTCACCTTGCCCAGGTCAAAGCAATGCATGGGCTGACCCGTGCCTAGCAAGATGTAGTTGGTGATATCCACGATGTTGTTGATGGGACGCTGCCCAACGGCTGTGAGCAGGTCTTTTAGCCACTTGGGACTCTCTTGCACCTTGACGTTGCGCACGGTGACACCGGCATAGCGCGGGCAAGCATCGGCATTTTCGACGGTGACGGGAATGCCGCCATCGGCGCGGTCGGCTGCATAAGCAGCCACGTCGGGCCGGTGCAGGTTGGGTTGCATGCCATGTCGCGTCATCCATGCTGCAAGGTCACGAGCCACGCCATAGTGTGATGCGCCGTCCACACGGTTGGGTGTGAGGTCCACCTCGATGCAATAGTCGTCCTCGATGCCATAGTATTGTGCAGCCGGTGTGCCCACCACTGCGTCGTCGGGCAGCACGATGATGCCGTCGTGACTGGTGCCCACACCAATCTCGTCCTCGGCGCAAATCATGCCCAGCGACTCCTCGCCGCGCATCTTGCTGCGCTTGATGGTAAACTCCTTGTCGCCGTCATAGAGCTTGGTGCCCAGGGTAGCGACTATGACCTTTTGTCCGGCAGCCACGTTAGGCGCACCGCACACAATTTGCACGGGGTCGTTGCCGTCGCCCAAATCGACGGTGGTGATGTGCAGGTGGTCGCTGTTGGGATGCTCGATGCAGGTGACTACCTGTCCAACCACCAGTCCGCGCAGTCCGCCACGGATGGTCTCGACTTGTTCAACACTGCCCACTTCCAGTCCTAGCGAGGTGAGTGCGTCTGCCACCTCATTAGGGGTCATCTGGGTATCAATATAGCGTTTGAGCCATTTGTAGGAAATATTCATAATGCCTTGATAGCTTTAAAATTCTGTTCAAACGTGCAAAGTTACTATTTTTTTGCCGATTATGCCCATGCCAAGGTGTAATAATTGTAAAAATCTCGTTTTGTGTGTCCTTAAAAAAGCTTTTTGCAAATTTAAACGGAAATGGTGTTCACTAGTCAAAGCAAAAGATTTATCTTTGCAAGAAAATGGCAGACAGTTCTAAACGAGATATGAAAAATAATTACGTCAATAGTTTGATAAACAAACGGTTGTGGATGTTCCAAGTGGCTGCGCTATGCTGCTTTGCCTGCTTGTTGCTATCAAGTTGTGAGGAAGAAGAGGGTGGCGAGCCCGTGGAAGCGATGTCAACCTATACCGTCAACTTTGGTGACGACTTTTTTAAGGCTGGGCGGGCGATAATCCGTTATCGGACAACCGACAACAAGACCAGTCGTGACACCGTCACTAGCGGCACCAGCTGGACCATGATGGTGCACACCACCAAATTTCCTGTTGAGACGGGCTACGAAATTGAGATACAGCCCTATGGCGATGCTCAGTTGGAAACAGACAGCACCTATAATATCACGATGAAGGGCTTCATCGAGGTCAGCACCAGCAAGGGCGCCAGCTATGCCAACAACATGGAGTTCATCACTGTCGATGAGGGCTCTGCCGTGCTAGGCAAGCGCGTGAATGACGTGCTGCGTGAACACAAATATAGCCTGTTTACCTATTATCTCACTAAGGACGGCAATATCCAAAAGACTAACCTTGGTTTTTAATCACAACATTTCACAATGAAAACAACCCGATTTTTCATCATGGCTGCCGTGGCAGTGCTGCTGTGCGCATGTCAGGGCAATGCGACCACCCAAAACAGTAAACAGGGTGATGAACTGTGCCAGTTCCGTAACATCGACCGCTTCCGTGCCGTGAGCTACATCGACAACGAGGACAAGACTGGCTATCCCGTTGACTCGGTGATGTATGTCAACAACCAGTTTACGGCTGTGTGGCCCGTCATGATTAACGGCAAACCCTGCAAGGCTCTGCAACGTGCCCTGCTCGACGAGATGGTATATGATATCTATTGTGCCCCCGACACCCAGTTTCCACATTTCAACGATGTTGACTCACTCATCGACTATTGTTTGAAATGTCAGTTTCCCTCCGATGGCATCACCGAGCTCGACAAGCCTGTGAGCGACACCGTCAGGAGCTTGAGTGCCAGCACTCACCTCAGCGTGATGTCACTCGACCGGCAGATGCTCACCATGAAGTGTGAAAAATATGAATACGCTGGTGGTGCGCATGGCGCAACAGAGCACAGCTACTATACCTACGACATCGACAACGACCGTGTGTTGCAATTCAACGATGTGGTGGCAGACACCACCATGTTTAAGCAGCTGACACTGCAAGCCTTCAAAGACGACCCTGACATAAGTGTGGAAAATCTGTGGCTGCCTAAGGACGGTATGCCGCCGTTGCCCAACGACTTCTATATTGACACGGAAGACAAGGGGCTGCATGCCATCTATCAGCAATATGAAATCGCGTCTTATGCTCAGGGCATCATCGATGCTACAATCGCCCTGTTCCCGCTCGACGATAAGCAGATTAAGCAACTGCTCACGCCTCGCGCACAGCAATTGCTAGGCTTTGAAAAATAAATTTTGCAAAAAAATCGCAAAATCGTTTGGCGGTTTCAAAAAAAGCAGTACCTTTGCAGTCGCGTTTGAGGTGACAATGTCCCTCAGATAGCATTCCATAACATGTTGGTGCGTTAGTTCAGTTGGTTAGAATACCTGCCTGTCACGCAGGGGGTCGCGTGTTCGAGTCACGTACGCACCGCAGTGGAGAGAGGATATGGGTGACTTTGCTTCGGCAAGTTGCCCTGTCTTTTTTTTATGTCCATACCATGACAAAATCGCAAGAGTCCGACAGTGGCGCGCTCCTGCGATTATTAATGTTTATCTGCCATTGTTGCGGAGAGTTAGCGGCGGTAGCGGGCTGCAATCTGGTTAAGGCGACGTTGCAATGATTCTGCCATCACGGAGCTTACATGTTCAAAGGTGATGGCATCGGACTGCTTATCGGGACTTCTGCGGACGCGGATGGTCACGTCGTAGGTGTTAAAGACGTAACCTGGGGCGACGGTGCGAGATTCAGTGGTCGTTGGGGTGGTCAGGGCACCGATGATGGCACCCTGCTTGCCAAACAGGGCATGCCCCAGCACCGAGCGAACTGCCATCTCGCCCATGTTGCTGGTGGTGTGCTCCTCCACTATGGCGGGAATTTCGTGGGTTTGCTCAACGATGTAGCAACCCTCAATCTGAGAGAAATGAAAATCCTCGCCAGCAATCACGGCATGCTGGTGAGGGGTAAAAAAGTAGATGAAGCTCAGATAAGCCTCATCGCAGAGGGGAGCTACCAAGAAAGTATCGTCAGGAGCACCATACTTGTTTTCGAGCATAGCTATAAATGCCTGATGACGGGCAACCATCTGTCGTTTCTCCTCCTCGGCCTGCTTGATTGCATCAACGTGTTGACGATAATCAACAACATTGTCTATCGCCCTCCAAGCCAAGAAACCCAAGATGGCCACCACAGCCAGCATCAGGACAAGGGCAAGTCCGCCTGACGAATAATCGTCGCGTCGCAACCCATAAGTTATAAGCTCATAGTAATAGAATTGATGGCGGCGGTCGGCAAGCATATAGAAGAGGGGATAGCAGGCAATGATGATATCGACCACAAGGACAATGGCGTGGTAAAGATATTCACTGCGCTTGGGGTATTGCTCGTGATCGTGTAATTGAATTTCCCCACCGATGGTGAGAAAGTGCACAAGGGCAAACACAATGTAGCTGAAAAGCATCCACCAGCCGAGGTAGAGCAGCACAATGGCGAGTGGTGCCAGCAGCATGCCCACGGTGATGAGCATCATTCGCCACCGCGCATCGCTGCTTGAGTTAGTAGTCTTGTCTTTTTCCATGATATTGAGTTGATTGCGCAATTATCGTGCCAATGACCTGAAACGTTCACTAGCGCATACCTCAACTATAAAGGTATGCGCCAGTGGTAGTATTAAAGCCTTGCATTACAACGGCTTGATGCTGATGGCGAAGCCACCGCCAGCCACGCTGTGCAATTTGAGGGTGCTCTTGGCGTTCACTTTCTTTTTAGTGATGGTATAGGCCTGCGGGTTGGTCTTATAGTCCGCCTTTTTGCCGTCGGCATAGATGGTTGCCTCATACTGCTTGTCCTTGTCCAGGAAGTCGAGTTTGAGGGTGGTGTCGTGAGCCCTCATGCCCGTGACACTGCCCACATACCAGTCGTTGCTGCCCTTGGCTTTGCGAGCGATGGTGATGTATTCCATAGGCTCGGCCTCAAGGTATATTGAGCGGTCCCAATCGATTGCCACATCTTTAATGAACTGGAATGCGTCCATAAAGCGTGCATAGTTTTCAGGCAGGTCGGCAGCCATTTGCAGTGGGCTATACATGGTCACATACAGTGCCAACTGTCCACAGATGGTCGAGAGGCACTTGCTGTCGTTGTCAGGAGCAAACGTTGAAATGTTCATTTCGAAGATGCCTGGCGTGTAGTCCATGGGACCTCCCTGCAACCTAGTGAACGGCAAGATGGCGGTGTGACCAGGCTGGGTGCCGCCAAAGGCTTGATACTCGGTGCCGCGGGCACTCTCGTTACCAATCAGGTTGGGCCAGGTGCGGCACAGTCCGGTGGGATGCACAGCCTCGTGACCGTTGACCATGATGTGATGCTTGGCAGCCTGCTCGATGCAATACTGGTAATGGTTGACCATCCATTGGCCATAGTGGTGCTCGCCGCGCGGAATGATGTCGCCCACATAGCCACTCTTGACAGCGTTGTAGCCATACTTGTTCATCAGCGTGTAGGCATCCTCAAGGTGACGCTCATAGTTGCTGGCGCTCGACGAGGTCTCGTGGTGCATCATCAGCCGCATGCCCTTGCTGTGGGCATAATCGTTGAGCATCTTGATGTCGAAATCGGGGTAGGGGGTCACAAAGTCGAACACATAATACTTGCTGTTGCCAAACCAGTCTTCCCAACCTTGGTTCCAGCCCTCGATGAGCAGCTGGTCAAAGCCATTGGCAGCGGCAAAGTCGATGTAGCGCTTCACGTTGTCGTTGTTGGCGCCGTGCTTGCCGTTGGGTTTGAGTTTGGTGTAGTCGGTGATGCCCAGCTTCACTGAGGGGGCTTCGTCGGTATAGTTCCACGAGTTGCGACCGGTGATAAGCTCCCACCACACGCCCATGTATTTGACGGGCTTAATCCATGAGGTGTCCTCAATCTTGCAGGGCTCGTTCAAGTTCAGGATGAGGCGCGACGCGAGCACCTTGCGGGCATCGTCCACAATCATGATGGTGCGCCAGGGTGTCTGGCAGGGTGTCTGCATGTAGCCCTTGTTGCCCAGCACGTCGGGGGTGAGCCACGACTCAAACACCATGTTCTTATCGTCAAGGTTCAGGTTCATGCACGGGTAATCGACCAGCGCTGCCTCGTGCAGGTTGATGTAGATGCCGTCGTCGGTCTTGAGTTGCAACGAGGTCTGCACACCCGTGTCGCTGAATTGCGTCTGTGACGAGTTGGGCGTAATTTTGCTGCGGAACAACCCGCGAATCTCGCTCAGGCGCGAGCGGGTGTACTCATATTCCTGGGTGTCGTAGTCACCGCCTATCCACCATGCCGTGATGTCGCCAGGCATGGCAAATTGCGACCGCTCTTCTTTGATGATAAAGTAGTTGAGATTGGTCTGCTGAGGAAACTCATAGCGGAATGCCACGCCGTCGTCATAGACGCGGAAGCGCACGATGATGTAGCGTTGCTGTTCGGGCTGCCGCAGTGTCAGCGACAGTTCATTATAATGGTTGCGGATGCTGCTCTCCTCACCCCACACGGGATGCCACGTCTCGTCAAACGAGCTCAGGCGGCTTGATGCCAGCACAAAACCATCGCACAGTGAGTTCTCACCCTTGCGTTTGTTGTCAAATGAGTTGAAGTCGCCGCTATCTTTCTGTCCGGCGAGTTCCAAGCCCAGACGGCTCTCGCGAATGACGGTCTTGCCCTTGAATTGCACCTCATAGACGGGTACCGTCTCTTTCACGTCAAACTGGACTGTGATGTCGCGGTTAGGTGAGCGCACAATTTCTACAGCTGGTGCGGCGCATGGCACAAGCATAGCGATGACCGTCAGCAAAATCAAACAATGAATCCTAGTCATAATGATAATCTTTTGTTTGTGATTTGTCAGTTTTACGCCGCTAAATTACAAAAAAAGGGTGAAACATCGTGTATTGAAAAAGAAATTAGTAAGAAACACTTCATCGTGGCGTGGCATTCTGAATTTTGGAGTCGTGCTGATGTCAATAACTTTGGCGAACGAAAAAAACGGAAAAAGTGCAGGTTATTAAAAAAAAAACACTACATTTGCACCTACGAATACCAACCAGGATGAATGAATTTGCAATCATGACAAAAAGCAGGATTTTATTATTCACATTAATCGTGGCGACGTTGCTGCCCATGATGGCGCAGGAACAACAGCACCGTTACAACATGTATGGCGTGATGTTCTATAACGTGGAGAACTTGTTTGACACGATTAACAACAATGGCATCTACGACCGCGAGTATTCGCCTAATGGTGCCCGCCAGTGGAATGGTGCCAAATATTGGCAGAAACAACACAACTTGGCATACGCCATCAGCCAAATGCAGGTGCCAGGCTCGCCCTGTGACGGCCCCGTGGTGGTGGGCGTGAGCGAGGTTGAGAACATCACCGTGCTGCAAGACTTGGTGCGTCAGCCCGAGATCAAGAACCGTCATTACCAGATTGTGCATCACGAGAGCCCTGACCGCCGTGGCATCGATGTGGCATTCCTCTACAACCCACGCTTCTTCAAGGTGCTCAATGTCACTTATCAGAACATTGGCAAATATCTGCCCGATTATCCTGACTTCCGCACCCGTGACCAGGTGACCATGACCGGCATGCTGGCAGGTGAGAAGGTGACGTTGATGATTAACCACTGGCCTTCGCGCTCGGGCGGTGAGGAGCGTTCTAGCTATTTGCGCGAAGCAGCAGGCCGCATGGCACGCGAAACCATCGACTCGCTGTTGCGCGACGACCCCAACCAGGGTATCATCTTTATGGGCGACTTGAACGATGACCCGCAAAACAAGAGCTGCAGCGAGGCACTGGGAGCTAAAAAAGAAATCAAAGACTGCACCACGCCTGGTTCGATTTATAACCCGTGGTGGAACATCTTGAATAAAGGCATTGGCACGCTGGGATACAAGGGCAATTGGAACCTGTTTGACCAGATTGTGTTGAGCGATTACTTCCTCAAGTACTATGAGAGCAAGGATAAGCCGCGGCTCACGTTCTCGCGTGCCGAGGTGTTGAACCGCCAATTCTTGCGCACCACCGAGGGCGACCGTCAGGGCTATCCCCTGCGCAGTTACAGCAGCGGCATCTACCTTAACGGATATAGCGACCACTTCCCCACCATGATTTATCTGGTAAAGGAATTGAAATAACTGGAATGAAACGAGAAGGAACTAAGTAACTCTTCTTTGTATAAATAGGGAAAAATAAGTGTAATAGTAGAAGTGCGAAGTCAGGCACTTGCCCGTTGAGGGTAAAGTGCCTGACTTGTATTTTGTGCCACGCGGTGGTAGGCAGTAGGTGTTTGATGCTTTAGTATTCTTCGGGGTCGAAGAAGAAGTCGTCGTCGTTAGTGGGATAATCGGGCCAGATGTCTTCTATCGACTCATAGGTGTCGCCTTCGTCTTCAATTTCTTGCAGATTTTCAATTACCTCAAGAGGAGCTCCACTGCGTACGGCATAGTCAATCAGTTCTTCCTTGGTGGCGGGCCAGGGAGCGTCTTCTAGTTTTGTTGCCAGTTCTAGTGTCCAATACATAGGCGTTTGTTTTGTGGTTTTATGAAAATATCCTGTGAAAAATTGCGCAAAGGTAACATTTATTTTTAACTTCAGGCATCTTTATCCCAATAAATTTCCTCTACTTGGTTTCTTATATTGTTAAATCTTGCAAAAACAAAGAAGAAATCACTCAGACGGTTCAGATATTGCAGCACCAGCGGGTCCACATGCGCCTGATGTGACAGTGCCACCACACGCCGCTCGGCACGTCGTGTCACGGTTCGGCAACGGTCTGCCACAGCCGATAGGCGGCTGCCGCCAGGCAAGATGAAGCCCTGCATTGGTGGCAGCTCGGCACTCATCTCGTCCATTTTAGCTTCTAGCTCATCGATGTCTTGTTGCGTGAGGCCATAGACGCTTTCTGCCTTGTCGTTGGCAAGGTATCCACCAATGTTGAACAGCTTGTTTTGCGCCTTGTGCACAATGGCTGTGATGTCTTGGTAGTCGAGTTTGGTGTTATGAGCCAGCAGGGCCAGGTTTGAGTTCAGCTCGTCGATGGTGCCATAGGCCTCGACGCGCACATCGTCTTTGTCCACGCGCTTGCCGCTCACCAGTGATGTCGTGCCGGTGTCGCCTGCGCGGGTATAAACTTTTCCTTTCATCATGATGAATAAAATTGTTTGTTATCGCATTGTTGGTGATAAATTCTCTAATTCTGTGATGAGCTCGTCACCGTCGTGCACCATCACTGACCGGTTCAGGCTCTTGCCACGAGCAAAGGGTGACTGTTGCAGGCTATGCAACTGTTGAGCCATGCCGTCATACAAGCCATCTATGTCAGCAACAATGATGCCACGCTTGTCGTCTTGATTGACAATCAATTGTGAAAGTGTTGAAATCCACTCGTCGAGTGTGCCAATGCCGCCTGGCAGCACAACAAAAGCATCGGCTAGTCGCACCATTTGTCCCTTGCGATCATTCAGGTCGATAGCCATTAGCAACTGGTTGTTAAGCGGGTCGGCTCGATGGGCAAACAGCTGGGGCACGATGCCTATCACCTCACCACCGCTGTCGCGCACTGCTTGGGCGGTGACGTGCATCAAACCAGCATTCACGCCGCCATGCACCAGCGTGTGGCCGTTGCTGCCAATCCATGTCCCCAGACGTTGGGCAAGTTGCACATATTTTGCGTCAAGTTCGTCACAAGCGCTACAATAGACAGCTATTTTCATATCGACAAATTGTCATGAATGACATGTTTCACTTCTTTGAACAAATAGGTGCGGACATCGCCGTCGGTGTGGCGCAGCATCAGTTCACCCGTGGGTGCCACCTCATCGATTACGGCAGCGAAGCGGTTGCCTTGTGCATCCTCAAAGGGATGTGCCTCACCGTCGTTGCGATAGAGTGCTGCAATATATCGCTTGTGCAGGTCGTCTTTGGCGCGGGCGTTGGTCAGGTTGTTAAGCGTCTGCTCGATGCACTCGCACATCTGGTGCAACAGCGCAAGCAGGTCGTGCTCGCTGTGTGTAATCTGCTTGAGCGATATGGGATTAGGCGCATCGCTGACAAACTGCTCCTGGTTGATGTTGACGCCAACGCCTACAATGCTATAGGCTATATCCTTGCCGCTCAACGAGTTTTCAATGAGGATGCCAGCAATCTTGTAGTCGTGCCAATAGATGTCGTTGGGCCACTTGACGGTAAATCCGTCGCCACCTGCGTCGGCAAGCGTGTCGCGAACGGCAAGTGCTATGGCTTGGCTGATGGCAAACTGGTCGCGTGCCTTGACGGGCAAGTCTTTGAGCAACATGGAGAATGCCAGATTTTTACCAGGCTCGCTTTCCCAGTGATTTCCCTTTTGCCCTCGGCCTGCCGTCTGCTTGTTTGTGTAGATAACTGTTCCGCCTGGGAAAATTTTTGCCAGGCGGTTCAGGTAGGTGTTGGTGCTGCCGGTCTCTCTAACGAGGATGTATCGGGGCATGGTGGTTAAGCGACGGGGAATGTCATTTTGAGTGTTCGGCTACCGTCGTCGTTGGCGGTTAGGTCAACACGCACGGTGTCGTCGGGCAGCAAGTCACTGATGCGTTCGGGCCACTCGATAAAGCACAGGGCACCGCTGTCAAAGTAGTCTTCTGCTCCCAAATCCACCGCCTCTTCTTCCTTCTCAAGCCGGTAGCAGTCGAAGTGGTAGATGAGTTCGGCAGTGGTGTCGCTGCGATATTCGTTGATGATGGCAAACGAGGGCGAGTTGGTCATGTCGCTCTCCACACCTAGCTCACGGCACAGGGCATTGATAAAGGTGGTTTTGCCAGCCCCCATCTCGCCATAAAAAGCAAACACGGTGCGGTCGCCCATCTCGGTCATGAATTTGTAAGCCGCATCGGGCAACGCTTCTAGGTTAGGGATATCGATAACTAATGTTTGATTTTGATCCATTGTCTTGTTGAGTATATTTTTTATTTAGGAGATAGTGTCACAATGGGTACGAGCATCTCTTCCATCGAGATGCCGCCGTGCTGGAACGTGTCGCTGTAGTAGGACACATAGTAGTTATAGTTGTTGGGATAGGCGAAGAAATCATGATTCATGGCGAAGATGTATGCCGTGCTGATGTTGGGCACTGGCAAGCCAAATCGCTTGGGTTGTTTGATTTCATACACCTGCTTGGCGTTATAAGTGAGGCTCTTGCCCAATTTATAGCGCAAGTTGGTATTGGTGTTGCGGTCGCCAACCACGTTGATGGGCTTATCTACCTTAATGGTGCCGTGGTCGGTGGTGAGCACCACCTTGTAGCCGTTTTGTGCCATGAGCTTAAAAATCTCGAGGGCATAGGAGTTCTTGAACCATGACTCGGTGAGCGAGCGGTATGCCTCGTCGGTGTTAGCCAGCTCACGAATCATTTTTGACTCGGTGCGGGCGTGTGATAGCATATCCACAAAGTTAAACACCATCACGTTAAGCTCAAAATTGTTGAGTGTGCCAAAGTTCTGCATCAGCTTCTCGCCTGCGGCACTGTCGTTCATCTTGGTGTAAGAGAAGTGCACCTTTCGGCGATAGCGGTCGAGCAATGTTTGGATAAGTGGAGCCTCGTTGATGTTCTTGCCCTCGTCGGTCTCCTCGTCAACCCACAGGTCGGGGAACATGCGCTCAATGTCGATGGGCATCAGACCCGAGAAGATGGCATTGCGGGCATATTGAGTAGCTGTGGGCAGGATGGCGGTATAGAGACTTTCGTCGTCAACGTTAAAGTAGTCGCTCAGCAACGGGCTGACGGTGCGCCACTGGTCCAAACGGAAGTTGTCGATGACCACAAAGCACACTTTTTCGCCGTTATCCAGCAGTGGCAACACCTTGGTTTTGAACAGTTCGTTGCTGCGCAACGGATGCTCGGGCTGGGTCATCCAGCTTTCGTAGTTTCGCTTGACAAACTTGGCAAACGCACTGTTGGCTTCGGTCTTTTGCATGCGCAGCATCTCGTCCATTTGTGTGTCGGCATTCGATAGTGTGAGTTCCCACCGCACTAGGGTAGAGTAGAGCTCATACCAATCGTCGATGCTCTGTGCCGCATTAATCATCTGGCTGATGCGCATGAACTCTTGCTGGTAATCGCCGCTCACCTTTTGTGCTACAAGCTCGTCGCTATGCAGGTTCTTTTTAATAGATAGCAAAATCTGCATGGGGTTGACGGGCTTGATGAGGTAGTCGGCTATCTCGCTGCCAATGGCTTGGTTCATGATGTTCTCTTCCTCGCTCTTTGTAATCATGATGACGGGCACATTGGGTTGCAAGATTTTGATGCGTTGCAGCGCTTCCAAGCCGCTGATGCCAGGCATATTCTCGTCCAGAATGACGAGGTTGAAGTTTTCGTTGGTCAGCGCATCGAGCGCATCGCGGCCATTGGTGACCGTTTCGACTTGAAACCCCTTGTTTTGTAGAAACATGATGTGCGGTTTCAACAAGTCAATTTCGTCATCGGCCCACAAGATTCGTTCTGTATTCATTGTCGTGTTGTCAAGTTATGTCCGTATAATAAATAGTCTTGTCGTTTCCCCCTAGGTTTGCCGTTGTCGCAGAATCAAGGATTCTCGGGGTCGGTCTCGTCTGGGTTGTCCGTGTTGCCCGATGTGTCGGGCTCGGTGGTGGTTGTCGCCGGCGGCGTGTCACTCTTGGCTTTTCGAGCAGCCCGCTTGGTAGATGATTTGTCACCGCTGCTGTCGCTTTTTTGTTTTTTGCTGTCGCTGGCGGCTGCCTTTTTGGCGGCAGCTTGGTCTTTCTTGGACTGCTGCCGCTCTTTGGCTCGCTCCTTACGTTCCTGCTCGCGCTGCTTGGCTTTCTCCTTGCGTTCTTTTTCGCGCTGCTTAGCCTGCTCTTTGCGCTGCTTGGCTTTTTCTTTACGCTCTTGTTCGCGCTGCTTAGCTTTCTCCTTGCGCTCTTTTTCGCGCTGCTTAGCCTGTTCTTTACGCTGCTTTTGCTTATCCTTTCGGGCCTGTTCTTTGGCCTTCTTGGCATCTTTCTTAGCTTGCTCGGCAGCCTTATAGGCATTGCGTGCGGAGTCTTCGCGCCACTTGTAGTAGTTGTTGCGCAGCTTGTCGTTTTCGCGTTGTGCCGCCTCGATGGAGTCTTGCTCATGCAGCTCTGCCATGCGCTCCAGCTTCTTTTGCTGCTTATACACCTTGTTAAGGCTATCGCGCTCGGCTTTCTCTCGTTTGGCTTCGGCTTTTTCACGAGCCTTGGCTTCACGCTCCAGTTGCTTGAGGTGGCGTTCCTCTTCGCGCTGTTGCTCCTTGGTGAGCTCGGTGCTGGTTGTAGTCTGTGTTGAAGTCTGGTTTTGCCTCTCGCGATAGTCGCTAGGCTTGATGGTCTTGCGATTAGCTGCCTCTGCCTCTTGGCGTGCCTTCTCTTCAGCCTCGGCTTGCTGGCGTGCTTGTTCCTCGGCTTCGGCTTGCAGGCGTGCTTGCTCCTCAGCTTCGGCTTGCAGGCGTGCCTGTTCTTCAGCCTCTTCTTGAGCCTTGGCTTCAGCGTCCAGGCGTGCTTGCTCGGCGCGTTCACGCTCCCAAGCCTCGTTCTCGATGCGCTCTTGCTCACGGCGTGCTTCACGCTCAGCCTCAGCCTTGGCTTCAGCCTCAGCCTGCTGGGCATCGAGCTCAGCCTTCTCTAGGTCACTGTGCTCTTTGTCGTTCTTCTCCTCCAGATAGTTGAAGTAGTCTTCAAATGTTCGTCCCTCGTTGAGCAACAGGTTAAAGTTGTCAACGCTGATGATCACATAGTGCACTTGTCGCGGAATGTTGAGCGACTGGTCTTGTTCGAACACGGTGCGATAGTGTGCCGCTTCTTCAAAATTCTGGAATGTCTTGACTACCAGCAAGCCCAGTGTGCCAAAGTTCATCTGCTCCATGTCGTAGTCCTTGACGACAAATGTGTTGAAGTTGTGCCGTGCTACTTCATAGAGCAGCATGTTGGAGCTGACGCTGTCGGTGGGGTAGAGCAGAATGAAGACTTGTGGCTTGTCGTTATCCTCGTTAAACGGGGTGAACTTGCGTTCCAGGTCTTGTGGTGTGGTGTCGTTGCTCAGGCGTGTGGTCCATAGCATGCCCCTGATGTTGCTGCCGCCACCCTCTAGGCGTCGCCCTTGGTTCAGTTGCTTGACGATGCTTGAAGCCGTGGGCGTGATGTCCGTCTCAGGATAGCGTTGCAACATCTCTTTGAGCGTCTCTTTGAACTTGTCATAGTCCTTTTGTGTGAGGTAGCTCAGTGCGTCGATGAACATGAACTTGGGCATGATCTTCGACAGGGGATATTTGCGCATCATCTCGGCGTATGCCTCGTGCACAGCCTGGTTGTTGTTGGCAAGATAGTTGGCGTAAGCCTCCTCGTACATGCGCTCCTGGTCCACCTGCATGTTCTTGAGGTTTTCCAGATAGTTGGGGTCCTGCATCGCTTGGCCATACTTGCTATCGGCAAACTGCGTGATGATGCTGTCGCGATAAGGCTCGGCATCGGTGGCTTGTCCGTTGCGCATGTACATCATGTACATGTTGTAGTAAACGTCAAGCCGGTAGGTGTTGTCGGGGTAGCGGCGCAGCAGTTCGTTGAACTCATAGGCAGCGGCATCATAGTCTTCCATCTTGTCTTTCAAGATGATGCCCATGTTGTACAGTCCCTCTTGGATGATTTCGTTAGAGGCTTGAATTTCTTCCTCTGTTTTGGGTATTTGCTTGAGGTAGTATTCCTCGTTGTGCGGGTCTTCGGCACGCTTCAGCGCCTCCATGTCCACCTTGATGGTGTCGCCGTTGGCATCTACCATCACGCTGTCTTGCATAGCCATCAGCGAGCTGTCGTTTTCCTCATCGTCAAACGAGAACGTCTGCTTGTTGCGCCGCCGCCAGTTGTCTTCTAGCTTGCGGCTGCCCCATTGCTGCTGGAATGCCGTCTTGCCTGCATTTTTGGTGGTGGTGTTATAGAAGTACCATGAGTTGTCCGTGTTCAAGCTGTAGCTGGCTGGTGAGTTGTTTTTGTTGCCCAGCTGGTTGCCCTTGGCACTTTGTTGAGCCATATACTCCTCACGCTCGGCAGCCTCTTTTTCCTCTTTCTCTTTCTTCTTAAGCTCCTCGATAATCTTGTTGATGACAGCCTTTTGCTCCTCGGGTGTCATTGCCGACAAACGCAAGAGCGAGTCTTGCAAGGTCACGTTTTGTGAGTACACGGCTAGCTCGTCGAGCACGTCGCTGCGCTTTTTGAGCTTCTTATAGTCTGGATAGTCCTCATTAATCAGCGGCACGGCCTCGGCATAGCAGGGTTGTGCGAGGTCATATTGGCGCTGGTCAAAGTAGATGCCGCCCAGTGCAAGTTGGCTAATGGCTTTGTCCACGCCGTTGCGGGTGCTTTTCTCGGCTGCGAGTTTGTAGTTCTCGACTGCGCGTGCCGTGTCGTTGTGCGACAGATACAGGTTGCCGATGGCGTAATAGATTTGGTCCAGATACTCCTTGTTGCGGTCGTAGCGCGTCATCGACTTCAGGGCTTTAACCTCGCTGGCGATGTTGGCACCCTCATACACCGCGCTTTGCTTGATGCGTGCGTTGAACTTGGTGCGGTAGGTCGAGCCACTGCTGCTGCCGGCACGCTTGTATGCCAGATAGGCATTGTGTTTGTCTCCGTTTTCCTCGTACAGCTGTCCTAACAAGAAGTTGAGGCGCACTTTTTCTCCGCCCTTGAATCCGTTGACTGCCTCTGCCAGATAGGGTATGGCTTGCTGGCTCTGTTGCGACTTGAGGTAATAGTCGGCAAATGCCAGGTTGGCAAGGGCGCGGATGCCCTTGTCCTCAATCTGGTCGAGGTGCACATGTGCCAGCACGTTGTCAGCCTCGGTCACCCAGCCCATGGCGCAGTAGCACAAGGCTTCACGCACTTGACACTCCTGGGCTAGCTCCTTTTTCCATGCAAAGTGGCGGTTGATGTACCTGAAAGTGGCTGCGGCATCCAGGAAGTCACCTTTCATATATTGGGCCTTGGCAAGCAGGTACCATGCGTTATGGATAAATGGGTTATACTCCTCGCGGGCCATCCATTCGCGATATTTGGGGTCGCTGCTTTTGCCGGCTTTGCGCTTGGGTTTCTTCTTGATGCTGTGCAGCGTGATGGCTTTTTCCATCTTTTCGATGGTGCGGTCAAAGCTGCCGGTGGGCTGTGGCGCCTTGGCGTTGGTACGCGCTTCGGCAGGATGAATGAACAAGTGCTGGGAATAGTCATCCTCATACTTGTCCATCATCTCCTTGAGTTGCTCATCATAGTTCGTCTTGCCGTTGTAATAGACGTTGTAGCGTGTGGTGAACGACTGCCAAAAGCGTGACCGCGCGGTGTTGGTCTTGTTGCTGCAAGCCGCAAGCACCACCACCATCGCAATCATCATGATCGGTATGTATCGACGTGTCTTGTACACGGGTCTCAATCAGTTTTAACAACTGTGTTGTTTATTTTAAACGCATGTCAGGCAGATTTATTGCCTTGATGCCTCACGTTGTTCGTTCACTAGCTGTATGAACTCGTCGCGAATGTCGGCAGGCATCACGATTCCGCGCCGCTGGATGCTTTGTCCCCAGCCTATCAGGTCGTCGGGGCGCAGCGTGTACAGCACGTCGCGCCACTGCTCCAGTTCGTCGGGGGTGTAGCTGTCGGCACCGCGTCCGGCATAGTTGTCTAGTTCCTCGTCCTCATAATAGGCTGTGGCATCGTTGCTGCATTGCCCTGCCAGCAGCTGCTCGCTGGGGCAAACGGACCGCAAGGCGCACGATGCGTCTGCACAGCCTTGTTGGGGCGTGGCTTGGGTGGCGTCGCTTGCTTGCGGCTCTTGTGTCGCTTGGTCATCAGGCACTTGGCGCGGCGGCTGCAAGCGTTCAAGCAGCCATGCCACCACACCGCCTGCTAGCAGCACCACTAGTAATATCAATGCCGGTTTCATGCTTAGCTGAAGTTATTTGGTGCAAAAATACTCAAAAAATGCGACTTTTGCCCGCTTAGGCACGAAAAGTTATTTAAAAATGCTCGCCATCATCTGTTGCACTAGCCGTTGGTCGGCTGCGCACCAGTCTAGGCTGGTCAGCTCGCGCCAGGGCAGCCAGCATGCTGCGATGTGCTCACGCAAGGTCAGGTCGGTGCCGTCGGCGGTGCAGTGATAGGCGGCTAGGGTGATGCTGAAGTCTGGATAATGGTGTGTGACGCGTGCCAGCAATTTGCCCACCCGCACGTCATAGTCCATCTCTTCGAGCAACTCGCGGTGCAGTGCTTGTTGGGGCGTTTCTCCAGCCTCGATTTTACCTCCAGGAAATTCCCAACGGTTGCTAGTGTAGGCATATCGGGTCACTCCGTGCTGCACACACAGCACCTTGCCGCTCACTTCAACCACGGCAGCGACCACGTCATAGTGTTTGCCCTGTTCCGTCATTTTGTGGTGGTCGGCTTTTGTGCGGCTTGCCAAGCCAGGATGCCTCCTTCTAGGTTGGTGACGCGGTAGCCGTTGGCAGCCAGCACGGCAGCTGCGTTAGCGCTGCGCCTGCCGCTACGGCAATAGACGGCGACGGGCATGGCCTTGTCGAGCGTGGCTAGGGCACGTTCAGTGAAGTCGCTTTGCTTCACGTCGATGAGCGTGGCACCAGCCAGATGGCCCACGTTAAACTCCTCAAGTGTGCGCACGTCAACCAGCTGCACCCCCGTGCGGGCAATCATCTGTTCAAATTCATCTACACCTGCGTTGGCATACTGCTGCTTGGCAGCTGCCTTGTTGCGGTGTGCGGCACAGGCGCAAACTATTGCCCCGACCGCTGCTACCACCACAATCAGCACGACTAATGTGAGCATCTTGTTCATCGTTTGAAATCAATCTATCTATGGTTCTGTGTGGCAAAGATACGACATTTTGAGCAAATGGCAAAAGCTCTTGCGATGTGAATGGCGTGGATTGTGTTGCTGCTTAAAAGGTGGACACGTGAAGGTGAAAATGTGGGCATTCTCATTAATTCCTTGGAAAATCATGGATTTCGCCAAATTATTTGTTTGGAAAATGTTGTTTTGCATGATTACCAGCAGTTAGATGATAGCATTCTGCACAGTTATCAGCAGTGAAAATACGCATTTTTGACGATTTATATGCAGTGGAAAGTGTTGTTTTTGACGATTTATCGGCAGTTGATAATGAAAACTCGTTGATATTCTGCAAAATGTGGTGTGACCCCGTACCCAGCTCCCCAGCTCACTGCCACTGGAGGCAACCTGATAGGCTATGGGGTGGTTGATGTTGGCAGCAGGTCATCTTGAACGACGCGATTCAGGTATTGCTGGATAATGGCTTTGAGTTCCAGTTCCATGCTTTGCACAGGCACGTGTCCTAGCAGATTGTTGCGCAGTTGCGGATCACTGTGTGCGGACGTTTTTTCGCTATAAAAGCACGGTAACAAGCCTGATGCGAAAAAGACATGGCACATGCAGTCTGGATTCAAAAAAATTGTTTGTACTTTGGGACTAACTCGCAAGGGT
>Ga0181612_112304_pt1 | contig 20188 bp, 9 predicted proteins | sample HoacroProtozoa21_FD_119630 | JGI IMG/M metagenome (GOLD analysis project Ga0181612, IMG submission 119630) | Hoatzin crop microbial communities from Cojedes, Venezuel. Combined Assembly of Gp0051906, Gp0051904, Gp0051908 | reverse complement strand
TGTTCCTTCCCAGGTGCAGGACCCTGCAATTGCCCTTGTTGAACCTCATCAGGTTCCTCTCTGCACAACTCTCCAGCCTGTCCAAGTCTCGCTGAATGACAGCACAGCCTTCTGGGGTATCAGCTGCTCCTCCTAGTTCTGTGTCACCAGCAAACTTGCTGAGGGTACACTCTGTCCCTTCATCCAGGTCATTGATGAATAAGTCATTGCAGTTATGTCCCTGGATCAATACTGCTGGTACAAATCATGAGCAGACATCTGCACTGTAACTTTAAGGTCCTATAGAAATGGTTCTTAAGCTGATGAAATCTAACTACACAGCTGGGATCTCATCTCCTCAGTGAAAGATGGCACTGGTCTGAAATGGACCTTGGGTTGTATAAAGGTCTGTTGAACATAGGAAACAATGTTGCTAAATTGGATTGCATGGTGTGTAAATGGATAGCTGAGAAGAGTAGGGCGATAGGCTGGAGATAGTTCAGTCATCACAACACACGGTATGAAGATAACCAGTCTTGTCTTGGCTGCTCCGATTGTGATAATGTGTACCAAAGTCCGTTGAGATTCTTTGACTCGAGACAAGGTTTGTTCGCAATCAGGTGAACCCTGAAAACATCGTAGGACTTCAGTGTCTTTGCCTGTCTGTTATCATATAATCGTAATTTAATATATTCTTCTTTTTAATATTTTGGTGAAAGCAAAGAAAAGTTGTTATATTTTGAAGGTTGTAAGTGCTAAAGTTTGAATATCTGCAGTTAAAAATTATAGCAGCATTTGTTCAAGTCAGTAAGTGTTTTTCACTGTTCAAAGAGAAGGGTAATTTCTCACATAGTACAGGGAAAGTCTTCTAGACGAGTATGCATAGGGAACCTAGAGGGATTTGAAACTTCCGCCTTGAGCTGGGACTTCCATTTCCAAACTTAGGAGGGAGAGCTACTCACTGAGACAAGAATTTACCAGAGACAGCAAGCAGCTGAGCATGCTAAAAATTGCTTTCAGTTTAGTTACACTCAACTAAATTAATCCTGCTGTGGTGCCTGAATTTTGGGGTAGGAAAATTGTCTTTAAATTTGGTTTCCAATAAATTCAGTTTATAGTGTTTGTTTTGATTCACACTCCCAGGGAACCAGGATCTGAACTGGAGCTGCTGAGAACAGCAGAGTTACTGTCAGGAACTTGAAACCAGGGCATTAGTGGCATGGCAGTTTCAAGACACACTGAGTTGGTTTGGCTTTTTTTTACTTTTAAGTAGTGTTGCATTTTCCAGCAGAGTAAAACGAAATATTTCTGTGCCCACATATGCTCACAGTATTTTTTCAAAAGATGTCAGATAATTGGATATTTGTTTTAGGTGATAATCTGAAACCTATAGATGAAAAACACTGAATTTGGTGCGCAATAGCTTTCATGTCAATCACCAGTAGATATCGACAGAAAGCTGTTGAGGGTTAACCCAATGAAAGCCACCAGGATTAATATGTAATTGTAACAGAGGAGTGAGAGAGTGAGAGAAAGACTTACCTTGAAGTTTCTAGAGGTTTTGAACACTAGGTGTCTGCACGGAAACACTCGTTTTATCTGAGCTAACCTTGACAACAATTATCCAACATTCTGAAATTTTTTTCCTCACAAGAAATCTACATTCAGCTTCATTTAATACTAAAGCAATATTTTCCCATCTTCATAGTATAATAAGCATCCTGATTTACTGAATAAAATTATTTGACTTAAAAACTGAAATGCCACATATAAAGGAATGTTTTATCAAGTTGTGAATAAAATGCTTGTGGATGATGCACAAAAGATCATCCTTTCCCCACCACTAGGTTAAATAAAATTAAAAAGTGAATAAGTCGAAAATAGCTCTTTCAGTATAATTAAATCATGCTTACATTCTTTTTTTAAAACCAGATATAGCTACTCCTGTCTTGCTTCTTCTTACCTTGCTCATTTAAAAGTTTTAAGGCAAAAAAGCACTCACGGGATGTCCTTGGACAAAAGTTCAATGGGACTCACAATGCCTATGCTCTCACTGAAAGCTGTGCTGGAACATGCAGCCCTGTGCATCCCTCCATGTTCCTCCAAACACTTCTCCTCTGAAGTGTTAATGTAAATAAATACATGTGAGTTTCTGGGTGTTTTAATAATGCAAAGGCAAGCACTCCAGATGAAATCTTCAGTTCATACACAGCTATCCATGTTAGTATACATTAGCATGAATCTAGATAGAAGTAGTTTTATGTAATTTACTTAGCTATGATTTTCTCTGGAGCTTTCTAGAAGCATTATGATATTATGATGGCAAACCTCTTCAAATTCTGTACATGATGGCATCCTTGACTGAAATCCTACCATCTATATGGTTGTGGAAAAAGACAGGAAAAATGCACCAAAAATTGGGAAAGTATGGGAAATTTGTCATAAAAAGTTTTATTTCAAAGATAACTATCTACAGATTGTCAAAAAATATTGTATACAAAACTGTACTGGAAACTTATCTAACATTTAATGGATTACACTCATTTGTTGCAGTAGGTATTTAAATGTATATAACTACATATAATACATATAATTCTATTTAGTTAACAATTTCCGAAATAAGACCAGTGTCAGATTGGTGATGCATGTATATATTTGCCCTAAGCTTGAAGCAGTAGCCAAAAAAACAGTATAAACTTAAATGTTTTATGTAGAAGTTCCCTAAAGAGTCGTGGGAAACAGCTTTGCAAATACAATACTGCAGAATGAGACTGCAGGTTCCTATAAAGAGGACGTAGTTAGTAATTATAATAGCTTGATGACAATCTCACTGCAGAACTTCTCTTAAACTTAGAAGATAATGGGGAAAACAATCCTACAGCATGGTGTGTTTACTGTTTTATTAGGAATTATCAGTGAGGATTGATCCTAGTTCTGCTGGCTTTAATTACAAGTACATATAGATGTATATTTGTCATTAAATTTCTGTGCAGCATTTCTAAGAAAAGAGTAAAACACATGGACAGTGCATCCCAGTAAGTCTGATTTGCAGCTAGCGTGTAATGCAACCATTGCACTCTATTGACCCCATGTGTGTCCATGTATTGAATGAAATTAACTCAGTTCTCTTTACTACTTTGATGTCATTTGTTTTTCTACATTCATGCCAATCATTTACCATTTAAAAGTATTTACTGTGTCTTTCAACATTAATAAAGGGCTTGTGAACTTCATACTAGCTGCCTACTATGGCAGAAAACTGAAAATTACATAAGGAGAAAAGAACTTGCATACTGCATAACAAATCCGGGACTGGGTTGCCTCAAAGAAGAAGAACATAATACACCTGTTTCTCAGCGGTCTGCATGCATCAGGCACACTGAAAGATGAGAAGGGCTTATTTGCAATATGAAAAGTGTTAAAGCATCTAATTTTTTTGCTATTCTGCATACACAATTTTCAGTGTAACGAAAACTCAGGTTCCTACAACACAGCCCTGAGCAATTCACCCTGAAGGATGTAAAGTGACCAGGGGATATCCTGTGGAGTACTTTTATTTTCTCAGCTTTCACTATAGCTGTGACATTGCTGTGGATAGACCTTACTCTTTGAAGCAGGTTTTGGCCTTTGAGAAGGAGCACTTAGGACTCAAAATGATGATGACTTGAGTGACAGGGAGATTTCTGCTTTCCTAAGGACTTTGCGGCATCAAGTCGTCTAACAGACTGGTTCCACTGGGACAGAGAAAGCAGAAAAGCTGTGGAAAGAGTACCAGGGAAATTTTCAGACTCAATGGAACATTTCATTCACTGAAGTCAGCTATTGTGTGGGATTTCCCTTGTTCGAAACACAGTCCTGTGCAGTGGCAGGTGTGGGGTTATGGTTCATGAGAAACCTGCCCAAGCAAGAGGATTAAAAACAGAACTCTAGTTCTGAATACAGGTATCAGCCCTCCATCTGGTGTTGTCAACTTCCTGTCACTTTCTAGAGACTTTGAAATTACTTTTCTTGCTCAGTGGTGTTGCCTGATGTAGACTTCAATCATCCCGTTGTTTTTACAACTTGCATACACCTTTCACTTTTGATTTGCATTTCATTTTTGTCTCATTTTAAAAACATGATTATTCTATTCAAAACCAAGAAGTTTATTTTCAGATTTTTTTGCACTAGACATAAGCCTCAAGCAAACAGTATGACAGGTTCAGATCAGATCAACGACGACAGAGGTAGAAACTTATGTTTTTTGTTTGCTCCCTTGTGACAGGTCAAGGAGAATGACAAAAATTCTGATGCAACATTAGCATAATTTAGGAGTTGCTCTCATGGTACTGTAACAGACTATGTTTAGTAGTATGAAAAAGTTGATATAATACAAAACTTACCGTATTATAGCTCTTCGCAAGTCATATGGGAAAAAAGCAAATCCCTGATTGCTTTTCCCCCTAGACTAAAATAGCAATTTATGACTAATTAAATCAGTCATATATGCTGCTATACTTATATTTTAATGTATTTGATACGATATTATCTCTGGTCAATCTGAAAGCTATTGCAGTAGATCTCTGGTTAAGTCAAAACTAGAAGAAACTCTGAAATATGAAAATATGGTTGCTTTGACTACAGATTACCTCCTACATTGGAAATTCCTAATCAGATAAGAGGCTAGCAAGTGATGGAAAACTGAAAGCTCTAAAACTGCATCACAGAAATACCTCTGATATTTGACTAAATAGAACAATTCCTCAAAATGCTAAATGCTCAGTTTTGTTTTGTTTTGTTTGATGCTTTTGAAAAAAGCTATGAAAAGAGCAGAATCCTATTGGATGTTTGAGAGTAAAGTAAATAGGATTGAATCTCTGCATGTTTACAGTAGTTAATATGTAGATAGAGCACTTTTATAGAATTAGTTTGGCTCCTGTTCAGAATCTAGCAATATCCATATTAAATTTTCATTTAAATCTCTTGTAGAGATGAATAAGCAGAGGATTAACATATTTTTCTACTGTGTTCTTAGTGTTTACCTTGACAGTTGACTTCTCTACACAGAAAAACACCCAAGTATAATTTTCTCATTTGGGCCACAAATGAATTATTTTCTAGACAAATAATGAAACCCTTGGTTTTAGAGACAAATACAGTCATTTTTTTCTAAATGTTTTCATAATATTCTGAAGGTTAAAGAGGAAAATTCAGCTTGATACAGAGGATTTGATACACTTTTTTGTTTAGGGCAAGGTATTTCAAAAGGGCCAAAGAGATTTTTCACGTGCATTCTGCAGTGAAGAATGGAAAAGAAATCCCACTAACATCATCAGGAATGGGACTAGGCCCTAACACAGCAAAATATTTCCAATTGTGCTGCAGGGAGGAGGGCAAGATCAACAACTTTCAGGGATGGATTGTACTTGTTGAAGGGAGCCTCATTCACAGACAGAGTCTGATTTTTTTTCATTTGTGAGAAAGGGTGAGGATGACGATATGAAAATATTTCTTCGTGAACTGGCCAGTTGTCACAGTAGCTTAGATGATTGCATTTTGTTTCCTCCCCATTTTCCAGGTAATTTTAATCTCACACGGTCACTAAACTGAGGAAAAACAGGTTTGGGTGTCATAGGTTTTACTTTCCTTGTTGTGTTATTTTAATTGAATATCAGACTTCTAGTGGAATACTTAATTTACCATATACTTGCATTTGCTATGAGCCTTGTGTTAAAATAGGTTATTACACTGTTTCACAGAAATTTCAGATTTATACTCTCCCACATAAGGGCAAGGTGAAATACTGATAGCTTTAGGAATTCTGTAAGTGTTATTGATTTAACTTCATATGATTTTATAGAAAAGTCATTAGTGGTTGAAACATGTTAAAAAGAACTTTATTCCACAGAAGAGGTATGAAGCACTCTATAAATCAGATATTTAAAGTGTCTCATACTGGAAAAACAGCTACTGAGATATTGGAAAATCACTACATTCTTTTCTTTTTTACTTTATTTTATCGAGAAAATATAAGATGTATTGCTGTCTCTGACAGACGCCATGCTTGACAATTCTGCAACAGAAGTAATTTCCTATTTAAGATCATACTCTTTTTTTTAAGGAAATTCATTATTTTGTGACAGGTGCAAGGATATTTTACTACAGTGAATTTAGTAGGCTTATGAATATTTATAAACATACTTTTCTCAACTGTACAGCAGACAACAAATTTCAGTGATTTTCATATATAGAGCATTATAAAGTTTTCTATTTCTTGTCCTTCGGATATTAATTTTTTTTTTTTTTCCTTAAAGTCCAAAAAAATTTAGAACATCTTTCTCTAGTGTTCTAGAGGCTGCCATACACCACCCACAATTAGAAAAACATCAGACTTTTTTCAGACCACCCTTCAGCCATCACAATGACAAAATAATTGTAGAACTCGTAAGATTAGACAAACTGCATGGGAACACGACACTCAGCCTTTGACAGAAACTGGACGGCTATTAAGGAAGTAGCCAAGTAGCGGCATGCTGTTCTGACACTTTTCTTGCTGCCGATGAATACAGAGTGACTCCTCGGAGTGAATGCCAAGGCATCGTGATTAGCATAATTAGAGCATACCTTTGTGGCACTGTTCTATCTGTAAGAAGTTCCAGGAAGAAAGGCTAGGTCGCAATCGGTGATATGCCTCATTATCTAAATACACAGCTTCTGAATTCAAAGACTGCCAAGTGAGGTGGAGTAAAACTGCACTTACTTGCCCTGATATTGCCTGATTAAAAACTTAAAAATATCTTTTTTGTCTCATCAGCTTAGGAAAAATGTTGTGCTTTGTGCTGACTTTATGCTTTATATTAACAGCTAAGCCAGATAAAACATTTTTCCTCTACAGAAATCCCCGAAGTGCCAGCTGCCTAAACAATAACACACGTAAGAAAATCACACTAATTACTACACTATTGTAGGTCTAACTGAAAGGGCAGAGCAACCTTCAGTGCATGGCCCATTGTGCCTTTTCAAATGTGCCGATATATTAAAGTGTGATACAACATAGGTATGATGCCTGAAACCCAGGAGTCTTTAAAAGCCCTCAACAGAAAGTCTATTTAAAGAAAAATAGTCTAATCCATTGTGTAGTAATAACAGTTCTTTTGCTTCTAAAGAGAACCTTTCAGCAGAGTTAAAAAACTTTTCTACTGATATCCTCTTGCTTCATGGCTCCTGTTGTTTTCACTACTCACCTCTCTCCAGGTCTCTCTTGGCCTGCAGACCTCAGAGATAAAGTGACTAAGGCTAAATTTCTTGAGCTGGCATTCTTCAGTTCATTGTATCATAAAATAAATTTGAAGACTATGTCACAGAAGACAGAATCAGTGAGTAAACACCCAGTCACGTGTAAAGAGTAAACCTGAGAAGAGTATATTAGATGGGCTACAAGGCTAGCAAGGTGGTGCCTTGAGCCCTAACAAGCTCCTTCTCAGGTAGCTCAGCTCATTCTACTTGGCAATATGCCGCGCATGGTCAGTCTATTAACTGGTCATGGTCAGTCTTCCCTGAGCAGCACAGGTACAGGAGCACTGGCTCAGTTTGTCTTTGCTCAGTCTGAAGAACTGGAGCTTGGGAAATCTCTTCCTTGTCTCTTCTCCAAATGCTTGCAGTTGACACCATGGTTTGTGTTTGCGAACGTCTTCCACTTTACTCTGTATTATCCTTCAGGTCACATTTGGATGTTCCTGTTCGTCATTGTATTTGTAAGAATTATCCTTTTTTTTCCTTCACCAGCCCTGTACACAAACACAGTGAAATTTTTCCTAAATCAGCTCTTTGAGAAAGGGATTATCTTTGGCTACTTGTTGTACAGAAAAGGCACAGCACACTTTGAGAATGCTTTTGGATATTCTTGTGGACTGAAACTGATCAAAAAAACCCAGAGATCTGTTATTAATTATTCAAAAATCTGCAGTTTAAATTGCTCTCACTTAGCCTGGTTCCAACCAAATGGGCTTCCATTTTTTGATTTTTTTACAAAGAATTAGTGAAATTACTTGCATTTTTATTTTCAAAATCATTACAGAAATTATTGGTTTGTAGCAAGAAATTGTTTATCAATGGTCTGAAAATGAAATCAGGCATTTTTCATTATAAAGATTTTTCTATTTCTTAGATTAAAAGTATTTTATCCACAAATCCCTCTATTTTGCTTTCCTCTTTAAAAAAAAAATAACCCTCCCCCAAATAAAAAGTCTATTCACAGGCCACTACCGATCTCTCAGCAAGAAATGGCCTGTGATTTTTGAACCAATTATCCATGTGCTGTATTTTTCAGAGTTCATACCTATTCTGGTGAGCATCTCCCTCTGCATATAAAAAAAATGAAAAAGCATGAAAATCAGTGCTGAGACTGAAGTCCTGGTTCTGTGATAAAGCTTTTGTGGATAAATGATATTATGAGCCAAAACCTAAAATTGCAAGAATCTAAGTACATTCTGTTTTAACTTCGTAGAATAGCAGGGACTGCTTGTTGTGGTGGCTATTGCTTTCCAGTGGCACTTTTTAAAGACAAGCAAGGAAGGAAGGAATACAAATGACTTCTATCTTCAGACCTCCCAAACACATGCTTATGAAGATATTTTAGACAAATAAAAAAATCCTACTTTCTATTCACAATCTCTATTGTAATTAACGTTTGGTAAAGATAATGATAAAAATCACTAAGAATTACTTCCAGATAGGCAGAACCTAAACATCCATATGTAAGAAAAAGAAGAGAGAGAACATAAATGAAGTAAATTCATGCAATTTCAAGGAACTATTCTAGGATTACTAAGTAGGATTTTTTAAAGGGGTCTTATGTAGGTTGTAGATCAGTAACATGATTAAGGCTGGAAATAGTTCTTCAGATTTAATCTTATGCAACAACTACTAAAATAAGTATAGAACTCTAATGCTCTTCCCACTGAAACCTCTAGAAAGATTGTCATTGATTCAGTGGTATCAAGTCTGCCGCCTTTATCTGCCATTAACAATTGCTTGCAGCAAGACCCTAATGGTGAAAATCTTCAGTTTTCCTCAACCTCTATGTATTTCTACATAGCAATGGTAAAAAAGACTAAGTCTTACTCTATTCTATGTTTAAAAGTCTGGTTTTGCTTAGGGACAGATACTGAAGTGTGGATAGTGTTTAGGAAGTCCAAATATCACATTTCATAATGAGGTTTATGTTGTGTTTGGTTGGAGCTATGGTAAAGGGAAGATCCCTGTAAACTATGCTGTCTCAGGAGGAAAATTTGGACAACTTCTGCTGCCTGTTTTCTAGAGGCTGTAATGCAGCACTTGCCTCTCGGGATTTGGTCTAAGGAAAGATGGAACTGAAGATGCTCCACCTAAACTGAGTACTCAAAATCCTCTCTTGTTCCTCTAACTAAAGCCTGAAGATACCTATTTTCATTGAATATTTCTGTGTTTTAATTTTAAAATTTTCCAGGTACTCTGGAGTTTTTCTAAATCTTCCCACAATTGCTGTCTTCCAAGTAGTTAGGCACATAAGCCCACGTGGCTTTCCAGATCTAGATGTTTCTCCAGTGGTTTTGTTTTTAAAGTGTGTAAAAAAAAAAGGTGATGGCACAGTGCTTGCAGTGATACAGAAGAACGAGACACCTCACCCCTGGGTTTTAGAAGCAGACTCCAAGACTGCAGCTTCTCTTCAGGGGCACGGCTCTGCTCTGACTGCATGGTCCTCCTGTGCCCCTAGCCAGCAAGGATCTCGGTCAGAGCTGCAGACCTGGACCCACACTGCCTGCAGTTTTTCCTTGGAAGAGCTAAGCAGCCTTCAGCTCAGCTCATACAGCTCAGCTCAGTACGTAATGAGCCTTCTGAACTCTTCCCGTATTACCTATAGGGTGTCCTTCAAACTATACTTCACATTTAGAGAAAAACAGACATCATCCTTTCTGCTGCTTTGATAGTGGTTTTTGTTTACCAAAAACAGCAACAGAAAGAGTTAAGCTTTGAGTGTTCCTTTATTGCTATACATAGTTACTATATACAATAACATAGTAGCATATGTGCAAGAATGTAAACAGTTTGTCACAAGTGCCTCACAAATATTTTGTAGGAAAAGACATCAGAGAATCAGAGAATCAGAGAATCACAAAATGGTTTGGGTTGAAAGGGACCTTAAAGATCACCTAGTTCCAACCCTCCCGCCATGGGCAGGGACACCTTTCACTAGACCACGTTGCTCAGCGCCCCATGCAACCTGGCCTTGAACACCTCCAGGGAGGAGCCATCCACAGCTTCTCTTCACAGCAACCTGCTCATGTGCCTCACCACCCTCAGAGTAAAGAATTTCTTTCTTGTATCTAATCTAAATCTACCCTCTTTTATTTAAAAGCCATTACCCCTTGTCCTATCACTACATGCCCTCGTAGAAAGTCCCTCTCTAGCTTTCTTGTAGGCTCCCTTCAGGTGCTGGGAGGCTGTGATAAGGTCTCCCTGGAGCCTTCTCTTCTCCAGGCTGAATAACCCCAACTCTCTCAGCCTTTCCTCGTACGGGAGGCGTTCATCTTCATGGTGTTCCTCTAGACCTGCTCAAATGGTTTCACGCTTTCTTACGCTGGAGCCCCTAGAGCTGAACACAGTACATGCAGATGAAAAGTATGTGAAAACATTTTCCCTGACAATTCAGGCTGAATCCATCAAATGTTCTTGTTAAAAAGATCTGTAAAAACATCCACAAACTATTGTCTCACTATTAATTGCTTTGAACAATTTTTTTGGTAGAGGAGACAGATGTTCAAAATTTTTACACTTCCACAGTGTAAGGCTTCACACTTAGTACTGAAGTCAAATTTTTACACTTGCCAAAGTGAAAAGCACATGTGTACTCCTCCATCGCTTGGGGAATATGATTCAGTGAATTGCTTGCAGGACTGGCTGGCTGGGCTCTACAAAGCTCGTGGATGACTCCATTGCCGACCTGCCAACATGTGGAGATCCACAAGCAGGAGACAATTGATTCCACATTGCATCTATCATATTGTTGCAGTGGATCTGTTTGCCAATGGCAAATCTGGCCTGTTTCAAACTGTCTCCTAGCTGATATGTGCAAACACAGCTGAATCCATGCCTATACAGTAACTCACGCTAGCTGCATGTGTGCAGATTTATATCCTTCACACTTTATGCAACACTGCTGTGCACGCAGGAGGGACTCACCCCAGCCTGTGACACATTCTGATTTCACAGGGGTTGACATCCAAAAAACCACAGCGCCAAAAGTAACCATTAAAAAGGAAATGTACTGTGCTCTTTGGTTGTTTTGGTATGTCTTCCTATGCCTGTGTCAGCAGAGAAATGAATTGGACCCCACTGCCCACCCTCACTTGACACTTTCTGCTTCGCCATCCAGTAGATCCCAGCACGCTTCACTGGAACCGGCCCTGCAGACAGTACCTGCCTTCTTCTGCAGGAGCTCGGTGGCTTTGCACTGCTGCCCCTCAGCCTAGCTGTCAGGAGAACGTTTGCCTTTCTTCTCAGTGCTAGTTTAGTCATCTATTCAGCATCTACTGCCCCTTGCACCCTAACCACAATGGCTATGAATTTTCTCCACACTTTCACCAGGTAATATGTTCTCTCCTACCCCAGGGTACAGCAAATGCCAAGAAATCAATGTTTTTACAATGAGAGGAGGAAGCAGGAACTCAGGTTCTTCTCCAATATTATTCCTCATTGTTCTTAACAGAAGTTACACTTGGCTTTGATGCAGATCCACATGCATCATCATCAATGTATAAAGTGTACTCAGTGCATAAGCAGTTTGGCTTGCTGTACATTAACCACTACTTCTAAAATAACCCAGTGCACAGAAATTCAGAACTTACTTTTTGGGATTTTGCAAATAAAATTCTGGTCAACAGAGCAGAAATAATTCCTCCAGGTTCCACTTGAGACATCCATGTCAACACAGTGTTCATTAAATAGTGATGTAGGCTCTCCTTTCTCCCAGTTGACAAATTCTACCACACTTCTGTCTGTCCATATCCATTCCCCTAAAATTGAAAGTTATTAACTAGTGAGTGAATGAAGTGGAGAATCATTTCTAGTCTACCGGACACAAACAACATCAGGTATGGAATTAATTAGTTGATTAAATTAGCATCACAGAGGGCTCATTCCTCATGCTTTTAACAGCCAGAGATATTCAGATGGGAGGGTACCAAGTGTAAATGCTCACAGATGAAGTTAACTCCATTACCCTTCTGGGCCATGGCTGTCAGTGGTGTAAGGAAGACATACCCAGGCTGCTTGAGGACTTATAGCTGAAGCCTGTGCCCAGGATTCACCTGTGCCTGGAGCCTTAAGAAAAGCAGAGCACCTGTGTGAGCCACTTTCTGCAGTTCTAGGATCCAGATAGCTCAGGACATTTTCTTTATGCATGTATCCATCACCAGTGACTAGCTGCTTCATTAGAGCTGGATTAATCAATTCTCTTTGCAGACTGAATCAGCTGTCTTTAATAATAACTCCCTTCTCATCTCCTGCTGAGGCCCATCAAGTAGGAAGAATTGCCATCGCTGCTCCCTCAGGATGTGCTTTCATGGCAGCATACCCTGACATAACCCGCAACTGCCTTAGTGCCAGCTCTTCCGTCCCCCTGTCCACAGCTGCACTTTCCTCTTGCCTCTGCTTGCACTATGTGTAGCAGTGATGTGCAGTGTAGTGTGCCAGGTTAGGAACAAATCACTGCTTTTTTTCTGTTAATTTTCAGCTAGAAAAGATTAATCTGGCCCACCGTGCAACAAGGCGCCTGCCTTTGCTGGCAGTGAGAGACAGGGACTTAGGCAGCCATGGCCAAGGCCACTCACTGTAGCCCAGTCTAGACTTGCTCTAGAACTGTACCCTCAAACTCTGCCATGAAATAAAGGCTTCAGAATCAAAAGGATAAAGAAAACAGGATCAAATTTGCAGTTAAAAAGAAAAAAAAGCTGAAATTATTTTGGATGAAAATAAAAAGTTCCACCAAAAAATCTATGCAAAAACCCTGACATTTAGATTAAGAAATATTGCCAGGTAGCTCACATGAGCTTCTGTCCCCTGTGTTGTTCAGAAAAATATTCAGTTTAGGGCTGCCTCAGCTGTTAAATACAAGACAATATTTTTCTGAAAATACTAACACTGGTTAAATGTCAAGGAATTCGAGTAATAAAAAATGGCAGGAAACATGTTAATCGACTAATGCAGTGCTGAGTTAGAACCTTTTATGGACTGAAATATACTCTAGTTACAATAAAGGTACAAAAAGTGTAAGACTATTGGTGGTTTATGTTTTAAGTATTTTAGCAGAAAATCTATTAAACATTGAACAATTGATCCCTCATTAATTATTTACGTAATACTTATTATATTAGTATTCATATTTAGTATGTTAGTATTCTTTAGTGTTCTGTTTATTTAGTATTTATTTTTGTCTCAGTATGTATTATGAAATAATTACCATCAAAATTTTTGAACAATCCTATCCAAAACTTTCTGAAGTCACTTGCAAGTGGAGACAAATAAAGTAAGAGGAAGTTCATTTCAGCTGAATCTTCTATGGAAACCAGAGAAGCACCTAAAAATGTCAATTAAATATTACATATAATTTCAGCAAGATTTTCCATTGGAACTTAATTATCTCAGTAAACAATTGTGACATGTTTCATGATCAACTTTTTCATACAGTATAAAATCCTGATAATAAATTTAAATTAGCTGTACCTTGTAATTTATATACCTACACACACATCTATATATTATCTTTTGGTTCTCAATTGAAAAACAAACACACAAACAACCTGTAAAGACACTTACCCATTTGAATACATGCCATGGAAGCATCAGGCCAGCTTTCCTCAGAAGTGGTGTGAACATAGTAGCAATGACCACGGAAGGGAATCCAAGATCTACCTCGCTTCGGTTCAGGACACTTTCCAGGAAGCTGTGGTGGTTCAGTAGGGATTAACTCTATTAAGGAGACACACACGTTTTGTTGGGATCTTGAAAGCCAAGGGAAACACATACTCCTGCACCACACATCAGCCCTACCAATTTGACAGTGATTCCAGTAAAAGGAATATTCCGTATACTTAACTAATGACAGAAGATTGAACTAATCATGGTCAGCTAGTAATAAATTATATTAAGTGGAGCTGGTTCTCCAATCTGCTAAAGAAGGCTTACACCAGTCTTACTGCAGTTGTCTTCATCAAGGTAAGTTTTACTTAAAACTTATGAAACAGAGTGAGGAATGAGTCAGTATATATAAAGGATCTTAACACCACTACCACAAGCCAGTGGCCAGTTTGTAGCATGGTGAGTCAGAGAAGTCTGTACCTGCCCTTGTACATACATCCAAAACTATTTAAAAGTAGAATTAGTAGCCTATTGCATTGCCTGGTTAAAGGCAAAGCAAAGTTTAATGAATAAAGAATTTGCTGTGAAGTGTGGTGCAGAGATCATAAATTTCATACATAATTTAAAATATGTTTGAAAAATAGGTGTAATATTTAAGCTCTAAAGCATCTCAGTAGAAGCTTCCCCAGATCTTACACTTATAAACAATATAAATTGATCTATTTGGCTGCTACATTGACAGAAGTTTCCTATCTCCCAATATTACAAAAGGTACTTTTAAATGTAAAAATATATCATTAATGTATTTACAGTTAGGCTAAAGTTGATCAGTTCTGCAACTTCTTACTAATGATGGTGCAGAAAAGATCTATTGCTTGTGGCATCAAATGTTGCAGTTGTCTTTATGATGTGCATGTGTTGAATGGCCCATGAAATGAAACGCCTGGAAATCGCTCAAGACAGACTGGATCTGGGAGTTCTTCGTTAACGAAAGTAATAGTTTATCACAAGGCATACACTACCACAATCTTTGCACATGCAGAAAAGCTAAATTCAAATAAAGCCATGAATTTAAATTCCAGCCTCCCTAATCACGTTTCTGCCATTGACAACTTACCTTTGGATTGTTTACAGAGAGACAAAAATGTTTCATTGCAAGATGCTGTCTTCCAAAAATAATCCAAATCTAAATAGACACAGGCTGCGTTCTTATTTGGTTCTCCACTGGCCCAGTTATAATATCTGCTCCTCCTTCTATCTGACCATATGTAATGGCCACGAGTCTACAAGCAAACGACAATAAATTTTATGTCACATAAAACAACTAAATTGAAAGAATGTTAAGATCGCACTTGATTGCATGTGCAGGTATGTAAAAGTTAGGAAATGTCCGTAGCAGTAAGGGCAGTAATTCTAAAGATGTTCGTTTAGTACACTGCCTATATTATTCAATTCACACCGTCCATCTTGTGCAGTAGATGGGCCGTTAACAAATGTGAATATGCAATTGAAGCTTGTGTGAAAGGAGCCCACATACATTCACAGATCAAATAAAGACTGCAGAGAAACTATTAACATTCCTCTAACACAGGGTTCTCTATATATTTAGAAAGCAAACAGAAAAAGCAGAAGTTCCACTGAAGAGAGGAATACAATACTGATGATGTTTTTCATGGGGCACACACCACAGACCTCTGCCACCATGCTAAAAGGGCTTGTGGTAGGTTTCTAGCTCTTGTGAGGACCAGCTACTAGAGACAAGCTGAGCATGCATTTTTTCAGTGGATTTTACCACTATTTGCAGAGGATGACCAACGTTAGTTACAGCCATGGCTCCTGTCACCCTGTCCCACACAGCCTACTCCTTATTCCTGTCATCTTTGGAGGTGCAGGCTCCCATCCGGTTCTTTGTGCCAGGTGCTTTCCTGTCCTTTTTCCTTTGAAGTCCTTGGCCACGTTTCATCCCAGATTCCTGTCTAACCCTTGTTTCCCAGTGCCTGCTCTCACTGAATTGTGGCTCCAGTTCCTCTCACCTCAGCACCTGTGCTCTCTCTCAGTCCCATGTCCCACCAAGCTCTGTCTCTACCTCTTTTCTGTTGATTTCCTCACAATTCCGGTTCCACAAATACCCAGCTGCACCACCTCCTTTCATGTTCTTTTCACATGCCTCTAACATACTTCCCCTGTCAGACCTTTCAACTCTTTGCTGGCTGAGTCTGTCAACAGTTTTTCACAAGCTTCAGCTCCAAAAACTGGCCTAAGGTGTCCCCATCACCACAGGCCTGCTCCTGCCTCTGCGCTGCACCTTGCCGTTTCCCCTACTGCCCAGCACAAGCTCTTGTAGCGCTATGCTGGAAATTAAAGCAAAGCTAAAAATATTTCTTTCTTCGTGAGGTTATTTTAAATCCAAGTTATTTTCATGCTATGCTCCACAACGTGTCTTCAGAAACAGCAGTGCTCCCCAACATCAGCATGTGGTAGACCATGGTGTAGGGAGTGGAAACTCCGTAGCCACTTTTACCACTGAAGCCACTGTCTACTGCAGCTACATCCCTGGTGACCTTTGAAATGTGGGCTGTGGCAGTTCTTACTTACATTATGGCCAAACATTTAGATGTGTAAAACCCCTGAAGTGGAGGGAAGTCAGGTACCTCCGTAAGATTTTGACACCTGCCACACATTCACGGATCCAACTGATAGAGCTCACGTGGGAGCAAACTGCACCCACAGCATTGGATCCTGTCAGCCTCTGAGCAAGAAATATGGCTGATCTGGGGTAGCTGTACGATTGTCGCAAGCGTTTGATGGACTCACTGTGTTGCTGTTAAGACCAATCCATACAGGCTGCTCATGCTTTAATATTTGTAACCACACGTAAGATTCAGCGTAAGGATCCAAGAGGCTGGCAAGTTCTGCAGACTGATCTCTGCAGTTCTTCTGTGCTTCTTCCCAGTCCATTTTGTAGTTGATGACTGCATAGCGGTCATTACCATAACTGGTAAACCCAAACATCGGAACTATATGTTGGGAGTTCTGCAGTTTGGGATCTGTAATGAGCAAACAAACAAAAAGAAAAGTCTAAAGCTTTATACTGGCTAGACATATAACACTGAGAGAAGATGTAGTGTACTAGCATAGTCAAGTAATTAAGAGAGACTGGAACAACAAATTGTGTCACCACACATCACTGCAGCAATGAAAGCCATGTTTTCATGTTCTATGTCAAAATTTTCTAATTCTTGTCAGAATGACCTTTTAGCATAAATAACTGTATCACCTCTGGGAATGTGCACTGCAAGCTTTAGACCTTCCCAGGGCATACTTTAACTGTGTAGGGCATTGAAAGGAACAGTCCCCCCACTTTTTCCGTGATATATTGGCATTTGTTTTATTTCTGACAAGGAACAGGGTACAATAAGGACATCATGAGCAAGCAGAGGGATATAACTGCTGATGATGAAATTGCCTGAGTAAGATTGTAAAGAAAATCAGGCAGGGCTTTTTTTCAAAATAAAGAAGTCGCAGTGCTTTTAAGTGTAACAGTAGAATTTCAGTTTTGAAGACTTTACCCATATAAAGACAAAGTACTCTTCTCTCTCTCTCCCACCACCTGATCACCAAAAATATTAGAATACAAGATGATCCACAGATTTTAGAGTTTTTTTCTATTTACTCGTGTGGTCCTTAAAATAGGAAAGATTAAGACTTTTTCTCTGAAAGACAAAATGTGTGCTCATTTTGCTAAAATGCTCCATAACGCATGTGAAACTGTCAGATTAATTTCAGTTAAAATAGGGTTGAATACAGGAAAGTCACTTTTAACACCAGTTTGACGTAACTACAATAAATCAGCTGTTCCAGAAAAAGGTGAAAGAAAACTCACCAGAATTTTTCTGACATATGTAGCTTTTGCTTGTTTTACATTCTTCATCTTTCCATTTCCCTGCCTGTTCAATAGGGTTCTTCACCATAAAGACACAGTCATCCTACAGGGGAAATAAGGTTAACAAGAAAAAGATGTGGATAGACAGGCAACATTCTTACTCCTTCCACAGATATAGACTCACCTATCACACAGAGGCACATGCAGATGAATAATATGAAGGTCATATATATGAACTCATACGAACAATGGTCAGGAGCAGTAACATGACAATAAGCATTTGCAACACAGCCCTAGGAAAGTTTGCCCTTGGATGATGGAGGGAGTTGCAAAGCGCAGCACAGAGGTAGGAAGAAGTGTCTGTGACTATCTGTATGTACATAATCTCTGTGCATGCACATGTATGTGTGTGTGTATGCGGTGTGCCAGTAGACATGTGCATGCTAGGTCTGGCCCACAGGACATTTCAGCTCTGTTGCTGTTTTCCTGGAGGTTATGAGGAAACTCTCCTCAGCACTGAAGCTTGCCTGGAGAGCTGAAATCCTCTTCTTGCCCTGATCTGGCACTTAGGAACCCAAGTTGTCACCACAGTGCAGTAACGTAGACATAGCAATTAGAAAGAACTTCTTGTTGGGGACACCTCCCAAACCCTTTCCACTTCAGTTTGGGCACTTCACCTTCCTCCTTTTCCTCCCACAGCATAAGAAGCTGCTGCTTGGCTTTCTTCAGCATAACATCATGCTGCCTCCAAACCCCCCCAGGGGCATTAGCCCAGATCTTGACTGCAAGTGAAGGAAGATGTATGTGGAGCAGCTTGTGTAGGGACACAGGTATAGCCTTCTACCAAAAGCACATGCATGTGTGAGATAGGAAAGTCCTGGAGATCCCCAAACCCAGCTCTAGCCTGGATGGCAGCAGAGGTTGGACCTCACAGAACTTTCTCCCATTTTAGCGGAACTCACAGCAATTCTGCTATGAAAAAGAGAGAAACTTGGTAAAGCTAGCACAGGAATACAGAAATAGTACTATGGATCAGTATTCTACATTAGCGATTTTACAATTACTGAATAACAACCAGTTTTGTCCTGCAACTAAACACAAAATGGTATAGCAGTGCTGAAAGTTTCAAAGCATGCAGAAGAGATCTTTCATAAGGAAGATTAGAGAAAAAAGATAAAAAAGAGAAAGGAAGACCCAGTCTCCTTCTTTTGAGCATTTCTTTCAATGCATTTATCTTAATAATCTCATTGCCAAGAGATGTAACTATACACAGTTATCTGAGTATTTTCATCAAGTCTAAATAACATTTGCTGTATCCCCAAATTATACAGTTACTGCTATGCTGTGGTTTATTTGAATCTCCTGATCGGTCATGGTAAATTGAGTGAAATTGCTCACTTGTCTGATTTTTTGCACAATGCTTCCAAACCTCTGTCTGGATTCATACAGAATCATGACAAAACACAAAAGCTGAAAAAAATATGTGAAGGTAGATCTCCCACATGATTCCTCTGCTTTTAAAAGCAATAAGATTACTAAAAATCTTCATGAAGGAAACTTTACAGAAAATACAGTTGTGGTTACATGCACTTTATTTATCTAGCCAAGTTATAATGTTTAAGTGATAAACAGAAATCAATGTTTACCTTACTGTAATAACTGCGGGAACCTTTTGCCCAGTTTGTGTAGTAAACTGGGCTGCCATCTGTCCATAAGTATGTGTGCTCCTGATTTATGTCATTCAGTCCAATCCAAGCATCAGTTGCAGCTTTTTTTAAGAGGGACATGAGGGAAGCTGAAGGAAGAAAGAAGAACTGTACTAAGAGGGAAACAATGCACCTTCCTCTGACAGTGCAGATTCTAGATTGCCTGGAAGCAGGACAGTGAGTTTTAGTTTCCTCTTTTTTAATAAGGTGGTAGTCTTACGATAAAAAGAATGGATGGTCATCTGATGTTAAAGTCAGAAAAAGTATTTAGAAACTCAAACATGGGCAAATTTTTATACATAAAATAGTTTTCAACATTTTTTAAGAATTTCACATGTACGCTCTTCTGTATTGTTCAACATCTGAGGAAGCAAGGAAAATGTTTTAGTGGTATTACAGAAATTAACAGGAGTACTCTACACCTTGCCACGCAGAAAATGAGTCTACAGACTGCACACTCCCTTTTCTTCTTTGCTAACTTCTTTGTTGACCAGACTTAATAACTTGGTTTTGAAACAGGTATAACACAAATAAAACTACTTAATAACCAAGTATGCATGTACTGAGACATCAGCTGGTTGGAAGGCCAGATGCTGTTTCCCTTGGTTTCTGTCCTCTGCTGTAGAAAAAAGCATAAACCACAAGCACTGATGGAGTGATTTAAGAGATGACCCATGTGCAGCCCTCAGGAGACGCGAAGCATTTCATTTCCTGAGCAAGCATGAGGTCTCAGTAAAAAAAATAC
>Ga0181612_176482_pt1 | contig 20191 bp, 14 predicted proteins | sample HoacroProtozoa21_FD_119630 | JGI IMG/M metagenome (GOLD analysis project Ga0181612, IMG submission 119630) | Hoatzin crop microbial communities from Cojedes, Venezuel. Combined Assembly of Gp0051906, Gp0051904, Gp0051908 | reverse complement strand
TGGAAGGGACCTCTGTGGGTCATCCAGTCCAATCCCCCTGCCAAAGCAGGGTCACCTAATCCCTCCTCGTGCCTATCTCCACCAAATCACAAGCTCTTAAAAATAGTAATTTAGGAGTTTTTGTCTGCTTTCAGATATTAAAATGACATTCATGTTCTCCACAACCATAAAGGGTAAAACAATATAAATGTTTTTATTACTTTAACAGGATCAGACAGGAGCTGGAACAAGTGTTATAAGCAAATTACGGCACAAAGCTTCTTTTCCTTCAAGATGTCAACTAGTTTTAAGTTACTGCAGCTGTGGTTTTTTTCTCCCCTTCTGAATTTTTTTACTCAGATACTAGTGAAGAGTTTTGTTATCTTAAAGAAAAGTTCTAATAAAAGCATGCCTTTAGAGAAAAAAATCTATCAGTTAAGTTAAAACAAGGTGTACTCATGTATTTTTTGCCTTAGTATGACCAAGACTAATTCTCTTTTATGAGAGGAGAAAATACAGCTAGTATGGCGGAAACGTATCCAAGATAGCTTTTGTGGACACTATTTGAACTTATTTGGTCCGTGAAGTAAATAGTTCAAACAATCCAGATTTGGCAACATTTCAGAATAGTGGGATATGTTCACAATTTCCTTATATAGTACCTGCAAAACAGTTCCCTGATGTCTTAATGGAAAGCCTAGTGAATCAATAGAAGTTGGTACATCTACTCAGGGTGGAGTTGGATCCGGCCCCAGTAAAAAGAAAAATAAATTCTGTGTTTGAGGAGTTGTAAAAATAATAGGGAGTTATTTCTGTTGTGAGTGTAAAGTTAATAGTCTAGGGCATCGCAATTTAATGCATCTAAAATTAACTATAGTGATTTAAAAATATTATGGAAGTACAGTCAGGTTGGTGGTGTGCTGAAGTTGTGTTATGCTGTGCCATGGGGATCTTTGTGGTCAAAACATTTTACTGTTTGCATCGTGCATGAGCATGAAATGTCCATTGTCAAATTACACTAAATGGCAAGCAATATCTACATATTTGTGAGAAGTCAGATTCACACTTAAAAAAATAATAAGCAGATGCTTATGCTGAGAATGGATAGGGAAGAAGTAAGCAATAACAGCGTTCTGACTGAATATTTCTACAGTAGTTTTATGTATTATTGTCACTTTTTCAATCAAGCTTTCTATTCTTTTGCCCTAAGTCCGTGATAGAGTTTGTTCTTTGCCCTTTCACTTCTGCCCTTGCTAGTTTTGCTGTCTCTTCTTCTGTTTCAGTTTTCACTCTCCCCCTTGTTTTTTCAGTCGCGGTGAGCAGACTTCTGCAAAATAGGAAACTTTTGTTCTGGTCTCTGCAAACCGCCACGATTAGGGCTACTTTTACCTTCTTCCTCTAGAGTTTGCTGTCCTGGAGAAGATCTTGATCTCACTTTTTTGGTGATACTTCATTTCTAGAAGGGATGTTGTCTTATTAGATGCTAGGATAGATGGACTGTGCAATAGTCCCAGTCTGAAAAGGGACAACAAAATTTGTAGGAAATCTGGTAAATTTTGAGGGTTAAAAAAAAAATCCAATGAAAATCTACAGTGAAGCTGTGGTAGTCACTGAATCTGGTGGCGTGATAAACAGAAACTGGTGACCCATTCTCTAGCGGCAGGGTTTTTAGCCTTTTTTTTTTTGTTCTGTTGTCTGTGATGTAAAGTAGTAGAATTGAGAGTACGTGCAGTCAGTTACGAAAATGACCGTAAGCATGAATTTCTGTAGTCTGACTATCCTGAAAAAGTGTGCTGGAAATACTAAGAAATTACTAGATGACTTCTGTGCTTCTACATCCCTCTGGAGAAGAGGAGATGGCAGCGCTGTTCAAGGAAGTTTTTCAGAGTGGACACGCTGAGCTCCATGTTACTTGATGTACAGTATGCCAGACTGTCCATTATTTTTCCTTTTTTATTAGAAAAGGTGCTGTATTGGTCTTTTCCAAATAAGCGTTTTCCTTATTACATGCTAAACAAATAGTGCAGTGAAGATATCGCAGAATTGCCTATGGCACAGGCTTGTTCCAGTCTTGGTAAAGAGTACAGCAATATATCATTTAAAGTTACCTTTTTAAAAACGCTGTAGCCAATTACATTTGAAAGGAGAAGTGGATTCTGGAGGTTACGATGTTCGGAGGTTTCGTATTATGGAGGTAAATGAAGTTATTTCTTTTTATGGTGTTAATAGAATGAATTTAACTAGCAGCTCCTGTAACGGTATTTGTATGGTGATACTGTATAAATACTGCATTTATGGAAAAATTAATGGAAAGTTTGAGGTCTTGGTTTAAATTTTTAGTTTGACCTTGAAAAACATTCCCAGATGGAGAGAGTTAAATGAGCCCAGCTTTGAAAGAGGAACATATGAATCACGGTTGCTAGGCTCTTCCTTGAGAGGCACGGGCTTTACATTTACAGTGAAGTATTTCAAAAAGTAATCTTTAAACTCAGAGGAACAGTGCATTGGAAATGACACCAGTGAAATACTATAAAATTCATTAGACTTTTAAATAGAGAATTTGCATGTCATTAGATGGAATGGGTATAAAGTATTAGACGTTAGAATATCAACTGCAAGACTTGAGAACTTTCCGAAGTGGTTGAGGGGGGAGCAGAAACATTAGGCCTCCATCTCCTAGTCTTGGTACGTACTTCTTACGTAAGTTTGTTAAACTATTCTGTGTGTTATTCTCTTAACACTTGCACGGTGTAATTTGTCATTCTCAACAATGCCGCATAGGCATCTGACCCGTTGGAATACAGAAACAGAAATAAGATTTCCCTGAAACCTTGCTCTGCTTGACTAAAATGGCTGTGAAGCACATTAAACACCTGGGAGCTTACCTGCCCGAGTCTGAGGGTCCTGGGCTGGGGAGCGTGCTTTCGGGTCTCTTCCAGCTCTCTTAACTGATCTTGGCTGGGTCGCATTCCTACAGCATCAAAGGTGCTGTTAGAACTAGGGTTGTCTCCGTGCAGTATTGATGCTGCTTTTGCCTGCTGCTGTCCTGTCTGCGGGCCTTACGGGCTGGTCTCGTGTGTTCACGCAGTGTGCAGCAGATGTTCCAGTGTGACTCGGGGCCCTGTGGGTTTCTCTAACAAAAGGATTTGATGGTATCTATTTTAAATAAATGCTTTGATAATAAAAAGTTTATTTTACCTCATGCGAGAAAACAAAAGGAATTGCGTTTAGGACTCTCACCTTCACTACTCCCTCGCTCGTTACGTTTCGATGCTGCCCGGTTATCGGTACTGTAGGCGAGTACTGCGGGGGCAGATGATCTCTTACGTTGATTTGTGTGATCTGGCTGGAGTCCTGTGCGCGAGTTCCTGTGAAATCACGGCTGTGGTTTTGAGTGTGCAGCAAATCTCCTTTTCTGTGTCAAGAGGTTTTACTCTTAGAATGGTTCTTTTGGAGTCTGTGCATTTTGCAGTATTTTGGCATTGCTTTCTGTCACTTGAATCTTTGATTTTAAAATTTTCAAGACGTGCTTCACAGTGTAAGGGATGCTCGTGAATTATTCGGATTTCTTGGGATCCCCAAACTGAAATAGGAAAATATTTTTGTTTACATCAATTTCTGCCAATTTGTTTCACTTGTCATTTAAAATTGCAGCTCTGTATTGCCAGCAAATGTTCAGAAAAGGATACTTAAATAGAGTGAGCGTGATGTCTCGGACTAGTGTCGAGGAGTGCTTTATCTTGCAAGAGACACAGAAGCAGGCAGTCCTTTCCTCCTGTTAACGATCTCCTGCATGCTCTACAAGCTGGAGTAAAGCCTGCGAATCCCGTGTTGTCTGGAAAGGTCCAAGAACAGGTTACAGGGTGTGGGTTTACAGTTCGTTAGACATTACGTGGTAGTAGCCTGTCTGCGTGCTATCAACAGTGTAAATAGCAGGCAGCGCGCGCCGTTATTGTCCCATTCACCGTGGTGTATTAGCAGCCAAATGGAAGTGACCCTGCAGTATTTGCTTGCCGTGTGGAAACTTTTTTATGCAGGGATACCCAAAGAGCTCCTACATGAAATATTAGCAATGACATTTAGGTTCATACTTTATTTCCCCCTTACCTAGCCTAATATTATATCACAGAAGGTAGATACTGAAAAATAGCAGTTTATTATTTCTACTTGATTTCCTCACCCAGCATATATTTACTAGTTTTGCCTAGTTTGCAGTAAGTTGGGTGTGCCCAAGGTCTTAATACTTTATTTAATAAATATCATATAAATAAATAAGCAGGAGTTGCTACTGAAAGAAGTGCAAATCAGATTATTTATTTATTTATTTATTGTCACCTCAGTTGTGAAAAGGTGCCTGTGACTTATCTAAGCGTAGCTCTGATCTGTGTCATCCTTGTCAGATGTCCATGGTCATTGTATTTGCGTCCAACTGCAAAATCCAGTGGCAGCTGTTATTGCAGGTATCATGCTTAACTTTAATGTAGCACTAAGAAGGTTTTTGGAAAACCTGGGATACATTTTATTTTTTTAAAGAAAAGTAATTAAATTTTTATGATGAAGATACTTACCACAAAGGGACCCCTTAATTTTGGAAGGCGTTGGGTGTGGATATGTTCTTTTGTCTGCGAGGAACAAAGTGGAGTCTGTGGGGCTCCACAGGGCTGGCAGCGTTGTGCTGCCAGCGGTTACCTTGAGTTATGGCACCTGCGCTCTTAAAATGCAGCCCACTTGATGTATTTCATAATTGGTGTTCCATTAATGAATAGAAATATGGAGTTTGTTAAAATACACACAGGCAAATTAGCAGCTTTAAAACAAAACTCTGGGGTCAGCTCTAGCAGAGAGGTAAATAGGTTTAACTAAATTTCTGTGTTACTGTTAAGATAAATCTTTTACTTGAGAGTTTTTTTAAGAAAATAAGTTCTCTTATATCAGTTTTAAACCTTTGAATAGCGTTATAGATCCTTTAGCCATGTGTTTGGCAATAATGAATTTATACTACTATGTTTGCAGTTTCCTATTTTTTGTTTTCTACTGATTGAATGACAGTTCTATAAGTGTAATAGACCTTTAAGTTGTGTAGTAAATATTGTATTTAATGCTCCAGTAGTCTGTGAATGCAGTTTTAACTGTTAAACGATATTCTTGAGAAACTGTATTCTTAAAAACAAAATTGTAGAAACTAATTTCATTAGTAAAAGTCTGCAAGTATGTGTGTTATCTCTGAAATCCACACATGCTCTGACATACTGTTATCTCTGTTTCTCTCTCTTACATAGCTGTTACACAGATCTCTGGCAGCAGATGGCTGGCTATAATGCACTGTTAAACAAATAAAACCATTAGGCCTGTAATACTGCCTGGTAAACGACTATGTTTAAAATGGTTTAAAAAAATTAAATAGAAAATAAAGTTCATTTTTTAATTCAGTTACTGAAACTGGAATAAAATCCAAACCCTTTTCAGAATACATAAAACATCCCCTCTTATGTTGTGTTTGTCATTTGAAGTCAGCCTTTTTTTATTACATTCTTGCATCTGGTGTAAGATAATCAGTCCTAAATCAGTTTTCTAATAGATGTTTTCTACAAGTAATCACTCATTTTACATTTATCTTTGTAGGAAGATTTTTGCTTTTGTAATACTCCAGCACAAAATTATCTATTGCATTATATGCTCTTTTTTCCTCATTTTCAAATTTGATACAAATGTATTAAAATTATGATTCAACACTAGTGTCATGGCTCTGTAATTAAACTGTTTTTCAATAATTGTCAGCAGCTGAGAGATGCCATTTTGTCTTTTTGTTTTTAGATATGCCAATATTTGGTCTTTGCCCGGCTCATGATGATTTCTATTTGGTGATGTGTAACCACTGTAATCAGGTCGTAAAACCACAGGCATTTCAATCACATTATGGTAAGTGCTTAACTATTTTTAATAACTAAGCGTGAGGTTAAATCAGGATTAAGCCTGGCAATTTTTTTTTTAAGTTGATAGTACATAGATCATTACATTATAAATAATGTCAAAGAACATAACCTGTGTTTAATCATTTTATATACATTGTAGTGCAGTTACATAAAGTTCTTGTTCCTTTTATTTTTTAATGCCTACTTGAAATGCTGCATACATACAGTTCAATTTTGAAATAATATATGTAGTGTATTTCACAGACAGTGTATGTAGTGTGTTTGTGTCTGTGTGTGTCATTTCTCCTTGTGTATTTATACAGATTATTTTTACATGGTTTCTGTTACAGTGGGAACTGTGAACTTGAGCTAAAAGGGAAACTTACATATTTTATTGTAAAACATAGTATGCTTCCAGTGGCCAGTAAGCTTGCTTATTTATTTTCAAAAGTATCAATTTGTGTTTGTTTTACTGGTCTGATGGTTTTGTACATAAACTATGCTAGGAAGCTCTTAGTGTGTTGGTTGATGTTAGCCAGTGTTTAGAGAGGACTGAGAAAATGTGAAGTGCTGCGCAAGTTCAAGTGCTCAGTTACTTCCTACAAACCTAACTGGGAGAGATTGGCAATTCTTCTTTTCCGCACTCCTCTCAAGACTAGAAATGAAGCTCAAATAATTTTATGACAATATTTGGATAGTGCATTTTTGGTAGTCTGCTTTTTGTTTCTTGAGAAATTAATGAGATGTTTTCTGACCCAATGCTAATAAAAAAGATGGACAGAGCATCTTCTGATCTACTCCTTCCTCTCCGTGTGCGTGTTTGTACGCGTTCCATTTTTTCTAGGCCAGTGCACCTACTGATTGCCTCAGTGTTTAAAAGAATAGAAGATGCTGGATGCGGGTAGGGAGCCTTTTCTAGCCTTGAGAACAAGGGAGAACTTTTCTTGTGTCTTGAATAATCCAGGCCTTTGGCAAGAAAAGAGTAGATGTGGCACTTCAGGATATGGTTTAGTAGGAATAGTGGTGTTGGGTGGATGGTAGGACTTGATTTGAGAGGTCTTTTCCAACCCATGATTCTGTGAATACTGGAGACTGGGAAAGGGTCTTTCTATGCTGTACAGAGGGTGAACGTCTTATCCTTTGCACCTCTCACTTGTTTGTTTTTGTGTTATAACACCTTACGGATTGTACCTCTGCGCTTGCTGCTGGATTCTGCAGTTGTGTCTCACAGAGTGACTCGGAGAAGAATCTGAGTAGGTTTTGTGTCATAATTCTTACTAGTTTGTCTGTTATTTTGTGGATGGCAGTACTAATAAAAGTTCTTATAAAACCCACAATTTTGTGAACATAAGTCTCCAGAGCTGTAGGGAGCTGGAAGAGAAGAGCATCAGCTTTTCTTACTCTGGTTGCTATAGGCCTTTGTATCAGCCAAGAGCAAGTCCACCCCTTGCCAGTGTGATTCCTTGCCTGTCACTGAATATTAGTTTGGGATGTCCAAGAAGTCCTTCTAGAATAGCATATTAAATAGATTCTGACAGTTAAAAAAAAAAAATATGTGGAGAACTAGATGGTCCCCTGTTCTGAGTGTTGGCATATTGAATCTTCCTGAGGTCAGTAATATGGAACTGGCTCAGGTCGGTAGTGGTGGGGAGCTGTGGATATCTGCAGACACGTTGGGTTGTCTTTCTGAAATCGGCAGGTGATCTCCAAATACTGTCTGACAAACGGGTATCTGTGCTGTAGGAAGCAGTATCGTAGTTGTTGGCATGGCAGCCTTGAGGGCAGATGGAAGACGCAGTTCAAGAGTGAACAGGTACGGCATGGCTTCTTGACCATGGCCATGAAAACATGGGGTGTTGTAATGGTGCTTGTACCAGTGTTAAACTTGTTACGTGAAGTTAATTCAAACTCTCCTGTAAGCACTACTTGCAGTTTAAAAGGGACAGAGTGAAGAGGGAACTACAAAATAAAGGTATGGAAAATATTTTTTAAAAATAAAAGAATAAATACTAATGTAAAGTTCCCATTCTGTATCACATCATAGGAGCATGATCTCTAAACATGAAATTTTCTCTTATGTCACCCTTGCATCAATGGCAGATTCGTACTTTGAGGGGATGAAAATGCTGAGGTTATTCGTAGTATTTCTTAAGCCCGTTCTGAACAACGAAGACACTCGGCAAGGGCTGCGGTGTGCAGAGGAAACAGGCGGGGTCATTCTGATGAGGAAAAACAGGCTTGGGTGGGGTGAATGTCAATAAAGGACCTTAGTGTGGCAAACGAATAGCCTCAGAAAGGTAAGAACGCTGACTTGGTGATTTTGTGTAGCGCTAGTTCACATTGTTTTTTATCAGTCTTCACATTCTTGAAATCTTTATGCAGTTGTCCCTTGTTTTAGCAAATTGAATGTGGACGCTGATAAATATGGCAGGTGATTGATTACCAGGCAATGGTGTGGGGTTTGTTTAACACAGTATACTTCAGGAGAAGGATACTGCTGAAGTTCTCAAAACACACAGTTCCTTTAAAACAAAAACTACGCTGTCATAACAACAGGAAAATAAAACACTCAATGGATTCATCACAGTCAGTTTTCCCTGAATTAGGTCTTTTATTTGTGGCATTATTTCAGGGATTGATAAGGAGAGATTACTTCAAGTTCTGAAAAATTACAGAGCATCAGTGAAGCTACGCCGTAGTGATGTTGTTAGGGTCTTTCAAAGTTATTTTTAATTGTTACCAAAGCAATAGTAATCTCTTTAAGCATTCTACAACTCCTGGTGGTATGTGTCGCTCGTACTTGGTGTTCTTTGAAACTTGTCACATGGGATTTTGTTTTCTGAAGTAGAAAATGCTTCTTTAAAATGTCAGTTTTGTCAAAGGAAGGCTAAACAAACTATTAGCTAAACCTAATGAGCTAACTGACTTCTTCCAAAGCATATTTGTGATAAACTACTTAACTAGGTAGGCTGAAAGTGCATTGCAGGACATATGCTGGCTTTTTTCCCTGGACCACAAGTAGTCAGAATTAATTTAAGTGTAACCTTGTTCATAAGAATATTTGGCCTTTTTAGTGAAATACTTTATTGCTACGGATCACAGATTTTTTTTATGTAACTGATACTTTTGTATTTCATGGGTATGACTAGAAGAGACACTAATCCAAAATCAAGTTCTACTTTTTGAGGCAATCTAAGCATACAATTGGAGTATGAATTTCCATTTTAATAACTTGTTCTATGCTGTTGGTGTACATATGCTATCATTGATTTGTAAAATTTGGTGACACGTTTGGTGTGCATAACACCACGTGTAGGTTAGTTTTTAAAAGCAGTCTAATTTAGTGAGGTATCTGCAGTGTGCTTGTGGTATTTCTTCTAGCCCGTGCACAGCAGCTGCCTGTCAGTACACTCCAGTGGTTTTACCCTCTTGGCGTAGGGTGGCAGTGATGCTTGGGCGTCTGGCGGGGCAGCAGCAGGCCAGCCAGCCGAGGAGAGTTGTTTCAAGACAAATCTTCTGTTCTGTCAGATCTCAGCTGCTTCCTTTGTAGGGCTGGACAAGAGATTGAAGTCCTTTATTGACAGTATTCTTGCTGCTGCTTTTTGAATGGTTACGCTTTCGTGGTATCAACATCTTCCTTGCGTGGCTCAAGGGCAATTCCGTGGTGAAAGATGGAAAAAAACCCATAGAATATTCAGGCATCCAGTCTCATGGGTGAACCACCTGAGATTGCTTATCATGATGACCTATTCTGAAAAAACAGTCTTTTTCTGCAGCTGGAGCATTTCTCTCCACTCTGGATGATCCTGTGCCAGCCTCTCCAACATGCATGCAGTGTGAACTCTCCCTCTGTATTTAAGTCATGTGTATTTCTTAATTCCCTGCACTGTTTCCGGTCAATATTTAATTCTTACAATAAAAATGACTTTGCTGTCTGTCAAATTGGTAACCGTCACGCTCCTCAAGAAGGCCCCCTCGGCAGACAGCGGGATGTGCCTGTGTCCCTTTTATTTCCTCTCTCTCCTTCCCGTGACAATGTGCTAGATACGGTTCCCGTGCTGCACTGAAAGGTTGCTCTTTGAGGAAGCCATCGCGACAGTTATTTCGGGTTGTTGGTAGAAACCCTGAAGTGGCGTGGTTTTCGGGCTGTATGACCTTTCATTGGTATTTCAGCCGTTCCACGGGTTTATCGCATCTCCCTGTGGTTATCAGCCTCCTGTCTGAGGAGAGCTGCTGCTCTGCACCATCTGGGCTGCTTTGTGGCTCAGAGAGAGGAGATAGCTCAGCAGAGTGCCAGTAGCAGCGGCATAGAGATGTGGGGTTTCTTCCTTCTGTTTTTTCCTAGGTTTTTTTGCAGAGTTGTTTGTTTCGCCTGCGCCTTGGTTTCTGTAGATACGAAATGGGATTAAACTCTCAGCAGTAATAATGAAGGCTACCTGTAACACTAAAAGTGCGTGTGAGTCATGTGGTGATTGTGAAAGCCATTAGTACAGTACGTATTGGAAAGAGTTGATGATAGTGAGCTGGACTATTGAGTCATTAAAAAGCTATGTCTAGTGTTTTGATTAACTTCCATAGGTTTGGCATGCGGTGGCAAAGGTGAGCGATTCGGTGAGCTTTGCTTGCAGCTGCTCTGTGAGCTGGTGGGGAGTCGCTTAAGCATTTCGGTTTCTAATCAGTGCGTGTTTAAACATGAAGTATAGGATTTGGAAAAGGGATAATAATACAGGTTTACACACCTTTTGTGGTTTCTAGGAGGTTGTGAGGTTGGAATAGAGAAGGTCATCCCATAACCTTATATTCAGCCTGGAGAGACTCAGCGGGCAGATCCTGGCAGTAGAGAGAGAGATGTTCACTTGTGTTGCTTGGGTCCATCCTGCAGGTCAGTGTAAGGTCTCTTGTGGAGCTCCTTCATCTCATTGTACAACCGTACTCCTTCCTCCCTGAGCCTGGTCTCGCACCCACCTTCAGTTAGCAGGTTTACTACTTTGGCTAGTCATAAGGAGGCTTTTTTGGTGTTGGTGGTAAGTGCTTGGATTCAGACAGAATATGTGTTATTTGTTGCGATTTAATTGGGACAAATGATCTGTTAACTATCCTTGCTGATATGCTGTTGTATTTCAGATGTTTTATCTTATGTAAGTATTACAGTCCCTGCAGCGTCATGTATTTGGTTTCTTCTGACGTACTGCAAAATGAATATAAATTTGTCCGGCCCTCTGTTAGCTCCAATTTGGCATCAGGTATTTGTTCTGAAAAATCTGACATCAGTAGTTAATATTTTTAAGCTTTATTTTTCAAAGTTCTGCAGATGTTGCTTGTTTAGAATAGAATAGAAGGAGTGTTTAGCATGGATTGCCAAGTCAAAGATAAAGTGTCTGTGCAAGGCAGCATCTGAAGCAGATAGGAGAAGAAAGGAATGTATTGAATCTTGTTCCAAAGCCATTGGACCTGAGGGTTGAGGGGTTTGTTGTTTGGTGGGTTTTTTTTGTTTTGTGTTGGTTTTGGTGTGTTTTGGTGTTTGTTTTTTTTTTTTTCCTTTGTAGGAGATTGCCTGAGCTCATATGTGTTTTGGAGGGATAAACCTTCATTGTGGCCTTCATACTTTTGGCAGCAAGCAATTTGTTTCAGTAATTAAGTGTCCGCTGTTCGCTAATGTCCTTTTAAAGCGATATGACAATGTTTTATATAAATCGTAGGAATTTTCTTGGGTATCTGTTGTAGTCTAATAACCAAAATAAAACTTGAAGATTGTGTGGTGTGTCACAGATGTGCTGGAGTACTCTGCCAAACGTATTGCCAAACGTGCACAGGTGGCATTTGGCATATTACAGCTCAAGTTAATGTATATAATTTAACAAATTATCATTGGCAGCTTCAGCAGCTTCTGTTTAAATACACAGTCCTCTCACAGTAGTTTGCACAGTTCAGATTCCAGCAGCTGGATCTTAGTCTCCGGGTCCAGCAACAACTAGTTTTAATTTCTTCTTGGCAGAGACTTTTGAAATTCTGTAGCTTTTGCAAGAATTGTCTTGGCGTATTCCCAAAAGGGAATGGACTCAGAGGTCAGCACAGGATTCATTTAAAAAAAAAAGTTTCAGCTGCTTCTTTAGTTCTTCTTAAATAATGCATTATTAAATAAGAAAGTATTATTACCTGGAAAGAACCTCTGTAAATACATTTCAGGCTTTGAAATGTGTACCCCAAAGCCATTAGCTGAATACCAAACATGCTAGCTGGAGTTTAAAGTCACAAACAAGTTCTGCCGTGCAGATTTTAAGGGATGGTGAAGTTAGGCACTGTGGTTAATTGTAACAAGGCAAATGGTTCACGTGCAGAAGGCGATTTTTGTAAGTGTCATGGCTATGGTCTTAGTTACATGAAAGCGTAGAGTGTCTGTTGGAGAAGTTGATGGCAGTTTTCTAGTAAAACTTCCTCCTTTTTTGTGGGTACGTGGATTTGACCAGCTCTGGTTGAAGACGTAAAGCACTTTTGAGTATCGGCTAACAAAAAAGGTGATGTTCAGCTTCGGATTTAAAGAAATTGATTGTTCACTTTACTGCTTACCGTGTAACTCATGTTATTCTCCTTACAGCACAGTGTCTGCTGAAGTATTGCAACCTCGAAGTGCGTTGGTGTGCTTTTGGGTTTTCTTACCTTTGGTTAGTGTGAATATAATTTCGTGCTGTTCTGCCATTGCAGAAGACCTACATGCAGAAATCCTTTTGTTTTATTATTGGCTGGCTAGAGATTATCTTTTTTTATTCTATTCTTACTAAAATCCTAAAGTATGTAAAAACAAGTCTAACATACAATATTATACAAGGGTTCCATGAAAACCCTTCCCCTTTAAAGTGATCTTCTTGCTAGGTATTTGGAGACTGGGACCAACTGCTCACTGTTCAAGGTAAACATTGACAGGGGAAGAACAAGTGGAAAGAAAGAAAAACAAAGATATTTATCTTTATGGGAAAAGAGGAAGCAGTGCTACATTCACTGTTGGTTACAGAACAGTTGGTCAGCAAGAGGGGGAAAGTTAGTATGTTGATCAGTAGGTTGGAGTAAGATCTAAAGAGGACAAGTAGTTCTAGTAAAAAGAGTAGCTGTTGAGTATATTTGACTACAGCTTCAATTTGTAAGAAGCCAGCTGGGATAGTTGCATCAGGTCTACAATTAAAAATGATTGACAGCGAGAGAGTGAACTGGTCTAAAAGTCAATGCTAATTTTGTCATTCAGCACTCAATTTGAATGATGGAACGGCGCGTGGAGCAGCGCACAGCTCCCATAGGCATAGTTTCAGATTTTCTGCAGGTTCGGGGAAGGCCATTCTGCATTGGCTTACGTGCTCCACATCCTGGGAAGGTTTCCTTCACAGCTAAAAGGGCTCTTTCTAAGGCCTAAGCCACTCCTTCAGGCTGGAGCCCGGCCAGAGGAGGTGGCACGCAGTGCGAGGGCAGGCCGTGGGCACGCAGGGTTTGGCACGCGGCCCTCAGCTGAGTGCCGAGGAATGAAACTGCAACCTGTTTGAGAGCTGGGGAGGTGGAAGAAGCCTGGATCGGAATAAAAAAGGGCAGGATTTCTGCTGTTGTGGAGGAGAGTTGGGAGTGTGTCAGAGCCATCGAGATGTGAACTTGGTGGTGGAAGGTAGCGTTAAAAGTAGTTTAATTTCAAAAGCTGACCACATGCAGATCAATTATTTATAAGGCCTTCCTCATTTATTTTTTGGGGAGAAGTATGTGTTCTCATGAACTGCGTCGATTATTCCAAGAACTGCAGACCTCAGATGAACACCACAGTGCTTCGTGATTCCAGGGACGAGTATTCTGGGAAGCTTTAAAAACAATGTTGAGTATTGAACTGTCACGAAGAAAATAGTTTGGGTTGTTTTTTGCTTGTTTTTCATGGAAGCACATAGTTTCAAGTGGCACAGAGTGTACCCTCTCGTCCCACCAGCCGACTCTCAAACAACTGCCACATTTGGAAGGGAGAGGATTTGCACGTAGTCTCTTTTTCTCTGTAAACACAGCTACAAAGGATAGATAGGAAATCTTATCAGTAACCATCAATTACCTCAACTTTTTGCCCAGACACCACTGCTCCCAGCACAGAGCTGTGCAACACCTGGCTGGGGCAGCAGAGCCCAGCTAGCGCAGGCAGAAGGGTGGCAGCTTTGGCAGGGCTGGTTCGGCACGGCTAGGATTAAGTGGTTTGTAGCCTGGGTGGGTGTATGTCCGAGGGGGAGAAAGAGAGGACATGGGGGAACAGCTAAAAAGGGAAATGTGAAAAAAAGAACTTGAGTAAAATATATATAAAAAGAAATAGATGAAAACAATGAGGGGGAAGCTAAATAAGAAAGGTAGGAGAAAATGACCTTGCAGGAAAGAGAATGAAGTAGGTATGGTGCTGGTTTTATTACTCCACATTGAGGAGGAAAAGTGGAAGAAAGCAGCCAGAGGTTTAAAAGGGCAAAATGAACAAAAGCTTTTTCACTGGTCTTTCCTCTCTTAATGTTTTGGCAGCAGTGTCGCTGGTGGGTTTGTGTAACGTCATGGTAGGCTTGGATTTTGCACGTTTTGGTGGTGGCTGGGGGAACAGCAGTGTGTCCTACTTGAGTCACCTCTCGCGGCTTTATCAGGCACTGCGCAGCAAGGAAAGAGATGGATGTGTGCATGCACGTGCACTTATTAATAGGTCGTCTGATGTTTACTATCTTATATGTCCCTTTTACTGTTTCTTGATGGACTTGTTAAGTTTATTTTAAAATTCTCATTTTCTGTACTCTAAACAATATTTTTTAGAGAGTAGGAGGTGCATAAGGTGTATGTGTAGCTTTTGCATAGCTTTTGCAGTAAGAGAAATGCCCCCAGTTCTTTACAAGTGGAGAGAAAAGGAGGTATGGTACTAGAGGGAAGGAGGTTACCCATGCTGGACCTACATAAAAGCAGTGTTTTGTAAGAACTTCTTTATCTGCTGCCTCAGGAAAAGTAGGCAGCATTCTGAAAGCTATGTTCTCACCTACAGCAACCAGATGTGTATGTGAGTGTCACACCCTTGGAAAAAGTTGAGACAATATTCTTACCAAATTAAAAGAAATCAGTAACATTTTGGTTTTAGGTACAGCTACAAAGTGGGTAGGCTGCTACCTAGTTTAATTAAGAATTATGATTAGTAATTTTTACCTGTTATTTATTTACTCATTTTCGATCACTAGGTTGCTGGCTTTTTAAAAATAAACTACCAGATATTGACATGATCCTGTTTTGTTGTTTTTTTTTTTCTTTCCAGGCAATGTGATACACTTAAAATCTAACATCTGATACACATAGAGTCTAGAAACTGTGTTTTAAGATATTACCAGAAGAGGGAGTGTATAACACTTTGTATACAATGAAACCTGTACATTTATTGATGAACAGCATTAAATAACCACGATTCATGTAATAAGTTAAAAAAAAATAATTGCAGGCTGAAATTTACTTTCAAAAGAGCAGAATTAATGCCAACTTTTAAGTTCCTCATTAGGCTTAATTCAGTTCAACACTAAACAACTATATCCAAGTAATGTAAATGGCCTTGAAGTCAATTCAGATTCCGAAATGTTGTGTCTACCTGTAACAAAGATTCAAACAGCTTTTCCGTAGCAGTCTTGGATTAGTTCTTGCAGTACCCAGCTCTAGAAGAGTTCCATAACAAAGTGAATCTTGAAAACAGTTACAAATACTTTTTTAAAATGTAGAAAAATAGCAAACAAATAGATAAATATGATATGAAATTTTACAGAAGTCTGTGGTACTATTATTGACTAAACAGGCCATCATTAGCTGTTCCAGGCAGTAACAGCCAAAATACTTCCAAAGCCTATTATGTGCTATTGATGAAACAAAAATACAATGTAGTACTTGTAGAGAAAATCAGTGTTTTTACTCTATGATTTATGTAGATATTCCTCAATTTTTCGTGCAACAGGGCAACAGGTTAATTCTTCAAGCAATAGCAAAATGATATAGGAGGAAAAGCTATCAATGTGTCTAACACGTAAACTCCTAATAAACTTTGTCTATTCTGCTGCCTCATACAACCTCTGCAGTATGTGAGAGTGCTGCTGGCCACGAAGATTGCAATTACACTTTGTTTCCCCAGGTTGTATTGGAGAAAGAAGAGCCATCATCAAGAGATTCTTGTCCTCTTTTCTATTTTCTGTTCCCCAAATAATGAGTTGTCCATGTTGGTACGGAACTCTCGCTCTTTACACTGGTTTGTAAAGGATGCAATTAGACCAGGCTCCTGGAGAGCTGAAGCAGCTCCCACAGAACTGGGTTTTTCTTCGTTTGGCAGCGTTGTCAGAAAATCTTTAACTCGCAATTCTATATAGAGTAGCTTTTCAAAAGGAAGCCTCATCTTTTAGCCAGATCACCTTCATATGTTTTTACCCCATAGGATTTTCTTCCTCTGCCAGGCAGAAGCGGTATTGTGCTGTGCCCTCTATGTCTGACCCCACGGCTTGCAAAGAACCTGTTCGTCGTGTCTGGCAGTGGGAAAAGCCCTGGTTTCTGCAGTGCGTTGCAGCCAATTCTGTGGGCCAGGTAGAAGGTGCACCCCTTTCAGTGTCCCCTTCCACCTTTGATCCTGAGACTTGCATATGCTTGTGGATTATTTGTAGAGTTGGATTTGAGCTGATCAGAAGTTTTGTGTGGTGTACTTCAGCAGTGTTAAGAGATGTTCATTATTGTTGGTAGATACTTACGTGGAATTCATGGATCCTCTCCTTGCTAAGAGGAAAATTGGCTGTGTTGTCTTTGTTACTGTGTGGCTGAAGTCTGCATTTGAGTTCATAGGCTAAGCATTTTGATGTTCTGCTGCATTAGAGTGGACTTGTGAAGTAGTTGTTTTCATTTCTTTTGCATTTATAGAGCATAATGAGAAGCCTTACAATACTCTGTAAGGCTCTGGCCCTTCTTGTCCTTGGCATGGGACTAGCTAGCACTCATTTTCTTCGGTTTCATTGTGGCTTACAGCCTCTGACGAGCCCCATGTAACCATGTATGTGCCTGGAAGCATGCCGTGTTGGCCCTCTCCTGGCCTCTAAGGTCAAAGGAAAGGTTTTTAAACTGCCACAGTTCAGTCCCCTCCCCGTCATAGTGCCATGTACGCTTTGACCAAAGGTCATCATGTGGGTCACAGAGCTGTCCACCAGCCAGCCTCTAAAAATACCCATGACTGCTATGATAGGCATAGAAATGATGTAAACTTATATATGTGCGCAGTATTGCCAGGCTTGATGTTCACATCTTGCTTGTCAGGGATTGAGAATGACAGCTAGTGGCATTTAATTTTGATAGTGGCCAGTTCCTTTCTCAATCCAGCACGCTCTCTGTAGTATCGGTCGGTGTTCAGACTGAGGATGGGTACTGACCTGTACGACTGTAGCCATCACCTTTTTCTATGATGACAAGAATGTACCCGGGGAGGCTGGAGGTTTGGCAGATAGTTAGGGCGTGCTGAAAGCCCTGACGAGCTCCTGGGCTGCTTGCAGTTTCCCCTGCCCTGTCCCGGTTGTGCAGGTGGCAGTGGCCCACGATAGGTGTGGCTGTACACTTGAAATCTGGTGTACTAAATGGCTTTTTCTGGTTTTAGTCCCTGAAAATGTCATAACTCTATACAGAAGCCTTCGCTCTCTGTGTGTACACACGCGCTATATGGGTAGCAGTTATATTTTGTATTTCTGGTGTAAACAAGCATGTTGAGTAAGTGGAGTTGATACTAAGGCATAAAATGCTGTCACTTGATTGTGCACCAACAAGCCTGTCAAGTTGTTCCTCTGTAGTCAGTCATCCATTTTATTTTGGACTTGCTCCACTTTTCTGAAACCTGAGGAACTTTGAAGCATGCCCACTTGGAAAAGAAAACACCCGAACCAGATATCTTCCCTGATATATTTGTGTTTTCTGTAGTGCATAAGACACTCTCCAAAGCGGCAGCTCCGCAAGATAAAAATCCACTGATTTCAAAATCCATTGCCCCGTGGTTCTGGAGGTTCTGGTAACTTTATTCGTGATGGAGCACTTGTTTCCAGCTTCAGGGAGAAAAAGACACACAAGGCCTTAAATATAAGTCAGTAGCAGTACTTTTTATATGATTTTTCTGTTCCCTGCACAAAGGCTGGTTTCGTGGTGTCACACAGCGTACTGCGGGGCTCTTTCCGTGCACCCCCCGTAGCAGCAGAGTCGGTTTTCCAAGTAACTGTGCTGGAGTTCTCAATCGATCAACTTTAGGAAGTTTGGTGTTGGCTGGAGGCCCAGCATTCTCTTCCTTCCAGGAAGAATAATAATAGTAGCCAGTAACCAAACAATCTCTTTAAAGCAAAATATTTACAACAAAATTATTTTAGACAGTACTAAATGTAAACATAAACAGGCTGCAGTGTACGCAAGCCCAGCTTATGCAGTGTTGATATCAATCAGGTGAAATTCCATGGATATCTGCTTTTTTGTGTGTGTATGTACTCCTCAAAACTTTTAGGAACTGGCAAACTAATCATTACTGCAGCTCATAACCCAGTTCTTTGTCATGCCCGGTGGCTTAGGCCTCCAGCCCGTTCCCTGGGCTCAAGTCACACTTTAATTCTTGCTAGTCCTTGCTCTGTTAATTGCTAGCTTCGGCACAAGAAGGTTTGTGGCTGTGGGACTGTCAGGTCTTTGGCCGGATGGTTTTGCTCTTTGTTGCGGAGAGAGCAGATGGCGCGAAGGCTCGAACTGAGCAGTCGGGACTGGGGGAGAGGGCAGGAGGGCTTTTTGCTGTGGCAGTGTTAGCTCGCACCAGCCAGCTTAAAGGGATTGTGAAACTGGTGCTTGAGATGGCTGAGTTTTGAGAAGGGATAAAGGAGTTGTTTCATGTGCAGTGGAAATAATGAAGCCTGGTTGTCCGTGGCTTTGTCCTGTGTGTTTTGCCATCTCTCACCCTCCTGTTGCAACACCTCCTGCTCTGTGCACATACATAGCTTCAGGTTGCGTGTCAAGTTTTGCCTTTTCTTTTTATCCTGGCAATTTAATAAGGCATGCACGTGCCACAGCTAGGCTGGAGTGTGCATGTGAGGACTGGTCAGTGAAGATCTTCCTGCTTTCCTTCTGTAAGAGCACTGAGCGGTCCTGCCTTCCCTATCTGAATGGTGATTAGTAATGCTAATGATAAACCTCAGTATCTTTAGGACCTCTGTCAGCAGGGGGGTGGGAGGGCACACCATCTCAAATCCAGCTCTTCAGTTTTCTTAACACTAACCTGGTTTCAAAGTACAGAACACTACAATGTAGACAAGTGAAAGGAGACATGGTAGAGCTGCGTTTATCTCACTTCACAAAACCAGACAAGAAAGTATAATGTAAGTAAAAGATGAAAAATTCTCTAGCCAATCTTAAAAACAATTTTCTTGGCAGTGCAAAATGTGTAGAACACTTCAGGTTGTAGAATGATTTTTTTTTTTCCTTTTTTTTTTGGCATTTCTTAACTTTTTGCAGCGCTCGTTCATACTAGGGAGTTACTCTGTGTGTGTGCATAGTGTGAGCATCACACGTGATATAAACACCTTTTCATGTTACATGTGTTCAGAGAGGAAACGAAGAAAGGAGGGGCTTGATGCGGTTCTTTGTTATCTTGAGTAGCAGGAAACAAACTTTCTACCATTGCAATGCTTGAACACAATTCAGGTTGTCCTGCTTGGATGATGTAGCAACAGCAAAGACCTGGAAGTGAGGTTCTCTGCAGTGGTGCCTCATGAGCTGCTTCTCTCCCGCTGCCCTGCCCGCGCTGTCCCGCGGAGCTGGCGTTCGGGCAGGAGTCTCATCGCTTCATCCCCCTTCCCCGGCAGCGAGCGGTGCGTGCAGGTGTACGTCCCTTTGCGCATGCGTCTGCACAAAGTACGGTCGCAGCCTGCAAAGCCAATTTTAGGCCTCTGATCTCGGTTATTAACTGATGATGCAAGTGTTTATATTCAATCGAATGTTGTTGGTGTTTGGGGGATTTTTTTTTTAATGACTTGAGGTAGTGTTGATAGAAAATAAAACTTAGCACCTCTTGCGATATTTAGTACTGGGATAAGAACTTCATAATTTCATTGCCTTACATAACGGATTGTTTTTACTACGTTAAGTAAAATTACTTTTGCGTTTGTCAGAGTACGCTTGCAGCATGTGATTTCACTGTGGCACGTGCATCAGTCCGTTTCAAGGTGAAACCCCATGAGTATTTACTGTATGAAGTTACTTAGAAACCTTTAGGCATTGGAAAATAGTAAATAAAAACACAC
>Ga0181612_155889_pt1 | contig 20192 bp, 14 predicted proteins | sample HoacroProtozoa21_FD_119630 | JGI IMG/M metagenome (GOLD analysis project Ga0181612, IMG submission 119630) | Hoatzin crop microbial communities from Cojedes, Venezuel. Combined Assembly of Gp0051906, Gp0051904, Gp0051908 | reverse complement strand
GACTTAAATCATTCATTTCAGTCTTGCGTAACAGTGCCCTAAAATTTTTAAGTTTAAAAATGGTTTCCATGTGTATAATTTAAACAAATTTTAGACCAATTGTATACACAAAATATTGCAGCCATCCATTGCAGCCATCCATTTGTTACATTCTTTGTCTCTCTTTTTTTAAAACTTGTACTTTTAATGATTACTGTGGTTGAAATTGTTATGCTTCATTTTCATAATCATAGCTTTTAATTCTACAACAGTTTTCTACATGTTAGATTAAGAAAAAGATGGCTAATTGTGTGTAGATACCATGTCATTCCTGAATAGCCCCACATTCTGGAAACCCATTTTAGAAGTACTCGGTTTATAAATTAGTCTTCAATTAAAGGCATTTATGTTTTTTAAATGAATTATTAGCCCTAAGATGATCTTGTTTTCAAACAGCTAATGTTGATTTTTTTTTCTTCACTCATTCGTACGCCAAAGTACAGTTAACTTTCTTTATACTTTTCTCTTTATCCATACCTATAGGTGAGAAGCCTTACAAGTGTCCACATTGTGATTATGCTGGTACTCAGTCTGCGTCCCTCAAATACCATTTGGAACGGCACCATCGGGAGCGACAGAATGGAGCAGGACCACTCTCTGGGCAGACTACAAGTCAAGAACACAAAGACGAGACATCAAGTAAAAGTTCTGTGTTTATTAGACCAGATATATTGAGAGGAGCCTTCAAGGGGCTTCCTGGTATCGATTTCCGAAGTGGCATGGTCTCGCAGCAGTGGACGTCAGGAATTCTGTCTTCTGGAGATCAGCAAGGACAAGCAGCTGGCATGTCTTCTGAAGGGTCTTCAGAAAATATGAAGGGTTCAGACATATCTTCCAAAGGAACACACTTCTCTGAACTTGGCCGTGCTTACCAGAACATGGTTGGGAATGGTGTGAACTTTCAAGGGTCTTTGCAAGCTTTCATGGACAGCTTTGTCCTAAGTTCTTTGAAGAAAGAAAAAGAAATGAAGGATAAAGTTCTATCAGATCCACTTTCAGCAAAAGCTCTGGGCTCAGATGGTGGTGAGGAAAAGATAAACAGCAAGTCCTCACAGCGAAAAACAGAAAAGTCACAATACGAACCTCTTGACTTATCCGTACGGCCAGATGCAGCCTCGCTCCCAGGTTCATCTGTTACTGTGCAAGACAATATTGCTTGGCATGGCTGCTTGTTTTGTTCCTTTACAACTTCATCTATGGAACTAATGGCTCTGCACCTCCAGGCCAATCACTTGGGCAAGGCTAAACGTAAAGAGAACATCATAGGGAACAACAAAGACCAATCTAGAGAAGCTTCTGCCTCGGTTAATAAAGTGAGCTTGCTCCCCTCTTCTGTGCAGTCCAGCAAGGAGGCAGTAGTTTCAAACATACTGAGCCAGCTGGACTCAGCTTCTGAGAAAATGACCCAAGGACAAAATAAAGAGACCCTGGGAGAGCAAAAGAGCGCTGCCTGGCCCAGCCATGTGGAATCCACTTTTTGTAATTTTACAGCAGACTTCTATAAGCAGTTTGGTGTTTATCCTGGTGTTATTGGCACCGGAACACAAAATTCTTGCACCAGTAATGAATCCGAACTAAAAACACAATCCGAAGATGACCCAAATATTCTGCTCTCTGACTCTGTAAATAAAAGTGCTACTGATGACCTTTCTGACATAGCTTCATCTGAGGATATGGAATCTTCCAAGGAAGAGAACATTGAAGATGAGGATATTGACACAGAACCAGATATTATGAGTAAGCAGTTATCTGCCCTAAATAAAGAAAACAGTGAAGGAGGCGACAATATACAAAGTGCAGTCACCTCGCAACCGACACAAGGGCTCGTATCACCACTGCCGCAAGCGTCAGAAAAGCAGTGGCACAGTCAGAATCTTCTGTCCTCCCATGAAACTGCACATGGAGTGATGAAACCTGAACAAGTTCAGGGTCCACAGGTCCTGGAGAAGCAGATGAACATGCTGTCAGTCCTAAGAGCTTACAGCTCTGATGGCTTAGCAGCCTTTAATGGACTTGCAAGTAGCACAGCAACTAGTGGATGTATCAAGAGACCTGACTTGTGTGGTAAGTTTTAGACCTTCTTTTAGACCATTTCAGAAAACACTTGTGCAGAATCATGAAGCTGCTCTTTAAATATACTTAGTCATGTTTGTTAGTAATACATTTTTTAAATGTTAAACCCTGTGGGCCAAATTCTAGTCTTATATGTGGTCTACTCCATTGAAATCAGCAGTGCTGCATGCATATACTTACACAGGATTTTAGAAAGAATTTGCTTTTTAAGCTAGAGTAGCAGCAATATAGACGATCTGTCTGTGCTAGTGGCATCTGAAGGGGATACGTACTGCTTTAGCATACTTAAAGGAGGAAAAAGTTTTAAAAAAATTTACATGGTAACTTGCAAACTTTTCAGTATTTTGATATAAGTAAGAACCCAAGAAAAACACTGGATGCTTTGCCAAGCAAACCTTGCTTTCTCTCTTTTTCTTTCTTTTTTTTTTTTTGGGTGCATTGAATTACCACAGTATTAATGAAATCAAAGGCCAAGTGGAGGGAATGCGTCTGCCTGTGGTGAAGGGCCTTTCTATTTTCTTTACTTTCCCTCCCCCCTTTTTTAATTACATTTTTCTGATTTGTTTCAATGGCACCCATACAGTAGTTGCCCTTGACCATTTTCACTATTCTAACTAGCAGTTGTACAAATTGTGATTTGCCTAATTAAGAATATGCCTCCAGGTAATTAAAAAAACAGCAACACACCAAACAAATAAAACCACCTTTTACCTTTATTAAAACTGCAGTTTTACTTCCTCATATCACACACAGCAAATTTGACAAAAATGAAAGTTAATGCTATTTGGAACAAAGGAGATTGAGGATTTTTTGATTTAGCTCCTATTTTGTCAGCATAGTTCTTGTCTGAAAGAGATTTTAGAGTGTAAATCCTTTTAAAAACAGTATCACTTTAAAAAGCAAAGTCAGCAAAGGACACAAAAACTTCAGTAACACACATTTCACTTAACCTTCAAACTACTCAGAAAACTCATTGTCAGAGCTGAACATGCATAGTAAAATGTATTCAGGTTAAAAGAAGAAAAGGTGATCAACAATTATAAAGCCTGACAATTTAAAATTAAACCCTAAATCTGCAAACACTTAAGGGTGGTTACCCTGGTTAACTTAAGGTTAGTGGGAGCTTTGACTTGACTAGCCTAGTGTGTGTGCTTAAAGATGTCACCCCTTTTTCAGGCTCCTAGCTGCTTTTCCAACTGTATTAGTTGGTCTGATAAAAAAAGCCTGATTTCTCACCCCAAAGTTTATCACACTTGTATTCTTAGAGTATTTTGGGTTCACAATATTTTTGTTACTTGAACTGAATCACAAGCCCAAGAATCTGCATAGCCTTACTTGTAAACTTCTGTGTCTCAGTGCACTAAGAACTAGTTCAAATAATTGGAAATATGTCCAGATTCTTCAAAATCAGCAGTTACATTACTGATATTTCAAAAATAGTTGATAGTTGATTTAAGTTGCAGCTGGTAAAATCCCACCTGATTTTTTTTTCTCTCGGTTTATGGAGTACAATCAATCAATTACAGAAAATGATACAGCAGAGAAATGACGTGCTAAACAAACAAGTAAAAGAATTGGAAAACTAGGATTAGCTGCTTTGTACGAAATATCTTTATACTTTTTCCCAGACAGAAGATTTGTAAAACAAAACAAAAAAAAAACCCTCTAACATTATTATTGAAATGAGGTCATGTTACTTCCATTAGCTTTTTATTTCATCTTCCAATCAACAGACATTTTATGATGGCTTGAGTTTATATGATTTTAAAGACCATATCCCTTTCACAAGCTCTGCCCAGTGATAATGGATTTGACTTGAAGTATGAAGGAAAAAAAAAAACAAACAAACAACAGAAGCTTGTCTGTTCTACTTTTGAAGCTATTTTTTAATGGAAAATGCAGTGCGAATCCTCCTTTCTCCCCCTTCCAAAAATAGCTTTTTAAAATTCTTTACTGACATTCTATTGAGTGTTTGCAGAATGTAAGTTTTAATGGTGACTATTTAAATATATTGTTTCATTTTTCTCAATATCTCACAGCAAAAGTGGATGAGTATGAACAAGCCCCGTGTCAGTATTTCTTTTTTATTTGGTTGGCTTGGACACCGCCCACTCAAAAGTAGTGGTTTTGGGGAGTTTTCATTTTCTCAGTGACATTTTGTACTGTGAAATCACACTCCATCTGTGCATGCTAGTGCGGGGAATCTCACCTGATGTTTCTGCACTTGCAGATTAGCCATCAGGAGCACCCTGTTCATTTATTAGCCTTCCTTCCCTCTTCTACAAAGCCCATGACCTTAGTCATGGTTCCCTTTGTCTCTCCTACTGCCTGAAAGATCAGAAAACCTGAGGCCCATCTCCAGCACCCAATTCCAGGGCATGATTCTCATGTTCCTTTGTATTTTGGGAGACTCTCCGTGCATTTGCCTTTCTTTTTACAGCCAATGATGTGTCAGTTGTTGACATCTCAAGAGAGAACACTGATGCACTTGATACACTCCTTGCACAATCCAGACAGCAAGGTGTGGTGCTCTTTCCACAGTCAGAATACAGTGGAAATAAAATTGAAATAAAATATCTCAGCTTCAGTTAGCTGAGATTGCATCTTTGATTGGCCATTCTAATGAAGTTAAATATCTGGCTGCATAAAAACAAGCTGGGATTTTCAGTGATCCCTGTGGATCATTTTTACTTGGAAGATTCTACCTTAAGGTAATGGGTCATTTTTTAAGTACAAATCTTGGCCCAAAAAGGGTTTTATTTCTAGAAGAGAATGCCACCAACTCACATTGTTGTTTTGGAAAGTCACTGCACATGGGGGTAGCAGTCCTCAGTTTCCCTATGTGTAGAATGAGAGAGGCTGATGTTGTACACATAATTCAGATATGCTCCTATCATGCTTCAGGCTGTCAGGATGAAAGACACAATTAGGAAGGAATCATAATTACTGCATAATACAGAAATTTCCATGTCAAAATGCTGCTGAGAAAAATCACATATTTTTGTAATGTTTCTCCTTTACATACGTAGCAGAATAGGAAAGAAGAGAAAGAAAGAAGAAAATACCTGTGATGAATTTAGAGTTACTCCTAACCTGTACTTGGTTTCTGTGTTTCCAGTGACTATAGCTAGGGGCCAATCTTGTTAATCTTTGCTACCATGCAGTTTCTAAGAAGACGACTTGCCTTTTCTTGCTGCTTGGCAGCCAGTAGCCCAGAGTGGAGTGCAGGCTGAAGGCTTGGTAGCTGTCTGGAGTACCCGTGTACTCTGCTTTCGCAGCGCTTTCTCATTCGAGAAGTTATGCTTGGAGGTTCTAGACCTGCTTTGTATTTAAGTTTTGAAAGATCTGTTTTCCTTTCCATTTATGCTCTTCTCTTTCTCTGCTTGTCTTCCAATATACACGTAGTTGTAGAGCAATAATGGTCTACCTCTTGTTCCAAGTCGTTAATTTACAAGTGATTTGCACAGCATTTATTTATGACAAGACCCTTTCCTTTCTCTCTCTCCTCCCCTTTAAATTTTTCTGCTTTTTGTCTAAGATGGTAAAATTTCCCTACTTGCATTTTCTGCTTGGGAGATACTTAGGCTTTCAAAGAAGAGCTGGTGGGCTACAGAACTATTGGCCAGAGATAGTCGTGGGCATTAGCTGCTTGCTAAATGGGTTAGTGCTATTGAACCCACACTGAATGTATTAGAAGTATTAGTTCCATGTCGTCTCTATAAATCTAATTTGTTTCCATTTATGCTTGCTTTCCTCTGCAATTAGCCCTGCTTTCTTCTGCTTAGGCTCCACCCCATTGTCACTTCTTTCAGTGTATGAAAACAAGGCAGGGCCCTTCTGATGTATGGTTGCAGCTTTGGAGTTCTGATCCTGCAAAGGGCTGAGCACTTTCAGTTTCCTTTGGAGCAGAAAGTGTTCAACATTGCACAGAATTATTAAAATGTTCAGCATTGTAACTTTCTGAAATACCTTCCAAGTGTGGAACTGCAGCACAGAGAAGAGGGCTGGGCAAGGGGAAGATCGATTGTGGCAGATTATTACAGCTTTATTGTCACATAATTACAGTGCTCTACCCCAATGTTTAAATAGTGAATTTAGTCGTTGTAAATTGCTTATTGCCACAGGTGTCAAAACCAAAAAGATTATAATGTTAACCCCTTCAGAACTACCACCAACATATAAAATACAGAAAAATATTTTTAATTGTTTGTGGTGGCTTCACTTCAATCCTTATTGCGGCTCTTTTCAGTGATAAAATCTGCATCAGACAGATATGAAAGGCCTGATATATCCAAGCTCTAGGACAGCTACGAAGCGATGGAAGGTCACCCTACTGCACCAAATTGTAGTACTCCTACCCACTTAAAGTATCTTCTAATGCACTTAAGCAACCCAACATTTTGTCCTGATCTGCAGTTGAAGTAGTAACCAGAATATTCTTTTCCTTCAAGGCAGAACGAAATGATATGGAAATATTACTGCAGACTTTTCTTTAGCCCGTTACGGTAATTTTGAAGAGGTTTCTTTAGTTTCCGTTAGGAGGTCCCAGGCCTGCTTTTGGGAGATCAGCACCTCGGCCCCACGCCTGGGTTTCAGCTGCGCTTCTGGATGTCACAGTGCCATTTGCATGGCACTGTCAAACCAAACTCCTATGGCTTGCTTCCTTTTTTTAATTAACTGGGAATGCCAGTGATCTGGTGAAGTTTGTGTTGCTGGATAAAAGGGCCGGTCTGTGAATAGCATTGTATTTGCCAAATGGTTCGCTAGTCATTTCAGTACAAACAAATGGATGGTGTCTGTAAGTCTGCAAACACTGTTGACATTTAGCCTTGTTTATGTTACTTTCCTTTTGCTGCATATTTTTGGCTAGAAAAGATACTGTCTGAATCAACATTGACTTCCTAAGCAGAAGCAAAGGACCCAATCTTGCATCCCTCATTCTTGATGACTTACATGACTAAGGATTGCAGAATCAGGTCCTATGTTTGCTTGACTTTTAATTTAGTGGCTATATTAATGTAATTTAATTTGATTGTATTTTGTTGTATCAGAACTCAGTCAGGTGACAAGTTCAGTATCACAGTTTTGTTTACTGTTGAGAACTTTAATTTCTTACCATTTTTTGTACTGCTGTGTAACATTCCCATCCTATTTATGTTTCTGGACGTTAACCCCTAAAATATCTGATACAGCTAAGTGCTGAGTACCTTCTATTCCCAGTGAAACTGGAGGCATTCAGTCCCTCCTAGCACCAGATCTGAAAGGGGGATTGTGTTTGCAAAAGGAGGCCTTGGTATGTGCCTTGATTTCAGACATCAGTGGCCAGCCGCACCAAGGCAAATCCCTAGCACAGAAAGGCTTTTCTTTTCTTTGCAGAGACAAAATAATGATGTAAGCTTAGAGCTGTATGATTTTACTCTAAGTTTCATCTCCCAAACAATATATTCTTATTGGTTTTGTCATATCCAGGTCAAATGTAAATTATAATTTAGGATTAGGCAGAGGCATAGAGATGTTTCCAGGTCTTTCCAAAGTGAGACAATGCTCTGGTTTGTTTCTTGGTTCAGGAGTATCTATTCTTGTGTCTGAGGTATAGTGTTTCCTAGAACTACTCATAAACACGAACAACTTAGGCATCCTTGTAAGTCAAAACTAAGTGTACAATTAATACCTATTATGAGGCCAATTTTAAACAATTAATTTGACAGCAATTGTAATTTTATGTTACAGGCTTTTGGAAATAAATAACCAAATTCATCTTTGTAATCTAAGGAACTCAGAATATCTTTATGCGGAGATGATCTTGTGATGCACAGTATTGCATATCTGGAATTTCTGAAGTTTGCTCCCAACTGCCTAGATACTTGTAGTGCCAGGGATAATTACCTGAGGCTTGTTAATTGTTTCAGCAAAGAAAAAATATATACCTTAAGTGTAAGCATTAATATATGTATACACAATACATCCACAATATATAACAAACCATCATAATAGTACAAAAATAGAGGTCCTGAATATGTTCTGTTATTTATGTGTTTGGCAAGCTTAGGGAATGGACTTTAGTATGAGTGAAAATTCTCTTAACATTTTTAAGGTTATTTATTGTCATTTCTATTTGAGTTTTTAATGGTCCTGTATTTTGTAATGCTTTAGCAGGAAAAAATACTGTAGTTATCTTTTTTTCGTATTCTTTAAGCAATATTTCTAGCTTAATATATTGTGCCAGGCTTTCCAATATTAACCAAGAAAGACAGTAAAATTCAATGAACAGCACTCTGACATCCACAATTTAAAACCTGTGATTGAAGTGAAATGTGTAAACTTCTAGTGGGTTATCATGTGCTTTGGAATAGAGTATTGTTGGAAGTAATTAGAAAATATATTAAGGTCTCCTGGTAATGAAGGTATGTAAGTTTTAATAATTGTTGCTTTCTGAATAAGTGTCAAACTATATCTTTAAATGTATATGGAGTTACAAGTTAGGTCACTTCTGAATGGAATGTAAAACAATACTAAAATGCTTCAATAACTTATCTCAGTGTTGCTAATAAAAAAAAAAGCTGTTAACCATTAGTGCAGTTTTGAGTCATTTTGTTAATTCATTCAAGAAAAATCTTTGACAAACTGTTGTACCTTTTGGTACACCGAAGACCACTCATGCAATCCACAGTTGTTTAAAGCTTTGAGAGGCAAACTCTGCAAAGCTACTTGTTGGCCACGTAAAGAACAGTGATTAAAAATGCAGTCTCCCAAGGAAGGAGTGGTTTGTCGTTGGAACGATGCCATGGATGGTTAGGCAGGTATATGAGGGGGGGTGTTAGACTTGTTTTCTCCTTTGCAGAACATGTCTTGGTAATGTGGGACCTATTTCCCCCGTCACTGGTGAAATCCAGCAGAAATTTTCATGGAGCCCACTGGGTTAAAAATGGTAATGTGGGATGGATTAAGTGTGTGTGTATTAGTGCCTGGGTGCTTGGCCAGGATGAGCTACGTGTTTGGATCCAGTCCTACAGCTGGAAATATAGCCTTAGTGAGTAACGGATATACAACATCTATCCCAGCGGAGAAATACCAGGAGCACGCAGCCCATGAGTGATCTTTCTTGGTTCATTTTGCCTAGCCTTACATTAAGTCCCAGTCTTCGATACTGCAGATCGCGCTGAACTCTCCTTTTTGTTTCCCATGGGAAGAACGTGCGATAAGTGTCCTGAGACTAGCCTTCCTCCTCAGACGCACGTACGGTTCACCCAGGGTGAAGCAAGCATAGGATAACAAGCAACCAGTCGCATCAGTCCCAGTAGTGTCACTCAGGTCTATGGTAAGTGTTTCCAGGATGGGGCCCACAGGAGGCGGCCAGTTGTTCGGCGCACTGCTGAGTGCGCAATGGGAGCTAAAGGAGAACATGACTAGGGCTCCCAGTGTCACATCTTCATTAATGCTGTCAGTTTTGAATAGCATATCGGTACTTTTTATTTATTCCACCATGAGTCAGGACCTGACATTTTAGTGTTCTGTGTCATACTGAGAAAAATCTGTAGTTCAGCAGTAGGACAATTATATTATTTTGGAAGGGCTAGAAATAATACAGCATTTGTGAGACAACTGTAACATTTATCCAGACTCAGTGCGAGATTGTTCTTCCTTTTATTTGGAGAGCACTTCCAAAAAAGTATCAAATAGGAGCAAAGGAAAAAAAAGACAAGAAAAAGTGGCAATTATGAATCCATTTAACCCCCATAGGGTATAATCTCATTTTGTGTAATACCCCTGGCTGTTACATGCCTAAACTCCTATGCAGTGAGCTGTGACTATAGTCCTTATTGTCCTGTGGGCAATATGACTAAGGAAAAAATAACTCTGTAATACAATGGAGCATTTGTCTGAACAGCGTAACCTAAGGTCCATAACATCAAATCTAAAGTTGTAATTATACAGCTGCAGTCACACCACTCAAGTGAAGGCTGTGTCAGCACTTGTATTATATAAGAAATGCTGTTTTCAAGGGTTGATGAGTCATATGCAAAAAAACATTTCTCGCTAAACAATTGTTCTGGTTGTTCTGAAGCAACCTCTAGGTACGAGCCTTTCCCCAGCAGGACATGGTCATGTCGGCTGCAGTCTGCCATGGCTTAACTTCGCAGTTTATTTTGCTAATGAATGTATCTTCTCCGAGCTAGGAAATTACCTAGAAGGTTTTGGTTTCTGTGGAGTTTTATTATTATCAAAACACAAGCTAGTGAGGAAAAACCCAGGGTGGGCGAGGTCTTCACTAATGAGGATTGTAACAGGTGAAATGTCTTCCTTGGAAATTATAAAATTAGCATTTTCTTTTCCAGTTTGTCATCATCCCCAATGTTGATTTAAGTTCTCCAATCAGAACGCTTCCCTATGAGACCCCATCACAGTTTCATTTTTTGAGACGCCTTGAAACTGGACCTTTCAAGCTCGCAGTGACTGTTATTGCCACTTGAAGCAGCCAGACATTTACTGGCAAGGAGCAGGCAGGAAAGGGGTTTATTTACAGCAGCACGCAGAGGTGGACTAGGAGCACTATGCCACCCCTCCTGTGCGAATGTGAAAGGAATGTGCTTAAGATTGAGACCAAGTACCAGAAACCACAACAATTTTCCTACTACATGAAATTTCTAGATAGGTGTGCTGGTTGTGAGTGGCTTCAGCGAGCAGATGCCCCTGCCCGGAGCATCGCCATTTACCAACAGGTGTTCCTGAGGCTGCCCCACGCCAGGTGCTGGCAGCCCAGCCGCCCAGCCCGACCCCTTGTCTGTGGGGCGGGACGCAGGCCAACGGCTTGTTTTAAGCCGATCTCCTCTGATCCAGGGCGTCTGTAGCGCCGTTCCCTGCATAGAACAGCCATTGTTCAGCTCGCAGAGCAACAGTGGGGTAGAAAATAGCATGCCATGCTGGGGATCAGAGAGGGAATTGTTCCGTAATTATCTCGTACTGAAGGAAAAACCCAAGGCGTATCCCGATATGTGCCATGACTCTGGCAGAACAGGAGTCTTTTAAAAAAGGTTTGGGGAGAGGGGCTCGCGTTCAGAAGCTGGCGGCCCTTGCTCCTCTGGCAGGTCTACCTGTCATTCGCTCACTGACCACAGGAAAAAAAGAAAAAAGTTTTCTGCTTTGGATTCTCCATTGTGAAATGGAAAATAATAGTACTTATCTCCCTGGTAGGAGTGCTGTGAGGATAAATGAATTAATTAATGTTTGTAAAGCACTTTGAAGATGAAGAATGTTATGTAAGTCCTCAGTGCATAAATGCTTCCTTCTCTGATCTAACTACAGTAAGCTATAAAAATATATTGATGAAAATATACACCCATTGGAAGTACGTGTTGGGTGTGTGTATCCCTTCAGTAACCCCGCGGCGTTTGTGAGCCCGACGTGCTGCGCCGCACAGAGCGGGGAGCGCGGTGCTGAAACCTGCCTTCAGCCTCAGCCCTGCGCCTGGGGGCTCTCGGTGCCTGCAGGAGCTTTGCCGTGTTTTGGCCTTGATGTCTTCCTGTCAAATCCACGAATTTTGACCTCGGAGCTTTTCAGTGTGTCTGCTGGGTTCAGCCACTGGTTTCTGCCCGCCGCCGCAGCCTGCCAGCCCCAGCCGTGCTGTGGTGCCGTGCAGCACCGGCACCTGAGGCGGGTGATGGCCCAGCACCGTGTCGGGGGGGGCCCCCAGCCCACCGCCAGCATGTGCATCCCCCTGTCCTGTGCCCATGTCAGGACAGAGGACCTGCCACACTGTCCGCCACAGTCTGTCCACTCCTTTTCAGCATCAGTGTGATGCTCCACATTCAGTCCCCGCAGTGCTCCGCAAGTCCCGGCATTCCTGCTCACACTCGCTGATCTGATGGCTGAACTGGCCATTGTGTGGTTTTTAATTGAATGGCAGTGACTTCAGTTTGCTACTTGGAAGTTTAAATTTTTATTGCCTGATTTTCAACATTACCATTCTAGATTAGTCCTTGCTGCTTTACTTTATTATTTCTTTTTTTATTCAAGCCAGGAAGTGCGTTTGATCCCGAACAGCTCACATGTGTAACAAGGCAAGTTGAGAGGATGCAGGGAAGGAAAAACAACACTTCAGCCATAGAGAGATGTGACTTTTATCAAGAGAGACATGTAAGAAAAGGTTTGTGCATTGAAATGAACAGGCTGAAGACAAAATTCAGGATTTCTCAGGTGCTCTCCTCGGTTCACAGCTGCGATGCAGACCAGTTTGTGGACCTTAGGAGAGAGGACCACGTTAGCCTGAATTGTGTCTTGCTTCACTTGTCCCTGGGTACAGCTAACCCTGTTCCAGTCTGTGCGCTTGGTTTTCTTTTAAATCCTTTGAAATCTTCCCGGTAAACCTGTTCCTGGTGTTGGAGTGTGGGGGAGTGCAGCATGCTGCTGCTGTGGGTGCAGGTACCCCGCTGGCACGGGCTGTGAGCCCCCAGCCCTGCTCCGCGGCAGCTGAGGGCTCCGCTCTCCCTGCTGAGAGCTGGAAGGGGGCGGCAGCTTTTGCCCAGCAAAATCTGCTCCCGTGCCACCTTCACCCAGATGCCAAATGCACCAAGATGCGTCACTGGCACAACCAGACATCCCCAAACTCTGACCAGCACCTGCAAACACCCAGCAGTGCGATGGATTTTTCCATCCCCTGACACGAGAACTATTTAATAACAGGAGGGCCTATGGGTGCATTTGCTAATCGTTACATAACTCTGTATAACTGTTGGGGTAAAAACGAAAAAAAACAAACCAGAAAAGCTTTCCCGAAGGATAGAGGTGGGAATCCCATTAACATGACAGCTCCCTCTTTAGTTGCCAAAATGATTGACAGCTGGATAAGGTCAGAAGATGAAAACCAAGCCATGGGGGACAGAGCGGGGTGGGGAGGGGGCCAATCAGTTGAATAAAAAACTGAGTGTCAGTGCTGGGGGAAGGAGAAAACCGGCACTCCCACTAGAAAAATCCTCACCCTCTGCTCCCCTACTGTTTGTTTGGGGAAAATGCTGCAGCTTAATCAGAATTATTTACAAGATAATGGTCCATTGTTTGTAGTAAGACAGATGCTGTCTGTGGGAATTTGGTGTTTTATGCTCCGTGCATTACAGTGCCATTGCTGTGTACAGATGGGATCACAGTGGTGGTGTTGTTATCCACTTTTTGGAAATTTGGAGGATCCTTACCGTGAAAGGAGGATCCTTAAACAGAGAAAAAAACAGTTTTTTCAGACCCAGAACTGGGATTTCTCTTAAGGTAGAATTGTGTTCGTACGTGTATGGGAGAAGAAGAGGACAAGGTGGAAGCAATTTGCTTGACACCTATGGCATGAAGGGTCCCTAGGCTGACTTTACTTGGTGGTGGTGGACATGGATTCAACAGATGGATGGATCCCGTGTGTCTTTCCACAGGGGAGGAGATGTGTTCTGGTGGGGTATGTCGGTGGTCCCTCCTTTGCTGGTGGCTGGCAGAGTTGCTTGGAAGGTGGTGGGAGATGTACACAAACACGTCTGTGCAGGAGTACAAGTCTTGCCTGTGGAGTTACTGTCCTCTGGTTGTGCGATTGCAATGCGTGATGTTCCCTGCCCTCCTCCCCAGGCTGCAAGTTAAACATGGAGCACTTCTGTTTCACCAGAGAACTTCATCCTGATGGTTTTGTGGGTGAAGCTGTGGGAAAGGAAAACTAGATTTTCACTGGATTCATACTGAAAAAATCTCACCCAAAAACCCAAAGAGAAAAGATGTCCCTGCTCGTGGCAGGGGGGTTGGAACCAGGTGATCTTTAAGGTCCCTTCCAACCCAACCCATTCTATGATTCTATTTAGAAGATCAAATGCAAGATTCTTTTAAAAAATTTGTTTAATCCCAGCAGAAACTCTGTGTCTGTAACAACCCCTTCTGGCCCAAGTAGAAAGTTCGATGTGGAGGCCTAGAGCCTGGCAAAGGGAACAAGTCCGTGTCATGCAGGTGGGTGACCCTGTGCCACATGAGGCTCGCTGCATCGGGGAAGAGCAGGGAGCTCTGGCGAGGCCTCTGTCAGCATGTCCGTCCCAGCGGCTGCCTGCAGCTGCTTCAGCAAAGCAGCACCCACAGGTCTTTCCCGTGACTCTGGGGTGAGAGGACAGGGACCGTGCCACACGGAGCTCTGTGGTGCTGTGCCTCTCAGGAGCAAATCCTGCCTTGCCTTTTCTACCCAAACCGCTGAAGCCTGTGAGATGAGAAGTTTCTCCTCAGGTTGCTGTGCTTTGGAGCAGGACCTGCAAGCAAGGTGCAGGACAAGGGGGTGGAGGGTGTCTGGGTGGGTGTGGGTGTATGCTTGTATGTGTGTGCATTTCCTCTCTCAAAAATCTGCTTTTAGTGTGAAATAGCTCACATGTTACCTCGGCAGAGACCAGTGTGCACCAAAGGCAACCATGAGACGACAAATCACCAGAAAGGCTCCAGAGGGGATTCTGAGCATCCACGTCTGGTGTCCCAAGATCCATTAGCTTTCAGGTAAAATGGAAAACAATGACCATCTTTTTTGTATGTGAGATAATTAAGCTCTCTTTCCATCACTGCAAAATACCTGAGTTTCCCTGGAGAAAGCAGAGGCCCTGGGGATGGGGAGTGAGACAGGGAAGGGCCAGGAATGACTAATTTGCAGTCTTTGGAGCATGGCATCCCTCTCCCCCTTGAGGTTCCCTATGTGAGATACTGCTCATGCGCTTGTTCCGGAAGAAAGGCTGTGCGGCTGGAAATGGGTTTCCAACATCAGTGTGTCCTCCTCCGTGTGGGCTCCCCCCAAAACGGGTCGTGGGAGGAGGCAGGTCCGAGTCCTCCTTCCCTCTGGGCTCAGACTGCTGCCAAGGACAGAGCCGACAGCATCAGATCACAAGTAGAAACCGCTTTGCCCAAGAAAAGGGTTCTCCTCAGGTTTTTGTGAAATGGTGTTTTCCAAGAATGTCCTTGAAGGGTTAGATCTGCATGGGGGATTGCCTTCCCGAGTGATTCCATTTTTTGTAAGTGTTTCCGGTAGAATCTGTACCGGGAGCTCTAAGTTTTTTCCTCCAACTCAGCATTTATTTGCAAAATCTTAATTTTGTATTTCCTGACATTTAAACTTTTCAGCCTAATGTTCTAATAAGGATTCCGTCTGTCTGTCTAAATAAAGCTTCGTTCTAATGAGGACACTATCCATCTCCTGAGATGGAGCCATAACGACTTCCAGCCTCCATGTAAATTTAGCTAGGCTCCCGTCTCCACCCTCTTCTCCCCACAGCTCTTTGTTTGGGGTGTAAATTATCTGTTTTGGGACAAAGTTGTGCAGAATTTCGTTTTGGGTCAAGTGACTGAGCTATTGTGTGAGCCTCTGCTTTCTCTCTGAAAAGGGGGATTTTGCTCACTCCCAGTTGTATGTTCAGTGCCTGCTTATTTGCAATTTTTGTTCATAAGACTCTGGGTTTTCATGCCAACAATTTTCTGTTTGAGTTATTGGAGTAGGGAGGTTGTGGGAGCATGCCAGTGTCAAAGGTTGTCGCTTGAATGATAATTAATAACATTATCAGACTGATTATGTGTTTAGATGTCCAGAATCAGGAGTGAATTGAACTTGTTAAATTTAATTCCTACCTCCAAATATCTGACTGTTTCCCATGGCTGGGAGACAGGCATGCTTACCAGTCTTGCATTTGCATAAAGGACAAAACCAGGCATTTGAGAGGGCAACAACTAACAAGAATTGCTGAAATTCTGAGCTTCTGGCATTCATGGGGCTTCTCTTACGGCACCATCTCTCTGCGAGCTTCTGCCAAGGAGAAGAAAGCGCAGATCGGGTCCACGATAATGTTTATAGACCCTGGTTTCATTGTGTCAGCTGCTGACTGAAACGTTGAGTCATTTGAGATTGGAGATTATGTCTTCTAAGGTCCCGAAGAGCCGTTTCACATGCGACCGATTACCTCTGTCAGAGGCGGGAGAACCAGGTCCCACCTCAGTGGGTGGGATCTGAACTCATGCTTTCAGAGGTCAATAACAGGGTTTTTAGACCTTTGTGCCTCTCGGTCCCTTATAGCCAGACCTTTTCTGTTAAAACTGTTGAAATTACAAACCAGTAATAAAAGGATCACATGTGTTTCCCACTGAACAGGTTCTTTAAGGCTATTATGATAATTAAAAACATATGGTGCCTACACAAGTCAGAGGGAAACCACAGATGTACAAATTAGGTATTATATAAGGTTTTTTTCTTTTTTGCCCTTTCAAAAATGACAAGCCAAAGAAGTACAAAGAGATAAAGATGATAATTTTTTGGAGGTGGTAGGTAAGCGTTTTGGATTTTTAATCATGAAATATGTAAACCTCCTTTCTTATCCATAATCAGAGCAAACTCTTTCTAATACACAGGAAGAAAAAAGCCAGTAGCGTAAGAATGCAGTATTTATGGAAGGAATAAGGAAACACTTTGTTTCATGCAAGTTATTGGAGACCAGGAAACCTTTTGCATTTTTTATGATGTTTCCCTGCACAGACACCGAGGATTATATTTATTAAATATTGAATTATATTGAAATTGGATTGATGCAGCCAAAGAAGGACATTTCTTTGTATTCCATTTTTTCTCCCTTTAAAAAAGGGAAATGTACTAATATTGATTGCAGTACAAGTAGTCATTTGTTTTAATTTAAAAATATAGGATTGATTTTGAGAAGGTGATAAATACTGCTAATAAAAAAATTCAAAATGGGGATTTATAATGATTCTCTGTTAAGTCAATGGTTTAGTGAGGCTAACTTATAATAAAGGTAGAGACGTGCTGAACTATCCATAGCTAATGGGTTATTTGCCATTTGCTAGCGCTGCAAACTTTCCTTGGTTTGCTGGGTCCTGCTACAAAAGGTAAAATTTATGTCATCTTATGTCTCCTTGCTCTTGTTTTGTCTTTCTTTTGCTAAAAACGGGGAGCTGAGAGTCTACCAGCTGGCGAAGGGCCCCCTTCCTAGGCAGACGTGTACAGGTATTTCACAGAGAGTGGCCGGGTGCAGGTGTGGCTGGGATCGATGGTTGTGATGGGTCTCAACTTCTCCAGCGGCGCGGTGCAGCTCCCTGGGTTTCGGGGTCTCTCAGCCTCTGCACAGGTCTTTCCTGGTGGCACGCGGGACGGGCAGGTCGCAGCAGCACCTGAAGCAGCCCCAAAGCCCTGTACCGTGTAGCCGTTGCTTTGAGCCCCAGGGCTCACGCAGCAGCACCTCGCCTTGCCCCGGGCAGCGGGAGACCCTCCTCTCCTCTACCCGCCTCGGCAGGGGCTGCTGGGGCTCCCTGCCAGCAGCAAGGCCTGCTGTGGCGTGCAGTGCCGGGGTGGGTAGATGTCTTCCCACCAGTACGGAGCTCTGCAGCCTCGGGGGTGCAGGGGTCTCCGTATGGCGCCCGTGGGAGCGTGCCATGGGGAGCATCCTGGCACTGGGCTGGCGGCCGGCCTTCCCTCTCCCCCAGTCCTGAGCTCGCCCCAGGATGCAGCGCAGCATTTGGAGGCTTTCGCTCTGTTCGCTTACATTTTATCCCATTTTTCAGTATAAAACAGACAACTCTTTTTTTTTTTTTTCCTTTTCCCCCCCCCAAAGAAACTTTTAGAAGAGAACAAAAAAAAAATCTGGAGAAAGAGGAGAGGGAGAAGTCTGATGCTAATACTTCAGGTTTGCAGGAGTGGTGGTTGAGCAGGCGTTTCTGAAGAGAGCTTTTCTTTTATTGAGTGAGTGATAGCAAACTCAGTGTTATTTCACATGTAGGTATTACCATTTTAACTTTTACTGAGGTAAAATAACACCTTGTCACTCAGTGCAAATACCAATCACAAAATGAATTAATTGTAATAACTGTTGTCAACAGAACAAAAGACTTGTTGCTTTCCTAAGCAGATTTCAGTGCCACTGATAACTATATACAGAGGTCCCCATTGGGCTTATTCAGTGTACGTAGTCAGAACATAATTTCATCTGTCTTTCTCTGCATTTTGTTGCAAGAGTCTCAGAAATTGAGTTAAAAAAACCTGTATTTTTTACATATTGCTAAGTATACACTTCTCCAGTGCTTATGCTTTTTTTCCTCAAAGAATCCCTAAACATTTTTACTAGTTAATTAACACTTTTTCATGGCTAATTTATTAAATAATTAACAAGCTTGTAACACTCTGCACAAGCTATTTATTCACCTTATGCCATGACGGACAGTTACTTTCAGAAAAAGTATGGGCGGCTTTTTTGCTACACCGAATATATTGTTGTTAATGTTACTTCTTTAGCTAGTCATCTTTATACAAAACAAACAGTACGATTGCAATAGATGGGTGAAATTTCCTTTGAAGAGGGGGGAAGAGGGGAGAACTAATTAACTAATATCACAAAGGAGCCTCAGTACAGCAGGAATCAGTGCCAATATGCTGTACTCATTTTACATGGCTGTTTAGCTTAATAATAAAAAGTACTATGGCATATCCTCTATATTTACTGAAAATGCTACGTATTTTCTTAAAGAAACATGCATTAGTATTGCAGCCTGGGATAGTCATAGAGACCATTGCCAATGGAGTAAACGCTCCTCAGGAACTGACCCATAGAGGGATCAAAGGTCCCTTTTGCATCCTTATTTAACAGCATATGTGTTTTAGATTGCTTTCCCCCTCTTCCCCTTCAACGCATACCGATGGGCTTCACTACTCCCTGCCCTGCTTGGGAGCAGAATCACAAACTCAGATGAAATACATGGAAAATTAATTATTCATGTACCTTTGCCGAGACATAAGCCAGGAAGCAGGAGAATATCCCATGTAAAAGTCTGTTTGGGTAAGGCTCCCCGGCCTGTGGCTGGAGCAAAGGGGCGAGAGGCTAACGAAGCACCAGCAGAGCAGCTGTGCATCATTAACTGAGCTCCGGGTCCTGCTGCTCTCATCTCTTGCTTGATTAAACCAGGGTGCAGCTCTGCTGCAGCACCTTCTTTACAGGAGAGCAAGAAGTGCCTTGAAACCACAGTAAGTCCTTCCTGAGACCCTCTGCTTTCTGCACCTGGTGGGGCTGGAGGGCCAGGAGCCTCGTGGAGCCCCTTTTTGGGCTTTGTAGTGGGTAGTGATGCTGCCACACAGCCTTGCCAAAGGGAATTTCTATGGTTTTCCCTCAAACCCTCTGCTGTGAATAACATTTGGTCTGTCTTTCTTATTGGCAACTGCTGTGTCTTCAGCTTCTAGTTGGTCAAATGTTCCTACTTCTACCTGGAGCTTGCTTTTTATGTGGGCAGTGCCGCTCTGCAGCTGCAATAGAGCATCCCTGGGTTGTAGCCTGGGCTTGTGGTGCTGGGGCAGGACCTACTCGCTCACAGCTCCAGAGGGCTGGCATATGACTCAGTGTAAGCTACAGCACATTTGTCCTCGCGTTCTTCTCTTTGTTTATTGTTTAAAGTAAACAGTCCTGAATGTGCCTAAGTGATTTTTCTCTCATGCACTTCCCATGGCAGAGGGGACTAGAATATCCATGACAATGCAATTGTGCTGGAGCTTGAGTGGTTTTGTTTTAGCAGCCTTAGGCCAAGGCTGTGGTTGCTCTTGCGTGGATGCGCATGGATGTGGAAAAGTGGCTCTGGGGGGGATGACATGGCTGAAGGCAGTGCCGTGGTGCTCGGAGCTGCCGTGGTTGCGGTCTTCGGGGTGGGATGGTGGCTGGTGCTTCTCGGGTTCTGTGCTTGGAGCAGCCGGCAGCCAGCACTGTCCGGGCTCCACCGCACCTCTGCCATCACTCCTCCTCTCGGTCTACAGCTTACATGCTGAAGTAAAGTTTTAGATGTGGGGAATGACATGAAAGAGGTCGACTAGCATCTTCTCCACATTCTAATGCTGTGTGTGTGGGGACAGCAGCCCTGTTTGGGATGGAGCAGCCACCCTCGTTGGGCTTGTGGGGTACTTTCAGGAAAGCCCGGTGTTGGAAGCCTCGAGATGGACTGGGCTTGGACAGCCCAAATGGGACAGGAGGTCACTTCTGTTCCCCCCATGCCGAGCCTGGGAGCGTGTGCTGCGTAAGGGAGGTGGGAGAGTGCGGTGCTCTTTACCCCATTGACTG
>Ga0181612_154498_pt1 | contig 20192 bp, 14 predicted proteins | sample HoacroProtozoa21_FD_119630 | JGI IMG/M metagenome (GOLD analysis project Ga0181612, IMG submission 119630) | Hoatzin crop microbial communities from Cojedes, Venezuel. Combined Assembly of Gp0051906, Gp0051904, Gp0051908 | reverse complement strand
TTTTAAAAAATGGTGTATGTGTGAACAGTTTTCAGTCATTACTATTTAATGGAAATTCCCACTTAACTGTATTGTTACAGGACAAACAACTCTTGTGCTGTATATGAAATATTAAGCTGTCTTCATGTAAGTAGTCTCTGTGTGCAAAGCTTAGGTGGCAGATTTGAATCAGAGGCCACGTAGAATGGCTGGGGACAGAGCTGTGTTCTGCCATTGTTAGAGAGGATGTGCACGTCAGCCTCTGGTACACATCAACCCTTCAAGGGAATGACCTAGATAGTTGAAAATGGGAGATATATTCTCTTGCCTCTCTTTTAGAGGTTATCTTTTGTACTTCAGCCTTTTGATTAATCTCGGAGAAATAATCTAGCCTGTGCTGTTTCATTTTTTTTTTTCCCGAGCAGGTGGTAACGAACATGTCGCTGGCGTGGAGGCTGAATTTTCCTTCCTGGCTTGGCCAGGAAGGGGTAGGCAGAGTTACTTGGGAGACAGAATGTGGAAGCTCAGATTGCAAAGAAACCCCTTGTGCCCTGTTTAGCACCTGGCTATACCTGTGCTGCAGTGTTCAAATATTTATAAATCTTTCATAAACATTGTTTATTTGAAGACAAAGCCCCAAATCAGCAACAGGGGTTTTCCTACATTACATTGCTTTCACCAAGAGTTATTTAAGGTTAAAATCTTAAAACCCCGTAGAGACACTTTTTGCAATTTTCTGTGCTGCTTTTTCCTTTTACCGAGGATACCGTCACCATGTATAGAAAGAAAGACAGTAAGTTCAGTGGTATTCAATTATACTATAGTGGTGTAGTTAAGAGAGTAAAAATAGTATTGTCTTATCTGCTAGCAACCTGATGAACATTCTTCGAAAACTCGGGGAACTGAGTGAATTGGAGACTCTGTGTTCCTGTTGTGCCTTCTGAAGCAACTTGAGATTTGTTCTGCAGTGCTTATCACAGAAAATACCTCAGTTCTTCAGAATTAAATTATATAGACATAGAGAGGTCCACCCAGGAGCTGTTTTGGAGGCTGCTCTGCGTGGTGTTGGCGAGTAGTGCGTGTGCAGCGCTTGGCAGCCGTGCGAGGGAGGCTTAGGGTGTAGGTACTTCACGCTCAGCCACAGTCCTTGCGTGCAGGCAGTCGCAGTGGCAAGCCGTTGTACCGACTGGTGGCACAAGGGAGAATGCGCGCGCGGCACTGAGCTGTGTGGCTGCTCGTGGAATGAAATAGGTTTTGCTTTGATCCTGCTGGTTTGGTCGGCTCTCTCGGCATTGAAAGCAAACGTGTGATTGTTTTAGGACTCTCTGAAAATTACAGCCTATCTCTGAATTAATGCGTTCGTATTTCACACAGAGTTGCAGATGGAAGATTAAAAGCTGTGCTTTGGGCAGTGAGTATTGAGTAGTACTGAAAATAAATGCTACCGTATGGGACCTTGCTTCTGGAGCCAGCGTGTCCACTTGTGTCGTACAGCTGTGCCGTCCCTTCCAGAATTGTTCTGCAATCTATTTACGTCGAGCAAATGTTAGCGTTATGGATGGATTTATGAGGATAATGATCTAACAGACCATGCAAGTTTATATGTTATAAAATTTGCTGTAGGTGGGGTATCTAAGCATTGCTCAGTGAAACTTCCCTTATTTCGGGGATTGATACTGTGAGATGAAACTCGGCAGGTGGCTTGTGTTCCTCAAAATACATATGGAAGATGAGGGCCGAGGGATATCCCTTTTTATTGCTGCATGGTAGGGTGCAGCCATGTTGACATCTGATGCGGACTCAAAATCGCCTGAAATTCAGTATTGGCTTGTATCGCTCGTGCTTACAAGACACGGTCAGCGTGTTTCTGTGCTTTGGCAGTGGTGCCTGCAGATTTCACAAGTGGTGGAGTTCGGGTCTTCAAGGTTTTATTAAAATAGCCTGAGGGTACGTGTACGCTCCTGGGAGCTCGGCTTACTTGGAGAAAACACTTGGTTCAGTTCTCTCTGCTGTCTTCTCTCACTGTGGGTTCCTGTGCTGCAAAGAAAAGAGTGGAAAAATTTGTTCACAAAATGACAAGTTGTGTAGGTATAGTAATAATCACAAAGTTTTGCATTATTACATGTAAATTTTACAACCAGCCTGTCAGAAGAAACACTTAAAAACCGTAGATTTAGGCTTATAGGTAGGATTTAGGTAAGAATAAAATTACTTCTTTTTCTCGCTTAGTCTGATTCCAGCTCTTTTCAAGCTTAGACAATGTGAGTGCATTCTGATACACACCTTTGTAATTACGTAAAATTGATAACAAGCCATATGACCTCCGGTTACAGATCTAAATATTGACATTGATTCATACGTTACGTCTGAGTGCTTAAATCAGTCTGTAATTCATAATGCGTCGTCTTTATTACAGTTTGCATACAGAAATGTATTCTAATAGAATAATATTTCAGTGAGCACTGAAATGAGAGAACTGAGTAGGTGATAATGCATTTATTTATTTACAGTGAAAAATGTTTTACTTTTTAAATAGCATTTAATACTTCATTGTGTTAAATTATTTTTGTCACGAAGTGGCTCCATTTGTGTGCACGTACTCGGTAAACGGAATTGTATTGGTTTAGTACTTCAGTACATTGATTTTTTTTCACCCTGTCTCAAAACTTATTAAAAGTTATCAAAACAAGTGAATGTTATGTAACTTTGATACTATTATATAAGTCATGAAGTTAAATTTTAGTAATGAAATTAAATTAATATACAAAGAGCAGGGACCTTTTCATCTACAAAACCGACGTAGTCTAGAGTGAAAGTTCAGAACTTTTCGTTACTGGTGGCTTTCCAGTAAAGCTGAAAGTTAGGTTTTAATGTCTGAATCCAGTTCTAAAAAAAGAAAGCTTGTGAAAATACGAGATTTTTCCCTTTATAACAGCAAAAATACATGGCACATCTTACATGGCTTTGGTTTCATAGTGAAGAAATTCTAGTTTAAATAGCGGCAAGTTGCCTTTTAGAGAAAGGGAAGGGGAAAATAAGGTACTTTTTTTCCCTCCCTACTTGTAGTATAGAAAGCTTTTTGTCCTCGACTTTCCAATCTTTCCTGAAATGACCAAATCAAAAATACTTTTGTTTTGTGAAGCCTGCATGTGATTAATTTGGCGGAGTTTTATTTACCTACTTAATCTGAACCGTGCCTCCTCCTTGTGCAAAGTTGCTTACTGTTGCTAAATATACCAGTGTATTTTAAAGAAGCAAAGCTGTGCGTGAGTTCGACCCATTCAGAGCGGGGTTGTGGGGTGGGGAGGGACCAGCTGGTAACCCGAGAACAAGAGCAGATGCTAAATTAGCAGCTGGATCGTTAGTAATGAATCCACAAATGTCTGCTGGGAAATGATCTTCTTTGGACCCATGTCGCGTGGGTGTGTGGGTTATTCAGAGTTTCTAGCATCTAGTTGCTCTTTACTCATGACTCAAAGCCATGGAGCTGCGAGGATTTTTATTTCTGGAGTGACTGGAAACTTGTTTGCATTGAAAGTACAGGCTGCCTTTATAAATTGTTATTGTTGTGCAGCGTTTTTTATTAAGTCACGAAATTTGTACACTGACAGTAATTTAGTTACAGAGTTAAGTAAAAAACACTAAAAGACCTGTTAAAAAGCAAATAATATTATAAGGCCATTATTAATAATCCCATGGTTATGTTCTGTTTCCACTTTTAACATTAATGGGTATCTATCATTGACTGCAGTCAGAAATAGATCAGATTGTGACTGGATGAGACCCTAAATCGTAACTGAATAATGATGACTAATAAGTGATGTATGTGAGGTGGTAGCCATGCAGGAGAATCCAAATAAATAAACATTAGCGGGGAAAAAGAAAAATAAGAGAGCTGTCAGAAAAGTGCTGTTTATTTGGGAGGAGAAACTTTGTCTTATTCTCTTGCCAGTACGTGGTTGAAATCTATCCAAATGTTTAGTGTAGCTCATTGCAGTCTGCTCTATCGCGCCTCCCAACTACGGCACGCCTTTGCCTACTGCAATACTGTAGACTCCTCTATGATGAGTAGTATCTGTCTGGCTTTACTTTACATTGAAAACCAATATATTTCTTAATTTCTTACGTCAATGAATTACATAAGTGTCATAGTCACCATTTCCCCACATTGAAGAGCATGTCTTTTTTTTTGTTTAGGTTATTACTGTGGTGAAAATGATGCAACTTTCTAATATAAACAGGTACAAAAATGATACAGATAATACAATGGTAGCTGTATACCATGGCTGTAGTGTACACCAAAAGCTTTTTGTCTTTTCAGTCAGGGGGGAAAAAAGCCTTGCAGCTGACTAGCGTGACTGTACAAGTGACAGCCTTGTGTCGGCAGGATTATACTCAACAAAGTGAGTTTCTGGTGTTCTGAGACAGTAGCCGCACTTTTAAAAAACCCCGAATGAACCCTCTCCAAATTGATGTCTGGACGCCCACGTAGCAGTGACTTAACGTATGAAGGTGCTGTATCCTGCTCGTCTGTCGTCCTCTGGTATTTCCACCCCAGTGCCAGGAGCTGACTGAAGGTCAGGAGAAAGTTAAGGCTGGCAGTGAGGTTTTCGGTTAAGATGTCAGGAAAGACTCTGGCAGGTCGTAAAGGTGATCCTGACAGAAGCCCCCTTCCAGACGCCAGCCTTTCGGCTGTGTCAGAGAGGGATATGCAACCTGGATCTCCAGTTGAAGACTTTCCTATTCTAGGGAGGACGAAGAAACTTTCAAACAACTGTTCTCATTGGGAGAATCCTTTCCTGCTGAATAACCTGGCAACGAGACTAGATCTTCCCTCCTTTTCCCTGAAAAATTAAGCATCTCTGTGTTTCTATGGGAGTACAGAAGACCAAGGAAAAAAAAAAAAAAAAAGCTGAACTAGTGTTTGACTATGTGGTAGCTATTTATGTTAGCCTAAATATGGAAAAATGTTGACTTCATATAACTGGCCAGAAAAAGGCAGAGATATTGCTTGGGTTTTGTGTGTGTATGTATACACACGCAGCATTATCAAGTTTTAATGAACATGTTAATGTCTGTCTATGGTAGAACAGTGCCTATGTGTAAAGACCATATAGTGTTACTCAGTTCCAAGTAAATGCATGGGGGTGGTTTTATTTTGGGAGGGGAAAAAAGAGTTACTCCCCGGTAGCTTTTTTTACAGGGACATTAAGGAGTGTGACTCTTTAGTTGCCTTTTGGTGAGGAATTGCTTTTCCATCTTTGTACACATGACTGTAATTTAACGTTACTGGAAAAACAGAGTAGCTTGGTGTAAATCCTCCAGACAATACACCCCATTCTAGATAGCATTCAAAATGTTCCGCTGCATAGCTGATGTGCTGGATGAGACTGCTGTCTGTTGTGAAGCGGGTGGGATGGAGAAGGGAGGCAGTTAGGCAGTTCTTTGTGAGCACCAGGCCAAGAGTAGCTACAAGTTTGGTGTTCAGGATCTTGAGGGTTTTTTGGTTGTTATTTTTTTCAATGTAATGTAATACTTTTTTAAAAGAAATGAGTGTCTCCCCCATACAGCAGTTTACCGTGAACCTTTGTCACAAGCAAAGAAGATTCTTCAGGGTGACGGTAGTGCTCGGAGAGCGGTCAGGCTGTTTCCATGTACAGTTGTACAGGTTGGCCAATTCGCTCTGTATACTCTCATCTTGCAGTGTTTTTCTAAATGACAATTCCATGCAGTTTTCTTGCATATACACTTCATGCTTTAAGCCAAAACAAAAATTAACCTTTGCATTACCATCTGTAGAATCATGTAGTTATTCAAATACTTGTTGCTGCATTGGTTTGTATCTGCTGTCTTGTACCTGGAATGTTAGTTTTGAAGCTTTGGGTAGCGTCTGGTTTTTCCATTACCAGTGTTTAATGTCAGGTCTAAATATGAGAATGCACTGCATGATCTGTGCATGTGAGACTCTCTGTGTTACAGAATTTCATTTGATTCTGCTCGCTTTCCTGAAGGCAGCACATCTCCAGTGTACCTGAACGCTTCTCAAACAATTACGCTTTCTTCATAAACAGGACTTAGATATTCAGGACCTATTTGGTCAAACTCTCCTCAACTTGTTTGTCCCAGTGTGCATCATTTTCTAATGCTTCCTAATTTCATGGATGATGTGTGATAACAATGTCATGAATGATCTGTAAAGCTCTGGATCACCCCCATGTGACAGCAGAGTGCTGTCCATTGCGTGTGTAGGGAAGAAACCAGCCGTAAGCTTCACTCTTTGCTAGTTTGTGTAAGTGTCAATCAGGAGTATTTCAGTCTAAACTGGTGATCTGAGAGACAGTAGTCACTGTTTTTTAAGTGATGTGAAGCTTTAATACAGCATTTTAATATAAATTACACAGTCATTTAAAAAAGCACTATGAATGCAGAGAAAATGTTTATAATTTATCGTAATTAAACCTCTTTGGGGATTGTGGGAGCAAGCCTGGAAGGTCTGGCTCTCCAGTCTGAGGGTTTGGTCTTCAACCCTGAGCTTGGGTCATGTACAAGAGCCAGGAAGGTCAGTTAAGGAGCCTGCAGAACAGACCTTGTAAGATCACGTAGACATGAGCTTAAACAGCACTTGGGATTAAACTGTTTACCCAGGTGTGTATACCCATATTCTGTCAAATTTTATATCCTTTGAAACTGTGGTTAAAACAGACTCCTACTTGGAAGTGGCTGACTGAAGTGAAGTCTCTCTGTGGAGTTTCGCATAGAGACCTGAGGGCTGCTTCAGTGCTGCATCTTCTGGGAGAGCAGCAGCGCAGAAATCACAGCGAATGTGTGGTTTGATACCTCCTTTATCCTTATTCTAGTTCTGAGCTGCTGCAGAAGCTAAAATACCTCACGTACAAGTTAGAGCAGCCCCTTGGAAAGCTTTATTTGTACATCTAAATGTTGTATATACCAATCATTTTTTTCAGCAAACCCTTTGGATTGGTTTACAGTTGGAAATACTTTCCCTTAGCATACGCCCTAACATATTTTTGTAAAGCTTCTTTGCAAATTAGAATTGCTATGCAAGGGCTAGACTCAGAAATGGAGTCAGTTCGTGTCCACAGGACAGGTAAATTCTGCAAACGCAGGTGCAACAGCAGATGCCCTGGGTGCGTGAGCCCAGGTCCTGCAGAGAGAACCCGCTCCTGTGTCTGCCTTGCGTCTGGCTGGTTGTGGATGGGGTGCAGATGGTGCGGTTCTGGTACAGTTCTGGGACTGCAAGGCTGAATTAAAATACAACAATGCCAAGCACAACTCATTCCAGTCTGCCACTGTCCTCAGAAAGGAGGAACAGTCTCTTACACTGTATGTCTTTTGCTTATTTCTTTCATTACAGTACTGTCGTAGACCCTGACCATGCAGTAGGCATCCGTAGCAGACGAGCAAAGTTGAGTTTTTTGCTGTTAGAAATCAAAGTGGATTTTCCCAACAGATCCAGCTGTTGGGAAATACAGTTTAAACATGCAGACAAAATCCTCGTGGCTTTTTAACTTGTGTGAATGGAGGTGTTCAAGACTGAAGTAAAAAAAAAACAAACAAAAAAGGAAGTTTTATTCCCCCTCTCAGTTGTTTTGAGTTCTGTTCAGGTTTCCACGGTGTAGGACCAAGAGCAGGGATGCCCGACGAGCCTCAATGAGCAGGAAGGGTGTTAAGAAATGCTCATTAAAAGGTGTTGTAAGCCTGTGCTTGGTACGGGAGCCTGTGCAGACATTCCCTCCTCAAAGGCATTTCAGCGGGGTGTACCTGTTCCGCTGCGTGCTGTGGCACAGACACAGCATTTCTTCTCCTCCCCTGCTCCCCCCAGCACATTTCGGACCCTGGCAGGCCTGCCTTGCCCGCCGCGTCTCTCCCGCCGGCGACACCTCTCAAGCCTCCGTCGCGCTTTTTGGCCGAGCCGTGTTTCTGGCAGTTCTCACCCAGCCCGTGACTGCTTTGGCCCCGGTGCTGCGAGGGACCCCTCGGCCGGGGCGTGTGCCCCTCCGGGGAGTCTGCCCTGTGCGCAGCATTATTCTTGGCCAGAGTGTTTTTAAGATAACACAGGTGTTACCACGCATTAACCCACTTCAGAGGGGAGGGTGTGAGCAGGCTGCGAAAGGAACGGGGCATAATCAAGGCAGATCCTGTGCATTTCTGCGGCACCGCGATTCCGTGAAACCTGCCCAGAAGAGAAAAGCCAGCTTGTGGAGAGATTGCTTCATGCTGTGTAAACTGAGGTTTGGCTCTGGGAGAGGATTCCTTTCTTTGTCGGTTTTTTTTCCTTTCTTTTTTCTTTTTTTTTTTTTTTTTTGGAGGGGGGTGTCAATTCCTTTTCATATTCTTGCTGACTGCAGACAGAGGAGCTGTTGTGATTTAGCCACCAAAGAATTGTTGATGATCAGCTGCGAATATAAATCCAAGTCAAGAAGAACAAAGCGGGGCTCTGGTCCCGCCACAGAAACAGTTTCTCTTTCGTTGCCCTGGGAGGATGAATGGAGGAGGTGTGATACTTCAGCAGTTCGAATTAAGCTGCTGTTTGGAGTGATTTCAGGCAAAATTCTCCCCAGGTAGATCACATGGTGTACTGTACCTGAAAATTAAAACACCGTTCTAGTGAAAGTGGCAAAATGTACGACCTCATACGCGTCATTTTAGAGAAGAAAGGTAGCATAAGTGTCTGGATCTTATATTTGAACAAACATGTACAGCGATGTGCCTGAGATAACAAGAGAAGGAATTCTGTTCTTCTGTGCTTTCACCCACAATTCAGTCATGATTTTCAGCTTTCAGATTCAAACTGCTCATTGCACAAGTCCTCCTAGCAGGCAGGCAGGTAGAGATGCTAACTTGTAGGTTTGTGCTGGAATACAGTGGTGAGAGCACAAAGACAGGTGATGGAAAAGCAGGCTGCTGTTTATAATAATAATTCACGTGCTTTGTATGCCTTGGATCCTCAAAGTACGTGGGATTTTGATTTGACTGGAAAGGGTAGTTGAAAGCAGAGACTTTACAGAAGGTGTCATTTGCCGGTCTGGATTTGACCAGAGGTGAAAGCACATGGATAGCCGGCACAGGAGATCAGCCGATGCCGCAAAACAGCATTTAGTCCTAATGGTCATAACGTTTCTCCTGTGTCTCTTGGTGACACTGCTATGAAAAGTTAGGCATCTTATTTTTTGATGTTGAATCTTCTTATGAGACAAGATAAACAAATCCTTGTTCATTAACTTTTTTAGGCATAGTTTTTCTCAGTTTGAGGAAACCAAATACATGTTTTGTTTTCTGTGACAGCTGTTTAATAATGTATGATATTGAGTTGTCTGTCCTTGCTTAATGTCAAATTTTTGTCATAAAATACAGATGAAGTACAGATTATCTTGGAGATTACGACAGCTGACGACTACAAAGTTTATGTAGGGGCACAAACTTTGGGAGCATTTCTAAAGTGGCAGTGTTCTCTGTTTAATCTGAGGACAGACTGGTGATGGGAGGGAATCGGGAGCTCACTTCCAGGAATTAATCAGACTGATAGGACCAAGGTTACTCCACCTATAGCAGAAGATCAGTGGCTTTTCTAGTATAATTTTATAGTGATATAAAATTAACAACATACTTCAGTGGGATTCCTTTTTGGCTCTCAGTAATAGCTCACCCATTACCTTGTCGTGATCTGAGAATCCTTACTTTAGCATATGTTGTTCTTGGGGACTTGCATGTTCTTCACCTGCTGTGTGCTTTCTCAGTGAACTTGCAGTCCAGTAGCTAAAAGAAGTCTGGCTGTTACTATTGAAAAAACAATTGCTGCCTTTTTGAACTAATACTGCAACATGCCAACAGGGTTCTTTAGTTTTCAAGCTGCAGATCTGACTCGGACTGAATTCATTTTGCATTTGAGTGTATCAGAAAATGATCTGCACCACTGCTGTAGCTGGTGAGAACATTATTTCTGATCTTGGACAGATGTCAGAACTCTTTCCTTCTATTAGCCCATCTTTCAGCTCCTCTGCTAGTGCAATTTTTAAAGTTTTGTTACATGCAAGATCTAATGGTAGAGTTGGAAAGAGCAGTTCGTTTTAGGGTATTCCTAAGTGCAGAAAGTATTAATGTGCATGGTTTTCCTCCCTCCTTTGAAGCTTATGTTCAGACCTGTGTTTTCTGTTGGTTTTCTGTGATAGTAGTTGGCATCAGATGGAGAGATCATGAGAAATCATGAACTGTGATGCTGATTGACTTTGGTTCAACCACTGGCACTGCCAGGATGTCGCACTGTCTAGAACAGAAAATGAGTTCAGGATATCTAGTGAAGAATTAAACCAGGGATGAGTCAATTGATGTGAGGAGGAACACCGCTTCAGGATCTGGAACTAACTGTAGAATAAGTATGACTGATGCAGTATTAAGCATTTTTCTTTCGGTGAGCACTTACCACAATAACACTAATAAATAGTCGGAAGTCGAATGTGCTTGAAGAGTCTTTTTTAACTCATCAATTTCATATTCTCAGCAACATGAAAGGGATGTGCCCATGATGCATAATCCCCTTCTACTGACTGTAAAAAAACTGCTTCCGCTTTTCTTTCTTGCTCCAAAATGTAGAATAGTCACTGTATATGCAACAGGAGTAGAGACAGTGGTCTTTTTTTTGTACACAACGGCTTACTTGTGGTACTGAAGATAGCTTTCAGCAGATTGCTGGAAAAAAGAACAGATACACTGCGTATCTGGCAGTACTGGGGTTTCTCTGCAGACTTCTCAGCTGGAAAGCATGGCACTTGATGCAGCCTTTGGTTAAGTCTGTATGGAGTGTCACTTCAATGCTTAAAAAATAGTTAAAAACATAAAAGTAAATTGTTTTAAACTGAGAGCCAAGTTGCAGATTTCTTAGTATTAGCTAATGAAAATATTTGTAGGAGGTCAGGTTCTGAAAACCCCAACTCTTAATCCCCCTGTGTAGGCAAAGCAGCACATTCTAGTAGTTCATGCATCAAATTCTTGTGGCAGCCCTGCTGTTGGTTTTTGAAGGGAGAGAGCACCTTGGTCATAGGATAGTTTGGGCAGGCAGGGAGCTCTGAGGGTCGTCTGGTCCAGCCACCTTCTCAGAACCGGGCCAGCTGCAAAGTCTGACCCAGCTGGCCTGCTGAATCAAGGTCCTCGGGGTCCTGACTCAGGCAAGTGTTGGTGTTGAATGTTTCCAAGGGTGATGGTTCTGTGACTTCTCTGGGCAGCTCTGCTGGTGTCTGACACCTGTCCCCCCCTGCCAGCCCACGCACAGAGGGGAATTTTTTTCCACCTGCATATGAATAGTGAATTCATATTTATATAGCTGAATGCACATATGGAGGTATGTACATATGCAGATACTGAAATACACAGTTTCCAGATCTTTCAAAACGGCAGTTTTTATGGATGCCAGATGAACTGTTCCCTAGAAGCTTGAGAGTTAATGTATACAGATCTAACTTTGAAAAGTAACTGTAAGGCTACAGAGGCAAATAAAAAACGGACTGAAACCTAAGCCTGCACTCCTCAAAGCTGTAGCGAGCCTGGACATGACATTTTCCCCACTCTTTTTCTCAATTTCCAGCTTACAAAAAGGGATAGCTTGCCTACCTGTTATTAATGGCTACAAATTCTGCTGAAAATGTGCAATATTCCTCCTTATTAGTATACAGATAACTAATAGAAGTAAAACGTGATGAGAGTGTGTGGTTCAGTAGTAACATATAATGTAAAATAATGAACATTTTCAGAAGAACGTGTTTCCTCTTCCTTGTTTCCCAGCTGGATGTAGGCTTTTTCATCCTTTTACTGTTTTTTCAGCTTTGTAGCACCGCACCGTTCTTTTCAAGCGTACCTTCTCGCCACCAGTTGACAGGAGAGGATCGATCTGGCAGGCCATTTGTCTGTCTCTCCCCTCTCTTTCTGTCTGTGTCCATCTTTAAATGTTACTGCTTTTGTTCCTGCAAGTTAATTTTTTCTCTTTTTCCGGTTTGTGCCTTTCATATCCTTTCGTTTTCTCCTGATGCCTTCCATCCCAAAGGCATGATTCGTGTGCTGTCCCAGGCTACTGGATTTCAGAAGGGTAACATTGCTGCTGTCGTATCTGGAGTTTGCTGCACAATTGGGAAATGATCATAAAAAATAGAACACTGGTTCCCTGTTCTCTAAGTAGTCATAAAATGCCATAAGTGAATTTTTACATACTCACTTGCATTTTTTAACCATACACGTTTTTAGTTCTGTCAGTGTCATGACAACTGGAAACGCTTTTAAATCTCCAGGCCTTGTGCATAGTTTACTTTAATAGGTTTTGTGCAATTTTTTTTTTTAATAGAAAAAAATTAAGTAGCTTAATTTCACCATTAGTTTGACACAAATTTCTCTAAGAAATAGAGCCCAAGACGCCCATTTGCCTGCTGTGACTCCAGTAGGCCCGTTCTCTCATGACGTGCTCATTGCACGGCTTCGCCAGACGAACGGGGACTCCTCTGTCGGCTCTCCGGGTTTGTTTCTCAGCGTGAACAGTAAGAACGCAGTAGCTAAAAACAGCGCTGGAAAGGAGCTGGAGCGTGAGCAGCCACTGCTGGTGGTTACGTCCAGGTGGAGCTGCTGCAGTGGAGCAACCTGCAGGAGTTGCTGCGGGTGTCCCCGTGGGCGCAGCCTTGGGCTCGCTGCTGCTCTGCCTGCGCTCGTGTAGAACTGCGGTCAAAGACCTGGCCAAGTCCTTAAAAATACCTACCAGCGTCGAGAACCACATGCTCAGCATCAGTATCAATAAATAACCTTTTTTTCCCACCACCTCCTTTCCTTTTCTTCCCTCCCAAGAGAAACATAACAGGTTTTAAAGCCCAGAAAATGGAAGCAACGCTTCACACGTTGGCCGTTTAGATACATCTGTGCTCCTTGGTGAGGTTTTACACACCCGTTTTACCAAGAGGTGGCCACAGCAAACGGCCCGGATACTCTCTCGAATGGAGAAAGCTGTGCTTGAGCCACCTTTGGCTCAGGAAAAGGGAGCGAGGGCGTGAGCAGAAGGACAAGTGCAGGTCCCTTGCTAACGGTGACGGGTACCTCTGTGTTGTGGCTTGCTTCTTGTGAACAGTGTCATGTTTTTGAAGATCCCGAGTTCAGTAGGAATAGCAGCTCTTTGATTTTGAAACCGTTGCTGCTGACTTAACCCGCATGAGAAGTTGGTATTCTAATGCTTGCAATCCTTGGCTTACTGGCACGTGTTCAGTAACGAGGTAATCGAAAACCTGGAGTGAAAATGCAGGGATGGGATTTGGCAGGGTGGGCAGTACGGGGAAGCCTCCTGCCACCACCCAGATGTGTCGCTGTGAGAGGAGCCTGCAGGTGCCCTGCCTCGGCACTGGGCACTGAAGTAGCATTCCCCGAGCTGGCTTTAAGAAACTGCTGTTTATACACTTACTTCTTTAGCTGTTTGATTTGACTGGGTGCTTCGGTTGTTTGTTTTATTTCTACCTTCCTGAAAGTTTTGTGAGTTTGTTTAAATCAAAGCGGTCTAGCTTGTTTGTATGGTAGACTTTAAAAGTTCATGAAAAGTTTGCCTGAAAGTATTTGTAACTGCCCACTTACAGATAAAACATTTCTATATCACTAACGTGCTAGATTTGAGCAGGGGGGGCAAAAATCAGGGCAAAAATGAAGTGTAGCTTTGTTTTTCTTGAGATAATTGGAGATTCTGCATTGATAGTGACCATGTAGGTGTGCCGCCAGCCAAAGCTGCAGGACACGGGTGAGGCTGAAGTCCTCTTGCCAAAACCCTGAGGCAGCGTGCCGTCCCGCCGTGGTGGCCTTAGAGCGAGGAACTCGGCCGTCTCTGTGCCACCCGTGAAGCTGCTCGTTGGCCTTCATGGTTTTCTTGTGTATTTCCATAAAGCACGTACCGCGTTCTGCGTGGGGTGGAGGTGAGCTGGGTGGCTTAGGAGGAGAAACGAACCAGCCCTCAGAGTTTTGCAGTGTTTTTACTGCGTTGCCTGCTTGGGCTCAGCTTCTTCTCTGCTTCTTCATTGTAGCCGGTGGTGCTAATTACTAACAGTATTGTGCGTAACCGGGAGGGTGGTGCAGGGGTGGCCTCCGTGATGAGCGTCCGGGGCTGAGCCCTTAAGGCGGGTGAGAGGAGAGATGAGAGCGAGGAGGAGGGGGCGGTGGGGGGAAATGGCTGCGCCCAGCCCCTGCGCTGCCCGCATCTCACCCGCGTGGGCCCGGCTGGCTGCCATCCGTCGGGCACTGGGGACAAGGTTCGCCTTCCTGGTTAGGTGTGCAGGCCTGCGTGCCTGTCCTTTAAACACTCTTCCCTTCCACACACCCGCCCCCCAGCTTTTATCAGTAAAATGTCTAGGAAAGTACTCTAGATGTGTAGCCGTGTTTGGGCTGCATATGTCTGAGGCTTTTCTTCAGACTGAATGAAGTGGAAACGGCAAAGTGGTTGACTTAATTAGCTGTAGAAGTTACTCGTTAAATAATACCAAGTGAAGCCAGAGTCAGATTTCTGTTAACATTAGTTGTTTCTTCTGTCAGCAGGTAAGGCGTTTGAGGATTGGCAGAAATTCTCTTTTTTGTATGTATACGTATAATTAAAACACAAGAGCACACCGCTTGTCTACTTGACACCAGATGCTCGTGGGTGTAAGTTTGCTGATTCAAGGGAGAGACTGCTAAGTGAGGTTAAGGTTAGTCTGTTTTATTTTTATGAAGCGTGGGGTTTTTTGTTAGCACTGATTCTGTAGTATTAATACCATATACAGAGGTTTTTCCCCATCCTAAACCTATCCCATCCTTTTCTGCAGCAGAAATTAAGAACAATAGTATGCTAAGTACTATTTTCTCATTGATACTATGAGTATAGGAAGTGTCTCCTTGTTTTTCTGTTTCAGATTTCTTCTCTTTTCAGTGCTATCTACTACTACCAGCTGTGCAGACTGAGTGTGTGAATGGGGTGTGTGGAATAACTTCGAAAGCCCAACCCAGATATTTTCAATTGTTCAGACTCTTCCAGGTTTAAAAATAAGCAGTTAAACTTGTTCTGTGACACCATTCATATATGTTTAATTTAGTTGTCATTTGCCAAGACTATTGACATGCCAGGTATTCAGAGAAAGATTAAACTTTTTATTCATTATTTACTTTGAGAGAAGACGCAATGGTGAAATGAAATTCTTACTCTTCCTACCCCATTTCTCTAATCTCTGACCTAATCCTGTGGTCAAGGACATCTGTGATAAAGCGTAGCTTGCTTTTAACAGCAGCATTGTCAGGAAAATTGGAATTAGGTTGATGCATTAATAAGTCTTTGGATATTGACAGGGAAATGGGACTGCCTGCAAGTAGTATTTTGGCTGATCTCTGTGTGTGTGCACATGCGTGCCTGTGTGTGTTTGATTCACTTGGGGTGGACTTTTATGTTGCTGTTTACGTTAGGAGGCATCTGCTTGAAGGCATTCATTTGCTGCCTTTTACAAAGCATAAAGAATAGATGACCTTTGATAGCAGGGAGCACTGTTTTTGACACTCACAGGCCAGGCAAAGGCTTTAGTGTGCTCTGGACCTAGCAGACCTACTGCTCTATCAGAAACAACGCATTCTCTTGTGAAGATTTGATATTGACAGTAGAGTCAACAAATGACACCATGGCACATAAATGCCTGCAGTGTCTCTTTCCCTAGTTCTGAACGTGGGCAGCAATGACACACAGATGGTTACTGATCTCTCGTGTCTTTCGTTATTGCATGGTAATATTTTTGGCATATAACAGCCTACTCGAACAGGGTGAGAGAAAAAACATTTGGTCTACCAGTTTCCCAAACACATCCGTCCTTCGCTGGCTGATCCTATTCCCTGACACTCTGAGATTGAACTTGGCCTGCCGGCGTGGCTGCGGTCTCCGTTGGAAGCATCCTTGCTTGGCCAGCAGCATTCGATCGTGTCCTTCCATAGAGCAGCAAGGAGCGATCAGCCCGCTTTGCTCATGCCTATGTCAGTAGATGTCTCTAGTAATTTCTTTATTTAAAGTACTGTAGAGGAGTATTGTATCAGAAGTTGCATAGGAAATAAAGCAATGCTGCACAGAAGTAGCTGAATCTAAATAATGGATGCAATTTATGTAGTATTTAATCCTACTTCTCGTACATTACTGCTGACTCAGAAGCAGAAACGATGGTGTATAGCCTGGTAGCATTCTTACTGTAGGAAACACATATGCGTGGTTTCATTTGGGGAAGGGGAAGCAGCATTTACATGCTGTATGTCGTGTGAAGGTGAGAAGCGCAGCTGTGCTCTTCTCAATTACACTGCGCAGCAGCCACGGGTGTGGGATGCTTTTGTTGCCCTGGAAGGAGAGCACAGCAAAGCGTTGCACCTTTCCCACACCAGTGTGAGTAGCCCGTGCTCGTTTGGTGGCATTTCCCCTGCCAGGCAGGGGCTGGGCGAGCTCGCAGGAGCAACTTGGGCAGCATCACTGTCACTTCTTTGGGGCTGGAGTTAGACTTGGGACACAACATTCAACGGTAGGTGGTGGCCTGAGGGAAGAAGCCTTGTGGTCCTCCCAGTCCCTCTGCTCGCCAGAATTCCTCCTGACTCCTCCATCCCTCTCCGGTTTTGGTTACTCGCCGCTTTCCTCTTGGGTTCAGCATGCGTTCAGCAGCCCAGGCCAATGAACGGTCCGTGGGGCTGAGGCGGGTTGCTGCTTACCTGGCTGCTCCCGTGCTGGGTTAATGATTCGCTGTGGGCAGATGTGCATGGGGTTAGGCACCCGAGCCCTGGCACACCTGAGCCGGCCGTGTGGCCCGCAGAGAAGGAAGTTTTGGGTTTTGATCCTGGTAAGAAACAAAGAATACAATTTAGGTTTGAGTAACGAAAGCTACCAGTGCTTTTGTTCAGTTCTGTCGTTGTGTAAGCCACACAACAGTGCTGGTTTAGGATGTGTCACAAGTCTGTGATGGCCCGTCAAGTGTAAGAGTTTACATGGTCTGCTGTAGTAAGATAAAGAGGGCTGCCAGAATCTTCAGATTGAGCGCTTGTGATGACATGGCTTTCAACTGACCTGACCGCTTGAGTAGTCTACCTTTTGAAGGCAGAATTTTGTGGGGAAATGTATGTTTTATTTATGTAAACCAGTAAGCTTTTTTTGCTGCAATTTGTACTGTAAAAGGGGGTGCGAGAGGGAAATAAGCTTGTATGCATGCCTTTGCTATGGCCTGTGTTTCAAGCGTGGCACTGAAACAACGTTATAAACAAGATCTTATACTGGAGGTGATTATTTTTGCTTCAGGAAGAGGGGAAAAATATGTGTTTGTTTTTGGGTTAGTTCCAAAATCAAAGGCAGCATTTTTTCTGCAGGATCTGTCAGAAATGCTGGAGTTCTGCATTATTTGTTGAGGGGCCAGCTCTGACTTTCAGAAACTTGAAACGCTGTTTTTAAATCTTTCAGCTCCCTTTTCATCATCTGTGCTTCTGTATTCAGTGTGGAAAACCTGTGACTCGGCTAGGAAAGTGAGTCCCTTTCACTTGTATTTTGGTAGATGTCAGTCTGTGTTTCTGCTGCTTTACTGCTTTGTTTGGGTGAAGTTTGTGTTGGGCTCAGCAGAAGAGAAGTGTTTGGAGGAACCCTGCTGCATCCAGGATCTTCCCGGCTGGGCAAGCCTGGTAAACATGGGAGAGAATGCTCGGTTTGCTAGCGATTGAGTGTCCTCATCTCTCTTTGGGAAGAGCAGTGCCAGCGTGTGTCAAGTGAGCAACTGTTAGGCCCTGGCACAGGGAGTGCTCTCTCTGTGCTGGTAATTTCACCAATTATCACTATGCCACTGACCTTCCTATTTCAGAGGAGGTGACCAGAGAGGTGGTAGTGTGGCAGCTCTGACTTTATCTTGTGTCCTCAGATTTCCTTGACCTCTCTGACTGATTTTAGAATCGGAAATGACACAAAGTCAGGGTGGTACTGCATGAAGATAGGCTTGCTTTCTTTTTTAATTGATTTTATCTGTGTTTTTTTCTTTTTTTTTTGATACGTTACTTATATTTGATACTTCCATTTTTCAGTAAGGTGTAGTAAGAACATAAGAGCTGTGCCTTTGCAGATGTGAAGAGCATCTGGCTGGATGCCCAGGGCAGTACCATGCTGTTGCCCTCAGCATCCCAAAGCATCTCTAGGTGCCATGCTGCCAGTGCTTGGCTTTATCCTGGTGCTTGGAAGTTGCGTCCAGGCTGGGGGAAGCACCAAGTGGGGCTGTCAACACGGAGGTGGAGCTGAGCTCCGCTGAGGTTCTGCCAGGCTGAAAACTTGGCTTTCTGCAAGGTCAGTGGCAAAAGTCCCATTGACTTCACCGAGTCCAGGATTACTTTGTTTTGGTTTTTATCGGTAATGAAAAGGAAACTCTTCCGAACTCTTCTGTTTTCAGTCGGTGTTCCCAGGTGGTGGCTTTGAAATGGGACAGACACCCTGGTTTCAACATAGTCTGCCAACAGTTTGTGTAGCCTGCAATGCCAGATTTTAACGTGATTTCCCTGTAAGGTGAAGTTTATCTGATTATGTTGTTTGCCTATATTTTCTTGAAAGAAAAATTGTTTGTTTTTTCAGCTGTTGGTTTGATTTTAGTTTAATTGACAGAGCGGAAGATAAGCCTAGTATAACAGCTTTTTATAAGTCTCTGGAAAGTTGGTGGGTGGTAGAGAGGAGAGGCCTCGCAACCACGCCACTCAGAGGATAGCTGCAGGGTAAGGTCCAGAGTTTAAGGCAGTCATAAGTGCTCCAGAACTAAGAGATGCTCCAGTGAGACTTCTTGCCTTTTTTTGATACCAGAATCAGTCCTGACAAGACAAGGAAGCTGAAGGAAATCAGACATCGTTAATATTGCTGTTTCTTTGCTTTTGATGAGGAGACAGAAATCTTTTGTCTTGGTTAAAAGACCAGCTATAAACTATCATGTTCTTCGGTGCTTGCATTTACGTGGGCCTTTTGCTGTTTCTAGTGTAACTATGGCAGTTCATGTTATAAGGCAGGCTAATATGCCCTGCTTCTTGTGTGGGTTTTGTAGGCTCTGCTGAGGTTGCAGCTAGCTCAGGCATGCCTACACAGTCTTGCTGTCACTGCTGTGATGCCCCATCAGTACTTGCAGAGCAGCCTCAAGCATGTTTGCATTGGGTTATCTCTGAGTAGCATTTAAAGCTCCTGAGTGGTAGATACCTTCGCTCTCTTGGTAATGTTTTCTCATTTATAACATGTAACACCATTCCCGTGGCTTCCAGTTTGCTAATGGGGATGATGCAAGGACTTGGTTTTACTCTGTAAACTCTCAGAGATTTAGTCTGTAAACTCTCTCTGAGACTCTCCTCTGTCTCCTGTGTCCTGAGCCAGTGCCATGCATCAGTAAAATGCCCAGAATAATTGTCCCAGATTTGGATGTATGTGATAAAGAGGGAGGGTCTTTGGCTGCTTCCTCTCTCGTTTGATACTGTCTGGGTGTGTTGACATGCCTGATTTATCAAGATTTTCTTCATAATGTGCTGTAGTTTGCACTGCATGAGGCTGTTAAGTGCTCAGTTGATAACCACATCCTTTTTTGTTTTGTGAGATTTAAAATCCGTTAAGTACCACATGTGCCTACAGGATACATTAAACAGAATTTTAAATGGAAGCTAACTAAATGAGTGTTTTTTGCTGACATTTAAAAGTCATTAAAACATTTCTGTTCTTACTTGATAAATCATGATCAAACTTCAGAGTCCGACTAATCAGCTGTTTGGTGTTGTAAGTGTGTTTTTCTGGTTAACATTTGCAGTTTTCTTTTCCATCAGACTTTCTTTTTTTATATTAATGTAGGTCTCAGCTCCAGTGTAGAGTTGGAGTAGGGTTTATTACTTTACAATTAAGTTTATGATTTGATTTTAATATATCAAAATACTTGAATTTCAGATTAAACTAAGTAGTACTTGATTCCCATGTCATTTAGAAAGAACAGAGCATCTTAAAAGCAAAAGCAGAATATATGTGGTTCTCATAAGAAATTTTATTAAGCAAATCAACACCAGGAAAATACATAGAAAATCACCTGAGGCAGTGGTATTTTTCCTGGTAAAAGCACCTGTGGCATCCCATAAATATGGAGTCTGACAACAGTTAAGACTGTTGTGTAGAAGTTGGACATTTCTTTATCTCGTTGACACTGTGTATTTGCTTCATT
>Ga0181612_108944_pt1 | contig 20192 bp, 11 predicted proteins | sample HoacroProtozoa21_FD_119630 | JGI IMG/M metagenome (GOLD analysis project Ga0181612, IMG submission 119630) | Hoatzin crop microbial communities from Cojedes, Venezuel. Combined Assembly of Gp0051906, Gp0051904, Gp0051908 | reverse complement strand
CGGGGATATTCATGGTCCGTTTGCCGAAAGATTTAACACCGAAGTATCTTTCCAGACCTGTTGGTAATGGTATCTAATTGCTTCATAGGACTGCTGAATATTGTATGGTGCTGCTCAGCAATTTTCTGCTGAACTGGCCGACTGCTCCGAGGGCGATGTGTTGCTACGCGAGATTTGGGGCTTTAAAGTAATTTTGCAAGGTTGCTATAGAGAGAGGGCATCATATTTTGTTGTTGGAGGATTAATTTGTCTGAAAATGCCCACACAGTGTGACAGGAAGCAAAAAGAGGGCTGCTGACGGGTTGGTTTGGCTTAGCTGATAAGTCAAAACCAGTCAAAATAACACGAGAGCTAAAAATAGCATGTTTTGCAGGGTAAACAGAAGGATTCTGCTCTCCTAACCCCACGCAAGTCAGGAGAAACAGCTGAAATGAAGCAATAATTTATGCTAAGTGGAATTCCAACAGTTTTTCACATTCCCAATGAAATCTTTAGGGCAAAATGAGCAGCTTTGCAGGGCAGAGCACTGCGAACACTTCCTTCGTATTTGGTCAAGATGGGCCTGTATGATCTGATCACAGCTTCCACCACAAGCCACCCTGGAAACACAGCTCGTTTTGTCCCTCGTGCAGGACATGGACGGTCCAATCCTTCCTGCGTGCTCTGCACCTTCACATGCATCTTTGCCACAGCCATGTCTGCCCTTGGGAAGATCCCAGAGGAAGGAGAGCTACGGGGCAAGGAATGGGGGGAATCTGAGTTTAGAACAGACTGATCTGCATTTCAGAGCACGGAAAGCTGGTTTTCAGCATCTTGCCGACAGTGCAGAATAAAACTCCACTACAGATAATGGAACTTATATTTATTTAACAGTAACATATAGTATATAAATAGGGTAAATACTTTAAAATATACAATATATCACATTCGGACATTCGGTCAAAGAAAGGCAACTCTACATGTGTAGCTAAAACATTAATCAAAAGAACAACGCACAGAGAAAGAAGCAGATGGTAGAAACACATCAGGTCTGGAGAACAGGAGCACACAAAGATTACAGTAGTACAAAATGCAACTCCGGGGCTGGTTACAGAGGGCAGGAACCACAGGAGCTTTCACACGATGCTTTTCGTGACAAACGCCTGTCCCCAGGAGTGTCTGGATGGGCCATACGGATGCTTTCCACACAGCTTTGCCCCCCTCCTGTCCTACAGAGCCGGTTAGAGGAGGCGGGGGAAGGAAGAGATGCCAGGATCCTACCACAACCATGCTCAGAGGAACGCGCTGTACACGTCAGGAACAGGAGACACCTTGGAATGTCAGATACCGGCATTTCACAACCTGGTGCCAAGCATTAGCGGATGCTATGGGATTTCCAGATTCATGAGCCGCACAGGGCACCATAAACCCCAGGCAATGGCTGCCCCTTCAGATCAGTGTCAGCAGACTTCTGAGCCCATCACCCCAACGAGTATATAAATAATACACGCTGATCAGCACAGGACATGGCATCATATGCAGAAACCAGGTTCTGATGTTTCGCTGAGCACTGCGGGCTACGGTCTGGCCATGCGTCTGGTCTGCAAACTAATTTGGGCTACAACTAGACTTGGAGAAGCAAATTCCTGTCGGAGCACGCCAAGTGCTTGTCTACACAGACTGAGCCCAGCCGTGCCTGCTCAGGCTGTGGATCAGACCAATATCTAACCCACATCGCTAAATCACCCACCAGCAAACAAACGTCACGCATGTTTAGAGTCACCTCACTGGGACAGCCAGCTTCTCATGCTGTGCAAAGCAGCTTTCTAGCCACGTGCCATCCCTTTGCTTATTAAACACACTCACGTCCCTCTCTGTCCGCTCCAACTGGAAAAGCAGTGACCGCTCGTGAAGAGGGGTTTCTGCACCAGCCTGTCCCCTGCCAGGCAGCAGTCATACCCTCGTAGGCTTCACACTGGCCAAATCTTACTTTTCTCTTCCTTCCAACCCAAGCATACATGCCGACTGATGCAGTACCTCCCCCTTTGCTGGTCTGCTCTTACAGTCATTTCCCTCTTGCTGGGCACAAGCAGGAGGAACTTCTCCAGCTGTGGAACCCACTGTGAACAAAAACTGTTGTGCAATGCTGAGCTCGAGCCCTGCAGCAGGAGAAACTTCACGTGAGCATCCCCGCATCGCCTTACCTAGACATCCCTGGTGTCAGTTTGGCCTCTCCAGCAGCGCTAGCTATGTCAGCCTCCCTCCAAACCTCAAATCTTGTGAGAGCTGCAGCATGACCAAGGTCCTGCAAGGCTTAATACAATGAAAAGAGGTACAACGTGTCTTGCTACGCGTCCCTTGGCCTCACAGTTAACTCCTTAGGGACAGCCAGAGCCAGCAACGTCAGCTTTTTGTTTCCTCTAACTTTCTAAGTCTAACTTGAAAAATCTACAGCAAACTAAAGCCACTCACAGGGTGGGCTGATGGGGAAAACCCACCAAACGCTTCCCCAGACAGCACACTGTTGCTAAGAGCTGACTAGTACTATCACATATATTCATACCAGTGGTGTAGAAGTGGGTTTGCCAGCCACAGCTCTCAGCCCGACGGAGGACACGCTATGGTGCTCACCAATATTTCTCAGCAAGATCAGCTTGCAAATAATCTCAACCCCCATCTCCCTCCCTTCCTCCTCCACTTCTCAAATGGATGCACTGTTCCCATTCAGTTGACTAAACTTCAGTGCAGGATGCTAAACCCTTTCCACATAGCTTTACCCTTCAGGATCAGAACAGGCTTGGAAGTCCACCCTTTAACTGCACTGCTGGGAAGGAAGCAAGAATAAAGCTGCGAGCTCATCAGGAAAGCCACCCACACGCATTATTGCTGCTGCTTCTCTCCCAGCCCTAGGAAGCCACTAAATGCAACTGCTTTGCCCTCCAGTGTCCACATCCAGCACTACACCCTTCAAAAAGGCCCAAAGGCTACTTCGAATCAAAAGCACGCAGAAAAGCTTTGCATTTGATTTTTGCCCCACTAATTACAACTAAAGAGGTACAAAAGGTTTAAAGCAAGACGAGCAGGAGACTAAAGACCCATATGAAAAATTTCTTAATATAAAGAGCAGTACACTTTTGTAATATTTATCAACACTATAGCTTCTTCTGATGACTGACTTCTGACCCAACAGTAAACTACGAGGGATTTTGGCAGAAGTTGGCAACGGGCAGGGAGAATCCAGAAAAGCACCAGCTTGTCTGACCCCACAGGGCAAACTACTTTTCAGGGACTACACAAAACCCTGTCACTTCCACACCTATTCCCGGCCCAGGTACTCCTTGCAGGTGCTCTCACTTTGCCTAGCTAAAGTCAGCCAAATTGTCATGAAACACAGGCCAAATATTCTCCCTGGGCCAAGCAGGATGGAAGCACCATAATTCTGCCCTCCAATTTTCAAATTAGGGACTTGGACCAATATCCTCTAAGTGGACAGAAAATAAATCCCTGCCTAATGCAAACCAGAAGGGAACAGTCTCCCCGAGTAGTCCAGGAAAGCCTCTGTGTACACCACTGGCATTAATGAAATGCAATCCTGAACTCGATCATCACAGTCCTGACTCTTGCCAGAAGCCAGCAACTTTGCCAGCAGCATGCTGAAAATCCTTTGTGGAAACGGACCCTTCTTCTCCGCAGTCTGTGCTTTCAATCAAATACCTGTATTTGCAGTACAATGGGCACAAACTTCTGGCCCATGGTTCCTGTTTAGGGAGATGAAGCAGATTACGACACAGAAAGAGTCCTATAGAAATGCAAGAGAGAAGTTGGTATCTAGTCACGTATTTACACACGCACACGTGCTCTCTCGCTCACTCAGGGTAAATGAAAGCAATAGCAGAATCAGAATATGAACTACTATGTATTTTCAGGTGGTTTATTTTCCGTCAATGCTTAGCTAGCTTGCAGCGTATACATGGGTCCGTATGGGGGGTGTCTGTGTATAAGGTTTATGTCAGCAACTGTTTGAAAACAGCAATGTACTTCTGTATTATCTTTTCCTGTCACTCGTTCCCCAGGTTAAAATAAGGTAAAGTTTCTCTCTCCCATGCACAAACTATGGAAAGAAGTAAAATCAGTCACCTTGTGTTTGGGAACATTGCATAAGGTATAAACCAGGGATATTGTCACTATCTGATCACAAAAAAAGAGAAAATTTTTACCATCTTTAGGGCTCTCATTTTTAAATAATCAAAAATGTGACAAAATAAAGGAAAGTACTTAGATAAAACTTGGAACTACTAAGTACAAACTATTTATGACAAGATTTAGTAAGCGAAGCAGGACAGAAACCTGCAGGTAAATGAACCCAGACTGAAATGCGACATAGACCGTGATAAACTCAGCAGCACGACATCTAGAACTCAAGTAACAAACAGGTGATAGACATGATCCCTGAACGAAAAACAAAATACCCAGCTGAAGGCACCAGCAGGGTGCTGGAGCCCCAGCCAGCACACTTCAGGAAAAAAAAACAGTTGGAAACTGCTCTCCAAGTTAGTTACAATATCCCAGTGCAGGGTTTCCAACCATCGAGAAACAAAAAAGTGTGGTTCAAAGTTTCCTAAAGGTTATTTGATGGGGGAAAAAAGAGCTAAGTTACTTAAAGAGTTGTTCTTACTTGGCAGGAATTACTCAATGAAATTTCAGTATTGTTTAAACCTATTTACTGCATTCAGTTTTGAAGCAATTTGAACCTCCTACATTCCCACAAGCACCTACCAGTTCCTTGACTCCTTATCCCCAGTCTATTCGTTATAAAAATCTTATTTGGCAAAATATTGGCCGTAAGGGGGGAATGTGAGAGGCACTGCAAAAAACAGCAAGTGAAAACAGATGCATGTGCCTGGCTGGGCAGAGGAAATGTGGCTGTATTAGTAGAAGATCATCTTCCAATTAATTGAGCCTTGCGCTCGCCTTGCAGTCCGCAGGGAGACTGCACACAGGCATAAACATGGCTTTCTGGGAAAACTCACATTGCATTCACAGATACGATCGGAGAAAATGATGGTCCCCAGAGTTGCCGTCGTGAACGCAGCCTCGCACAACGGCCAGGGGAGCTGCACGGCTTCACCTTCGCTGCCGGCTCCCACGCGGGGAGGTGGTTGTACAGACAACGCTTCGTGTATTCCCTGCATAAACAGACTCACAGGAAAAGTTCAGCTCTGCCCACATGCATCGAAGGTTAAGAACAGACCACGAGGACCGTTGTACCCTCCTCCTTCACCCAACAGTCCTTCCAAGCCTTAACTCCTTTTCAGCTACAAACCCAAGATTTGCTCACTTGAACCAAAGCTATATAAATATATTATTAAAAAAACCCACAAATGCAAATGTTTACCAAGAAAGGAAGAAAAGTTTCAGTGAAATGAGGCCTTGTTATTGTCTTAAATGAGGCAAGCCAGGAATTTCCTCGAGGAGGCTTGCCTGTTTTCAGTCCTGTTCCAATCACCCGGCTGTCTATGCGTCCTCCAGACTACCTAACATACCCTTGTCAACAAGGTGTGCTTTTAGCGTGTTGAAGATGTGGAGCTGCTGGTCTGGCCGCAAGGTTAAGAACTGCTGGATCAGTTTGCTTGGGTTAGGACCTCTGAAACACAAAAGCATCATTATCAATGAGTCACATTGCTAAATCTCAATGAGCTGGGAATCCAAGTGCAATTTCACCAGAATAACAGGCTTAAAGTAATAGCCATGTTGCCCATTCCTTCACTGGTTCTGCCCAGGGAGCTTAACTCCCTTTCACAGGGTTGGAAAAGACCTCTAAGATCATCAAGTCCAACCATCAACCCAACACCACCATGCCTACTAAATGTGGAAATGCTGAACTGTAAACTAAAAACCCACCCCAAACCCAATCTGTTTCAAGAGAGTTGTGCATCTTCCCTTATCAGCAGATGCTCCCCCTCAAAAATCAAAGCGGCCACATAAAGACAATTCCTCAACTCCTTCAGTACATCTTTTATGCTCCTAGAGGCTTTCTTCTATGCCTGGCCACAGAATACTTGTTAAGGCTAAAAAATTGTCTTTTTCTGCTCATTCAACTCTGGAAGCCCTGCTCAAGGTTCACAGGGATGCAGAAAGGACATGGAGAAGTTTCAGAGGGACCTGATTAACAGACTTTGGGAAATGGGTATTGTGTTTGCAGCTCTGCATTACCCCACTGAAAGAGGCTTCACTTCTTCAATCCTCCATTTCCTCTCTTTCTTTATCTTGTATTTTTAGATTTTAATCTCACGGGGACAAAAACTGTTCCTTATTAAAAGCCTGTATGTCCCTTGAGTTTGACAGGGCCCCCAAACTTCACCGCAAAGCAATAAATACCTGATAAAGCTTGCGATGTACACGTTAACAAAGGTAGCCATCAGGTACTGACAGTCAAAGCGGTCCATGATACCTCCGTGTCCCGGGATTGTGTTGGCAAAATCCTGTGCAAAGCAGAAGGGATGGGATTTAGCCATCTCAAAGGCCCATTTCCTCTACTTTCTTCTGTACCTCTATGCATGACACTTGTACCCTTCCTTTAAATCTTCCCAGAAGGCAAAAGTCGGACTAAGAAGACATTTTGTTTAATCTCTGCCTGGTTTTAGAAGTTTCTCCTTTACGCAGACTACCAGTGCCAGAGGGACATCAAGGCTTAACTCAGATTTGTCACTCAAAGGTCAAGGAAGGCTAATGTTTATCTCTTGCAACCCCATCTTTCCTTTCAAGGCATCTTAACTGAACACAGACTGTTTATACGTAAAACCAGCCTGCAAGGCATCAAGGGAAGCCTCAGATTGCAAAATTTCCTGACTGAGTCTTTCTTCCTCTACCTCAAGCTCTGCACCAAAGCGGGGTTTAGAGTATCACAGCTGAAATTTTAAGGTCTCTCCCCATTCAGTCAAAAAAACAAGACCCTGCACCAGAATTTTATCTGTGACCGAACAAACCTCCCCTCCTCTCCCAAAGCTCCCAGCCTGCCACTCCTCGGAGCACAGGAACTGTTTAGAGTAGCAGCAACCATTTACTCTTTCCTTTCTAAAATGTAAATGACCTTCACCATCCTCACCTTGATTTTGAAGGCCCTCTTAAATCCGCTGGCAAAGAAGCCTCCAAACGGCCCAATGAGGGAGGCAAAAGTAGATAGTGCGATGCTGTGGATTTGGAAGGGGTACATTCGGACTGTCTTCTGCAGAAAGAAAGACATGTCAGAGGAGGATTTTCAATGAGAGTAGCATTCTCCACCACTTGCTGCTCTTTCTGTGCTCTCCAGGCTTTAGATCAGTTGGTGTTCAAGTGGGTTAATGCCCCACCAGAACTGGGACAGTTCCTTTGAGTTTTCAACCAACACAGAGCTAAAATCCCCCTTTTTACAGATGTACCGTCATCCCTTGTCATGTTCCTTTGAAGACCATAAAAATAACACCCTGATCTTTTTTCTTGGTGCTCCCATTGCAATAAGTAAGATCCAATCAACAGAGAGAGTCCTACCCAGCCCACCATGGACTGCAGCACCAAGGGGATGTTGTACTCCTGTAGCTGGAACAGCTCGGACGGCTCACAGTCCACTGTGAAGCTGTTGGTGTCGTTGTTGAACTCCACCGGACAGGTGAAGCACCGGTACCCGGACATCACATAGGACAGCTTCGAGGAGAAAGAGAGATGTACCAAGAGAAAGCAGGATTAGTATTTTCCTGAGCAATGCGGCAGAGCCGTTCTCAAGGGAAAAGGCCACTCAAGGAGACACAGCGAGGAGGGAGGCACACTCCCAGCTTCATTAAGAAGATTACTCTCCTGAGAAGCAGTAATTGGCTAAAGGCAGAGTAAGCATTTTGTTTAGTAGGTGCATCTGTTCAGCATGCAGCGATCAGAGCCTTGTACGAACTGGCTGAGACAGGGTGCACCACTTGGCTGAGAGCACAGAAACACCCAGACACAGGCATCATCATACAAACAGATGAGAATATTGCAAGAGTGAATTCCCCAGACAGCCCTTGAAATGATGCACAGCATTCATCCAACAGCAGCAGGAGAAAGCTTCAAGGATAATTATTGTCACAGGGTCTAACAGGGACTAAAAACTTCCTCCAGGACCCTGCTCCATCTGCAGGACCTACGCACAGCACAAAACACAGCCATGGCCCAGTTCAGATCCTGGTCAGTAAGCAAAACGTGAAGTCTCCGACAAGAGCTGGGAGAGCTTAAAGCTTCCATGCATTTTTCAGACAAAACTCTGTCACCAATGAAATAAGCACCATGATTACTACTTACCAGCAATCCAAACAAAACGGTGGCAAAAAATCCTCCAATAAAACCTTCCCAGGTCTTCTTTGGGGAAAGCTGCCAGAGAGAGAGAGAGAATTACAAACTGTACAGCTCCGCACACCACTGCACACCTATGCAGCCTTTCTTCGCTCATGAATTGCTGAGGCAAACACAAACTGGTGCCAGTAATCAACACATAAATGTTTGGTCAGAACCTGACACTAACATCTCGGACTGAAATGATTCATTTCACTTCACAGCCTCAAACACTGGGATGTGCACCATGTTTAATTTGGAGGCTTGCTTCAGACCCACAAAAAGGCACAAAACTGGAGATGAGGAAACACAGGAGTAAGACCCAAAGAAGCCAAAATGTGTGTTTTGTCCACCAAAGCGTAACGAACCTTGATGAGGGGGGTGCGGCCGAAGAAGAACCCAAACATGTATGCCATGATGTCATTGCAGATCACACAGGAGATTGGGACGATGAACCTAGATGGGAGAAGAATCAAACCATTGGAAAGTGCCAAGATCAGACAACTCCAAGACTTAAATAACCAAACAGCTGCTTCATAAGATGCTTAGCAGTGCCATCACATCAACGTCTCCCCCTCCAACGCAATGCAAGGAGCAACCACTTGAAGCTCCTAGGGAAATCTGGGGGGTTACTCCAGTGCTCTGGTCTAAAAAGCAGGTCGCGTACCCAGAACGGCCTGTTTTAAGCACATTTCCTCTTGCCACGCGTGACATGCTGTTAGAGAGTCATCCTCTTGCCCCCCTGGAGAGGCTGCGTTTTAGCTGTAAGCAGGCGGCTCCCAAAGCACCCTGGGCTGGCTGTGGCGCGCAGAGGAACATGCAATCTTAAAGCGGCCAAAATGAGTTCTTGGCACTGCTGGTTTTGCGAAGACCACCAAAGGGGCTTCCCCCCTGCACAGCAGCTGGCAGGTTGCAATCTCCTTCCTTTCACAGTGCTGCTTTTAGCATTACGCTGACAGCATTGCCCCAAATTGTGTGCCGAGCAGCACTTTCCCATCAATTTGTGACATGGGGATATAAAAAGAAAGCACCCGCAGAGGCCTGACACTGCCTGAAAGGTCCCTGCACCCCACCACAATTTCCAGATGCTTCTTTACAACAACTCTCTATACTGCTCAGGTAGCACAAAACAAGTCCTAAGTTGCTGAGGTATCACTCAATCTTTTGCTCTTCTATTCTGAACAGGTTGGTCCCTCACAGGAGGCACCTTCTCCTTGGCCATTAGTTTTTTTTAAAAGAGCAGTTTTAACTCAAAACACAGTCATTCGTTTCAGGCTGCAGAAACCAAAGCAACTCAGAACACACGGCAACTCACCATATCATTCCTTCAAACAGGTTGTGAATGATGAGGTGCGACTGGGTAACAACAATTAGCAACGTCACATGGGTCCATCCAAACTGGAAGAGAAGACAGCATGCAGTCCAGCCTGCCTAGAGACACTGCCCACACACATCGCTGACAGAAATCAGATGCTGTTAGCTACTTCTCCGACAGAGAACAGCTCATGCACATGTGCGTTTCTAGCATGCACCTTCACCACGACAAACACCAAGAGTCACAAAGAGCAGGGGACAGTCACCAGCAGTAATTTATGGGCATGTGCTTCGGCTCAAGCCCCGAGGTGATCTTTATTGGGAAGACTTCTGCTGGACCAAACGCTCTTTAGCCCATCTCTACCCCATACATCTCACTCAGCCTTCTGACTATATAAGAGGAGAAGACTGATAGATATCCAAGCCATATCCCTGTGTGCTGAGTCTACTGGAAAGCAAAACTAGCTGTGGCAACGGTCAAACACAAGCAACGCCTTACTGATGTTTGGGAAAAGGGGGACATGACCAATTAACCCTGGTGGCCATCTGCCCTTAGTAGAGGAGTCAAATAGCCTTGTGCAGTCCTCTCAGCCTGCAGAAAGTTTCTTAATAGCATCCACAAGTGCAGAGAAGAGAGAATACGTGTTTGCAGGGAAACTCGATCAGTCACCTTCCTAAAAAGACAATCTGCTCACAGCAACTTTTCTTCCAGGCAGCGTTACAATGCACAACCAGCACAGAAGCATCTACTGACTCGTAATCCTCTACACAATGTTTTCCAGCAGCCTACACTACTCATTCTTCTGCCTCCAGCTGGGGGGAGCCAGGCCCTGCGTTTAACCTTACCATGTAGAACTGGAGGCGATAGTGTTTCTTCACAAGACTCAAGACAAACATGCAGAAACCTGATGAGAGACAGAAGGAAAGTAAATGGTGGGAATGTATCTTCAACAGTAAGAAATGTTTTTTTTCCATGACATTGCACAGCTCCTTAGGTTCTTAATTTGAGTAAAGCAGCAATGTGGAGTGGGAAAACACTACTTTGGAAGTCACAAAATACCTTTGCCTACAAGTATCCCTTGGACAGATGAACAATCAAGCCTGGCTGTCCCATACAGATTAAGGAGTTTTCTTCGACAGAGCCTCATGTAAGAGATTTGCCACCACTACTCTAACCGTGCAGCTAAGTTACAGCATCACTGAAGAGCAGAGATAACTCGCTATGGATACTGCATTGGACACAATACTCAGGACACAGGTAGTTCAAGGAGATTTCTTTCCTCCAGCCCAGACAAGATTAACCAACAGAAAACGTGGTCTCTACCTGTTAAGTATAGGGCAAAAGAAATGAAGCGGTGGTATTTGCTGAGAATTCGCAGCGGCTCCTCTCTCTGAACCAGGGTGAAGAAATAATCTGTCACAGTCTCACCATAGAAAAAGTAGTTTACACAGAGCAGGAAGTACCTGTGAAGGATGCAGACACTCGTTAGCAGGAACCCCAAAAGGCTTCTGGAGAAACACAGAAAGTGACTGATCCCTAAGGTCTCCACCTTGTTCTGGTACGCTGCCAACAGGCTATCTTCAACTCCCAGAACTTTATTTCCCCCAGTTTAGAAATGTCATTTTCATTTAAACTAGTGGCTGCATTACTCGGCTCCACTTTGTGATGGTCAACGCGCAGCATTCCCGGGGTCTCTGGTTTGGAGGCGGCCAGACGATCCCCTTGCTGCCTGTCTGCGATGAGACGAAGCGTTACCGCTGCACACAAGACTGGGGAGGGGAGCAGCCCCCTTACTCACCAGCTGAGCGTCCTGAACCAGGGCAGGTCGTACGAGTGGTACACGTTATAGCCAATAGTGATAATCTCGTGGAAACATTTGATCTGGACACACATCACCTGCACAAAAAGACATGCGGAAGCTGTAAGGCATGTTGGTTAAACATCTCTTTCCTCAAGAAGAAAAAAAACATGCAGGGGCAGAGCAAAAGGTACTTCAGCAGTTACTATCAATCTGGCAGGAGTCTCCTAATCCAGCATGGGAAGCTCACCATGTTGTTCTTCCCTCCCCTTTCCTCTCCAGGTTTCTAACGACCCCTTGTATTAGTTTCAACTGTAGTCAAATGCTGACTGCCAGGGCATGCGGTCACAGATTCTTTCCCAGTTTCCTCCACAGAGAGGAAAATCCGGCAAGCTGAGTAAGGACCTCTAAAATATGAGGCTCTGAGCTGCCCACCCCAGCAATGGTCCCAGCAACCTTCCCCCTGTCACTGTGAACGTCAGGGCATCCCTCTGGAGCACTTACTATCGTCATTAAGACCATGGGTCCCAGGTAGATGATGATGAAGAAGAAGGTGATCATTGCCAGCGTGAGGATGCCTCTTACCCACCAATTCTTCCATCTAGGCCATAAAGAAGGACAGGCGTTAGAGAAAGTCAAAACAAAGCAAGGAAGCAGGACAGCACTTTTGCTCTTTGCGTAGCACAGGAAGGAAACTGAGCCCTGGAAACCCCAAGCTTCCTTTCTGCGCTGTGAAGAGACCTTGATCCACTGATGAAGGCCTGGTTGCAGCAGCTGCAAGGCTACAGCTCAGCTCAATCCTCCCCGCTATGAACCTCAGTGAAGGCAGAGAGCATTAGCCGGGTGCAGAGCATCTCCAAGGGCACTGGAACGGGACAGGAGAGCGTGTGTTCCTGTTCCGCTACAGGTTTCCCACACCTTGGACAAGATGCATGATAAATTCAAATAAAATGGGGACCATTGCCCCTCTCTGCACTTCTTTTCGAGAGGAGACGTGGGCCCTGGCACGTTGTACCCTTGCTGCTCTCTAACAGACCCTGCCTTGAGCCTCTCCCATCCTCAGAGCACAGCCAGGAGAGACACTTTCTCTCGTGACAGGAATAAGATGCTTTCCCCCCAAAGCAGTCTGTAGAGAACGTTCCTAGTTTGTTCTTAATCTTGTCCTTATCTGCGTGCTTTTCTCATGCGTTCCTGCAGAAGTAGGTCACACTAGTGGTTAAAAACCACCGCAGTTGAAGTCTTTCCTGAGAGTGCTGTCAAAGCTAAACGCAACGTCTTCTGCCCCACCCAGGCCTCTTTTCACCTGCCAAGACCGAGCCCGCAGCGAGGCACCCCTCCCGCAGCCCTCCTCTGCTAGCGCTCCTCTCCCACGCACAGCAGCCCCGAGAGCCGCACGCTGCTCTCCCCGCTACCATCACCATCATCTTCTGTTTCCTGTGGCCTCGCGGGCACCTTCCTGCTCGCGCACCAGGGAGGGAGAGCGCAGCGCTTCTTGTTCAGCTTCCAGCAGCCACCACCACGCTGCCGGGGCTGGGAAAGCTGCAGTGAAGGAGCAGGGGCCCTGGCAGCAGAGGGGAACAACGCTCAGTGAGTGCTACCTTGAGGAGAGGTTGGAGAGAGCTCTGTTCAGGACCTCGGGAGTGTCATCCGACGTCGGCACCGCGGGCGATCCTCCAAATTCAGATTTGCTTTCGCTGTCTGATGCTGTCTCTCCATCCAGCTTGTTCTCAGACTCTGACTCCTGCAAGTTAAAGAGCTTTACTAGGCACGGTGCTGGCGCTCTTTGAAGAAGCTCAGCCCAGCCAACTGGACGCAACACCTACCACCACTCTGCTTCTGCATAAATGAGAGAAAGAGAAGAAGAAAGTATTCTGGGTATTACATGGGGTTATACCCAAGAGAAATGACATCAAGTGTTTCAGGTGACTTGCACGATGGACTTTACTCTTCATCGGTCTCAGCAGCAGCTAAAGAAAAGGTTCTGTTCCCTCTGAACAGTAAAAGATGCCTCGCAGTGGGTTAATAAGTGTCTCCAAGTGCAGGAAGTGCTCAAGGGACACAGGCTTGTTAGCAGGAATTTTTACAAGGTCTCCCAATCCCCAGGCAGGTCTCCAAGTATGCAGCATTGCCCAAGTTAGACAGCAAGAAAGGCCTCCGAACAGCCAGGCTCAAGGCTTCCAGACAGACTTTTCAAGTGCTGACTTTACATGCGGGCACTAAAAATACCACCCAGCCCATCCTCAAACAGCTGAAGAAGAAGAGCACGGCTTATCGCTGGGGCCCAGCCATCCTCTCTGGCCACAGCAGAAACCCGAGGTACTGGAAAGAAACACACGTGCTTTCGCTGCCCCTTGTACTGCTGCAGCACTTAGCTCAGAGCAAAGTCCTGTATTTAGGGCGTGAATAAATACGGGGGAATCAGGAGGTTGCTGAGGGCTCTGCAATAGGCCAGCGGTGGAAAAAGGATTACAAACGACCTCCTGGCTCCCAGGCAGTCCTGTGCCCTCTCCCCAGCGGCAGTTTTTCCTCCAGTCCTGCTCCTGAATAGAGGATGAACCCAAACTTCCACGTTTTGCCCCTCATTTCAGCGGCAGAGCTTCATTCTGCTCCTCAGTCCTTGAAGCAAGGAAGGAAAATACCAGTCCCTGGGGAGCGCTCGTGCATCGCATCAGGCAGGGCAGAGCCCACGCATTTGGCCTCAGACCATGGGCTATTTTAAAACTCCCAGAAAACCAAGCGTGTTTGCAGGAAAAACAAGGAGGCAGCCAAGCTGACAAATGCTGGGAGCTCTGCAAACAAAGCTACTTCATCCCTTTGGGCTCCCAGGCAGCGCTGCCCCGCGCTCGGAGAGGGGGAACCCCCACCAAACAGCCATCTGCTGGGACTGGCTTGGTGTAACCAAATCGAGGGGTATTTGTAGTTCACGGGAGCAGTAAAACTTGAGTAGCTCCCTTATTTAGGAAAAGATAATTACTCCCCAAGCCCTAATGTATCAATGGCTGCAGGCCAGGTTCTTAAAACAGAAAAGGACAGCTAGGCAACGGCAGGTGGAGGCGGCTAAAAATACGACGGTGTTGTCAGAGATGACTTCCGGGGCCGAGCGAAGCACCGCCGGCCATCGCACCGGTCGCACCCTGCGTCGCCTCTTCCTCGCCTTGCTCCCTGCTCGCTCCTTTCCATTCCCACCAACTGGGAAGGAAGAGGAAAGCAAAACTAAACACCTCTGCCAGCACTCACGTGGGTTTGGAGAGCTGGCAAAGAAATGCAACTTGGCTTTGTCTTCGGCTGGTTTTTAACTGACCTGTAACATCCACTCGTCCCTCAGACTTCAGAGAGATTTAGTGCCATTTAGCTGGGAACACACAAAGGATCCAATCCATAAGGCAGCTGCAAATGGCAGCAGGCAAAAAGACTGATAAAAATAAAATGATAAAACTCCTAAAGACAATGAGCATGGCATCCTATAGCACAGCACAGGGCAGGGGCCCTGCTCTCGAGCAGGTTTTGGGCAATCAGTGCACGTGTTCAGCTCCAGTCTATGCTACCTAGTTCAGTGCTTTCTCCGTGCTTTCTCCAAGGAAAGGATTCCTTGCACAACTCCCCTGTGAGCAATCTAAATAACAGAGAAAACCATCACCTCCAGCCTGACCAAACTCAGTTTCTTCCTCTGGTCTTCTAGATTACATTTAGGAAATGGGGGCTTTTCTTCTCTTGTTGCACATTTCTAGAAAAGAAAAGCTAATGTGATTGATTCAAACCAAATGGGCAAGGAAGTGCTTAGGTACTTAGGGCACCCACCATCATCTGTACAGGCTAAAACCAAAAACCTCAAGCAGATTTCTACCGCCGTCCGAATACCCATCATCTCATGCAAGTCCCAGGCTCGCCAGCCGTGCGATAAAAGGACCAAGCACTGCAGTGAGGACACAGATCCAAGCCAGCATCCCGGCCTTTTATTCCCCAAAGCACTAACATTGCAGGGCTAAGTGCAAAGCAGGCAAATCATTCCTTGCCTGTAGCCCAAAGGAGCAGAAGTTTCGCAAAGTGCTCAGAGACCAAAAGAAAGGCAAAGAGCACTGACGTGTTCCTCCCTTCCGCTCCTGGCCAAGAACATGAACGATGAAAGCAACCTCGTATCTTGAGAGGCAGAGGAATCTGATGTTGCAACCGAGCTAATCTAACAGCTGCTGGAATGGGCAACCCCGCTCTCTGCCATAGCCCAGGCGATGATTTCTTGCACTGACATGGACAGCGCAGCTAACTGATGCAAACCACATCACCAGTTACCTCACCCACCGATTCCAGTGCAATGCCAAACCAAACCAACCCTCCTGATGCACAGCGGTTTGGTCTCCAGGAGCAGGAGCAAAGCCTCACGGGCTCAGTCCGACGGCACGCGCGTCCCGCTGTTCCCCACTTCATCCTCAGCAGCGGGAATAGGAGAGGTTGTGCAACGGACACGCAACACCCACAGCTCCAACAAACGCTGCCACGTTACTTCCAGAGAGCACAAAGCAGGCGATCGAGACGTTCGCCAAGATAAAGGGATGTTGTTAGGGTTCAACGTTAAATGTAGGACTCCTTCCTGCCACGTGCCTCGCTTGCTCAATTTAAGCCTGATGGGAGGTGGAAAGAAACATTTTCTCTGATGGAAGAAATCACCAGTCAAAGTGAGGACTAACATACATTTTAACATCTTCATTTAGAAAACAACCGAACAGTGTCGGGAATCAGCTCTTCTCTCTACTTCGATCTCTCTCTGCAATGGAGTGTTGAGACTATATAGGACACTGTGCCAGATATAGGCTATGGAGAGGACTCAGTAATCAACACTATTTTTAAACCTTTCATGCAAATTGCAACCATCAGCCTACAAATCACCAGTTTAAGCAGCTGAGCGGGGTGCTAAATAACTTGTTTAAGCCTGAGCGTGATGCACCCTGGTCTGGGCTACTTAATCCAGCTGTGGCATTGCCTTGGTAACACCCTCCCGCACGTTTCCACTGCCATCTCGCTCGTCCTCCAGCCGAGCCAGACAGATCCCCAACCCCGAAGGACAATCATCAGATAGCAAAGCTCTCCGCAAAGCAGCCTGCAGCAGCAAGCAGAGAGTGCAAACCAGCACGGACGACAGTCAGCGACGCTCGCCGACGGCCATCGCCAGTGAAAATTTAAGCTCATTACAGAGTCAGGGCTTCTGCAAAGAGCTTGTGACTGCAAGGGGCGGGCTGGGGCTGTGCTAAGCCACAGGCTGCAAGCACAGTGTCCCGCAGTGCCAGCAGAAACAGCGTTTCAGGGAAGCTGGGTCTAATAGAAGGTATTCTGTCATCAATTCTGCTGCTCCCTCAAGAAACACATTTCTGATCCCTCTTCTGTGCCGTTTTCTCCTATTTCTGCCCTCGACACAAAAGCCTGGAGAGACTCGGATTTGCAGTAAGTTAATCAGAAATCGTGACTTGTCTCCTTTCCCAGCCACAGGACTGTGTACTCAACCCTTTACCCTTCCATGGACCTTTTTTCTGCCTTTTTTCGGTGATTGTTTAGGTTCTTCCTAAAATCAAAGCTCTTCAGCCACAGGCTGATCCTCACATACATCTGAGCAGGCCTGAACCGACTGTGCCTTTGAGGCCGCAGCTAACACAGCACGACACTGGTACCTAAAAGCTTCCACCTTGCACCAGGGTCTCCATGAACCAGATGCTGCCCAGCCACACGTAACCACAGCCCTGCCACCTTCCAGCAATCCCACCACTGACCACTGGTGCTCCCGCACTGGGACACAGCTGTCTCTCTTTCTTTATTCCATATTCTCTTACCCCACCTCTCCCTCACCAATTTTTCCTGTTAGTTCAGTCGTTGGTATTCCCTCTGCCTCTCTCCTCCCAGGCAGGAGCAGGGCAAAGCACTCAGTGCAAACGTGTGCCAGGATGTCAGAAATCTGCGTGCACGATGCAGAGCCGGGAAACAATTAAAACCCATTAGCAAGAGCAAAGCAAACTTTCCCTCCAGTTACCTTGGAAGCTGGCTTTACTTTTCTGTTTCTTTTACAGGGTAAGCATTAAGTCTATTAAAAAGCAATCAGATGCAGTAGCTTTTATTGGCTTTTGTTACCAACATGGAGTTATTAAATTGAAGGGCTCTTTTTTGTGCAAATCTGCCTGTCCAGCACCGTAGGCAAGCCCAGCGCTCCTGCTTCAATTTATCATCTCAATGTTGAAGGCTTCTTAACGAATCAAGGGAGTAAGTAATGCAGGAATAAAATCAAGATAGCAAACTTACATTTTATTCTAAAAGCCATTCATTTCTACACGAGTCAAGATGAGAAGAAAGAGTAAAACCCAGTGATCTCTGCGAGGGCTGTTTCTCTTCACTGATGAACCAGAGCAGACGGGAGGAAAAAAGCCAGATGCCTCCTTGCTTGTTACATTTGTGAAATCAGCAGATCTAAGCAACGTTTGTGAACAAGTATTTTATCACCCTAAAGAAAGATACATGGAGAAATGGTCTTAGCTTCCTTTAAACAACTCAACTCCTGCAAGCATGTGGTAAGAAATTTGTGCTCACATTTTAAACGGCTTTCTCACAGCGAACCTATGAGCACTCAGTTTTTTCGCACAAGTATCCATGACATGATCTCAGTTGTCATAGAAACAAGTCAGCTACCAAAAATTTTCTGCCCAATACAGTGATACAGTTAAGTATTCAGTGCTGGTAGATTAAATTAGTTCACAAAATCCCATTATTTGTGCACCCTTCTTGAAGCAAGGCACTGGATTACTTAGACTTCTTGCCAGATTTTAACAAAAAGCAGTGACGGAAAATGCTAATACACTGCTAAAGAGAAAAATACAGTTGCTTTTTCAGGCAATAAAATTGACAGCTAAAACAACAGGGACCAACTGCACTAAAGCCTCTGCTGTTCTCACCTCTGAGCACATCTGCAGGATCAAGGCCAATACAATTAGTCTAATGGAAATAAACCCAGCGGCCTCAGTTATGAAAAACTCAATGTTTTTCAAAAGTGGTTTTACTTCCTACGTCCGGGAAAGCTGTCTGCTCCGTTCCCCTCTCCCCTTCTTCACGGCTTCACCTACACAGCACCTGCCCATCTCCGACGGCTGCCGTGCCCCAGCCAAACCCACCCCGACAGACCCACCAAGACCTCTGTCCTCAAGATGGCATCAAGGCAAAAATCCCTCCCATTACTCCTTAATTATAGGATATTCTCATTTAGAGGTTTACAAGCTCAGAAGGGTGAAACAAGAGAGAGAAGTTTGGAGGCCATTAACACTAGAAGGAAGAAGCAAACAAGTGTCCAGGCTTGATTTGTACTAAGGTCCCCCAAAAGCACTGTTTTTTTTGCAAGTGGGCACAAAGTAGCTGACGTCCTGGTGCTGGTCTAGGCTTAAGTGCTTGAACTTCTTGGGCTGTGAAGTTATCTGCGGGGCAATTAAAGTCACATTTCTCGAGTCCCTCCATCAAGATATCCCACCAAGCTGGCATCTACTGGTGTCTGCTTGATTTGTTGTCTCAAAAAACAAAGGTCAGTTTTCATCTATGTCTATATGGGACTCCCTTCCCCATCCCAAAAAAACATATTCCACTTGAAAGCATGCACAGAAATTCGGGCATGCCTAAAAATGGAGACCGTTAGCAGATAACATCGCCGAAAGCATAAATGTTTCGCATAGTGGCCGAAAAAACTAAGAGAACTCCCATGGCGATCTCATGTTCCCGAAGCCGCCCGCTCTGTTTTGAACCCGAGCAAGCTCAGCTCGCCGGCGAGATGCGATCGGAGGTACGCGCAGTTTGCATTTAGCAGAACGACAGGCTGATACCACAGCCTGACCTCGGTGTCAGCAAACATGATTCACACAAAGTCGCGTATCCCTGTGATTCACCCGGCACAAGCTAATCCTCTGCCTGGCCCCCAGCCCAGCACCCACTCTGGTGTCTGTTTATTCCAGGAAATCAAGAAGGTAGATGCATCAGGCTCCAAGTCCTTTCGAGAAGCTACTGTACACAAAAGAGCACAAAAATAGGTTGCTGGTTCTGGCATTCCCCCAGAATTTCCTACTGCTAAGAAAGGAACCTGCCTCCCCCTCTGCAACACGTGATGGAGATGTTTTGGAGATGGGCTTCAGTGCTGGGTTCTCCTGGATCTAACTGGCATCCCTCTGCTATCGTGGCATTTACTGAACTAGCAGACTTTGTTGTCCCTGCAGAGACGGACAAACAGGTACAGAAACAAGAAAGCAAAGCTCCCAAGCGCCTCTCGGAATCGGTGCCTGAAAGCAGCTGCCCCAGCGTGGAGCTGCATCTGCACGGCTCTGCACAGACATTTCAATCTGTTGTTATTTGGAAGAGCTGTGAGGGATGAAAGAGAGAACAAACAGCTCTGCAGCAACGGGTACGCTGTTTGCATCGGAAGGTTAGTGCAGGAAAAGTCTATTTTTGTCATCCCAAATGAGAGCTTGCATCACGCCAAGGCCGATGGCTTCTGACCCTCAGTTCCTCTGGTGTTATACGTATTTTTCCAAAACCTAATCACAAATAAATCTTAGCAGTCTATTTAATTTGCTGACTATAAGGTGGTACCACAACCTTGTTCACATTTCTCCACCGATCTCTCCGCTGGAGAGTGTCCAGCAGAGGGCTACGAGGATGGTGAGGGGACTGGAGCATCTCTCCTACGAGGAGAGGCTGAGGGAGCTGGGCTTGTTCAGCCTGGAGAAGAGAAGGCTGAGAGGGGACCTAATTTAT
>Ga0181612_116228_pt1 | contig 20199 bp, 15 predicted proteins | sample HoacroProtozoa21_FD_119630 | JGI IMG/M metagenome (GOLD analysis project Ga0181612, IMG submission 119630) | Hoatzin crop microbial communities from Cojedes, Venezuel. Combined Assembly of Gp0051906, Gp0051904, Gp0051908 | reverse complement strand
TCCCCTTTCTTCTCTTCTTCCTTGGTTGAACAAAACCTCAGATAAGATCAATAGTTTCTTTAGTTTTATGTTTCACTTCCTTAAGGGTAGTCGGCTTCTTGTGTTTCCATTGATCACACAGACAGGGAGATTCGATAGAGACAAACCGTCTCTTTTCTCCTCTCATTTCCTCCCTCCTCTCCATTTGAAATCAAATGACTTTTAAAAGAGGCTGGGGTCACTATTCTTTCTAATTTACATATCAATAGTACCAAATTCCTGCCTGATCTTTCACTCACTATACAGTTTCAAAATTGAAGGCTACATTTTCAATCTAAGAGAGGCCACACAGATTCCTTGGAAAAGCTCTAGCAGCATTTTTTTCTGGACTCTATCAGAAAAACTAGATTTTGGTTTACCTCAGCCCTTCCTCGACATTGCTCTGTGGTGAGAGGGGGCACACCTATCAGCCTTGCACAATTAATATTTTAACCTCTTGCAGCCTCTACAAGGCTTTCTTGCTCCTCCTAAATCCTTTGCACAATCCCTATGTGATGTCTCTGTGCAACTCCAAGGAATTATTTTCATCACTTATAAGCAAGAAGAAAACTGAAGATCCAGGATTCAAGTCTGCTGCGCTCTATTAGAAGTTTGACCACTGATTCACTGAATGATGCTGGACTTGGGAGCCTCTGCTGCATATAATGTGATGTTATAAATCCTAGCTGCTGTTTGTACTGCACTTCAAGGTATAAAAGTATCAAAAACATAAAGGCATGCTTGTCCAGAGGAGATTCTGAATATATCCCTACAGGGAGATCAATCCTATGCAATTAAGAAACTGGTTCTATTCACAGTTAAACACAAATCTACCAGTTCAAATATCCAAAAGCTCTAAATAAAGGACGTTGACATCTCCTGCCTGAGCATGTCTCAGTCTATAGTTTACACACACATCAACTTGAGGGTCCAAGAGTGAAGAACTCAGGCTGAAGTCTCTAGAAAAATGTAACCTTTTACGTGATTAATTTCTGGTTTACAGGAATAATTTCAGGGCTTCCAGATACTAATGAAGTGGTTTTGGCTTGATAAATGGGAGCTCAGTATTAAATGGTGTTATGCAACAAAATCTTCAGGTCAGCCTGTCAAGTCCATACTCTAAATAATCCAGTTGTAAGAACAAGCAAACAAGCAAGCAAGAACCATCTCTAAAGACTGCTAAAATGAACAGGAAATAGTCTATTAATATCAATTATTTGAAAGAGATATTTTATGTATTTATATGCAGCTCCAGCATAAATGTCAGCATAAGAAATTCTATTCCATTTTGATACTAACAAGATGCGTACTTAGTGTACTTGGAAAAAAATAAGCTGTCTGAATCACAGAAACTGCAAAAAGTGTTTGTATTATCCTTATGATGAAGAAATGATAAACAAATGCCCCCTCATGGGAATATTTATGTGTTCTCCATCTATGAGATGAATGATCATCCTAAACAAAGAAAAAATAAAAAAGCATATGTGACCTCATAAACATAACCCAACTATCCAACTGGGACTCAGCTTTTCAGGGTGTTCTGAATGGAAATTTCAGAACTGCTTTACAGGTTACAGGCTTCCTTACAGGCCATGAGAACATTAAATTCTGTCACCAGAGGCTGACAAGAGGATTCTGTCACCTGAGGACCGTTCTTCTTCTCAGTGGCTGCCTATGGTCCTGATCAATGATGAAAAAGAGGATGAGAAAAAGCGTAGTAAATATTTTCACACGTTTTAAAGTATTTCTTTAAACCAAGAATCCTGAACCATCTGCTTTAGGTCTTTCTACCAATTTTTAGAGCATCTACTCTGTAATACAGGCCCCCTATGTATGGCACAGTGCTTAAACACAACATCTGAATGTGGCATTTAATGCGCTCTTCCTATCATTTCAAACATCTAACAGCACAAATTAAGTAAATTTGGGTTAAAGACCTCATAGATGTTGAAGGAGGAGGAGAACAAATCATTAAGTATTTATACAATCTGATGTGTCACTGGTTTTAGGTCTTATTGTGGTTATTGAGGAAATCAGTGAAATCCTCCTCCACGGAGATTGTTAGGAGTTTTGTCATTGACTCCAGCTGAGGCAGATTTCCCCCTCCATCTAAAACAGATTCAAAAACACTATCTTGACCTGTGGTGCCTATTAAAACACCATTAGCACTTCTGAGGAGTAGGGAGTGTTAGATGTAATGCCCAGGGCAATTGTATTCTCTTTCTTTAAACTGCTGGTTTTTTTTCCTTTTGCCTTTCCTTTCTTGGAATTGATGTGTGTATAGTAGAGCACCGTTAAAACAGCAGCTGAGTACTTCCTGGCTACATTCTACAGAGAGGTAAAAGAGTTAGTATAGAGCTTCCAAAGATAATAATTGGAATGTCTTATTAATTAATTGTTATTTGTAATAATGGCTCTTTCCTTAAGGGTCTTTCAGGATCCTTAACTGCTTATTAATGCTGTATAGATAAGGATTGCTCCCTAGTGGGAGAAATGAGGTGGAATATGGAAGCCTTTCAATGAAAGCAACAGGTTTGGGAAAGGAACAAGAGAAAGAATTCACCATTTCAGTGAATGGACTTTTATGAGCACTCAAATGCAATTACCAGAATTCAGTCTGTGTATTTAAAAAGTGCCAAGAGATCTCATAGACTGATGTTTCTGATGCATTCAGTATGAGTACAGCCCTTCCTACCAAGGCTGGAACATCATTTGATGTGGGATTTGGGTCTGTCTAGATCACTGTCAAAGGCATACCCTGAACTCATGTACAGCTATCAAAACTAGCGTTAGATTAGCTACCTTTGGCTGTCAGTAAACAGGCAACTCCAAATGCAGGATTCTCAGTGTAGGCTCTTCAATTTGGCTAGGTGAACATTCAGGCAGCTAGCCTGTACCAAAGAGCTTGGTGCCACTAGTGTTCAAGTTAATTACCTTACAACTAGGCTCAAAGATGTCAATATGACCTGCCAACACATTTTTTTTTACAACACTATGAATGCCTTTATAAGGATAAGTGCCCTGTGTCATCTCAAAAACACTTTCCTTCAGCTCAGTGCTTTTGGCTCTAGACTGGAGTCTCTTTATTTCACTCTTGAAAAAAAACTCAGAGCAAGGACTCTACTTTTATGGTATGGTAGGTGAAAGAGCAAGTGATCATAGAAAGATTTCATTGATGAGAAACCCAGACGCATGGCTACTTGGGTCTGGAGAGAGCACACAATGCTAAGCATCAAGAAAATGCCTATCTCCTCCACTTTAGCCTTCCAAACTCATGAGATGTGCATTAGGAGCATGGTGGCATAGGGTTCTTTGAAAGATTTACTCACTTTGTAGAGTCCGTGGGTGCATCCACAGTATGTACTCTCCATGGTGTAGCTCCTCAATACACCCATTTCCTTCCAAACCACCACCCGGGCCGTTGACTCCCGGGACTTCTCCACCAGGAAGCTGCAGCTGTTCATGACAAATGCAGGGGCCACTTTGTCCAGGATTTTAGGAAGAGTCTATGAGAAAATACCAGCAGTGATGAGAAAATTAATTGATCAGATGTGCATGTGTTCATATCATACACATATATACAGGGACACCTGTGATTTTTAACATGTATATCATCAAATCTATCCATAGACACTGCTACTGAGAGCTCCAACCAGTGCATTATGTCCACCCCACATGAAATCCTCAGATTCTAACATTTTTTTCATCCCAGAGACTAAAATGCAAAATATCCAGTACACTCGGTATATCTCATTCAAAATCAAACATTTTCACACCAAATATTTTGGGACTGCTGAAAGTCACTTACGGAGTTTTGTTCTCAAGCTGCTTCGACATTAACCAATACCTTCCTGTTGTGCTGCCAAGAGGGCTGCAGTCATAGTTTAGTATCTGATATTACCATTCTTCCCTCTCCAGCTATACTCTATCTCCTCCCATCATGCATCCACAGTTTGAGAAGGGATTCAGCTATGAGAGATTTGTCTGAACCTTGCACAGAGCAGAGAAAGCGGATGTCTATTCTCACGGAAGGTCGCACATAATTACATGAAAATAGAGCTAAACATTTAACTAACTTGCATTGTGGAACAAACCAAAATATTCTCATCTGAGCCCAAAGGATATATCTTATACACTTCATTCAGAGTATCACAATAAAAAGTAATGAAAACCCAGTAAAAATGACAATCTTAGTCCTGAGTGATTTTCTATAAATCATATTTCCCAAAAATCAAGTCTATAAACACTCCTAATACACTGCAATATCAAATATTTTCATCAATGCAGAGGCAACACTTACTTAGTCGTTACACACTACTAAATGTGTTAACTTTACACTCTATAAAAAGGTATACATTAACACTAGGTGTGCTCTATGTAGAAACTGCACCTTTAGGTACACATACACACGCACATGTGTACACGTGTCTGTCTAAATTTTAGTGCTCGTGTACTAACCATAACATATGCCAAAAGACCATTTGATCCTTCTAGAGACCAACAAGCAAATCGAGGACACCCATTATTTCTTTGACGACAGCTTTTTTAAACATCTGAACTGAATGGAACCATATAGAATGAGTTTCTGCTTATTGCTGATGGCGTTTACCCTTGAATTTCACTGTTTGGGTGGTGAAACCCAACCAGCTAATTTCACTTTCCAACAGCAATCAGTTTCACTGACTGATTCTGAGCAATTTGGTTTCTGTTCTGTTGAGCTTTACTTCATAGAACTGTATGGGAATATTTGAATAGGAAAGAATAATGTCTTTTTCTAAAACATGTCCTATGTGAATGACAAATTTTTTTGTTTTGGCCTAAACTGTTGTGCAATATCTCCTGCAAACAGCTTAACTGTACAGATTGCCATAGCAAAAAAGTAAATTTCATTTTTCAGTATATTTTTGCTACAGCTGCCAATGGACTTTACTAGTCCTGTAAGGTATAGATGTAAAGATCTATAAGATCCTTTCTTCAGATGAAAAAAATTAAGTGGAGAAAACTGGAACATAACAAGAGATTCCTTTTTAAATCTGAGACCATCGCCAGCCTCACTCTTAAGTCAAGATCTCCAGTGCGCTACTAAGAGCTACAGCACTCCCTTTCCTGTGGGCATACTGAACACAGGAATCTTTAAAATTGACTGCTTGCCTTAGATGAAACATCCAACATTTATGGATTGCCTTCAGTGTGTTACTTGCTTCATGAGGATCACAAAACAGTACGCTTGCATGCAGTGCTTCCAGGTTTTCCTGGATTTGGGTTGAACAGGAATTTAAAGAATGCAGCACAGCCACACCACTCACGTTTATAAGCCTCAGCACAACCATGAGATCCAGTTAAACTCAATGTGAAGGTTCAGGCAGTTTTCACTCTGCTCTTGTCTGAACAAATACGTGGATTTTTTTGTCAAATACAATAATCAGATCCTCAATACAGTTTAGCTTTTTAAAACAATTGAAATTACATGCCTAATCAGTCTTGTACATTTATTAAATAAAAACACTGGCAGGTAACAGTAATGTCTCTGTATGCAGGACTCATTTAGGAGCATTAGCAAATCTGAATTTAACATTCTTTTCCTTTTACCGGTGTTCACTGGATTTCACACTAATGGTTCTTTCTTCTCTGCTTATTCTTCTTATTAATTATCTTTCAATAGTATATCTTGAAAAAGTGAAGACACACCCGTTTAAAGAATGCTTTTATGATAATGCAGCAGTGTGACTGTGTTCCCTGTCACACACACTGCTGGATTTAGCATGCACAGCAAAGGAAGCTGCTCCCCTCACACTGTGCCCAGTCCATAAATCTCCAATCCCATTAGGAGAAAATAGAATTATATTTCTTTGCTGATGTCCCTGCAGAGATTACTGTCAAAGGGGCCTTGAATGGCTATCAAAAGGACAAATCTTCAAGCTGGGCTTTGCAATGCCAATGCCGCACAGGTCATCCAAGGCCACCAAATATTACAAGGTAATGAAGACTCTTAGGCCTGTATATTGCCAAGGGGTACAGCTGAGTCTATGACCCACGAGGCAAAGGCTGTTCCAAATCCAACATTTTCTTGAGGTATTTGGTTCCCACTCCAGAAAGAAAAATCAGTTATGGAGGCCAGATTTAAGATTCTTCCTAAGAAGGAAGAAGGTGACCAGCAGCCAGGAACTGCAGCAAGCACCCATCTCCTGTTTTGTGCAAAACAGAGGATTTGAACCATAACATCTTTCTTATAGGCCACTGCAGAGTATTCTTGGACAGCCTTGGAGCCTTGCTTCATTGCAGATTCAAGACAGGCTCCAGAGCTGACAGCAGCATTTGAATTCTGTTTGTGTAACAGCAAGCCACCCTCAGCCTTTTCAAGCCCTCTGTTTTCAAACACAGCAAAAGATGTCCCGACTGTAAGTACCCTCCCTGCTTTCTTTGCAAAACAGAGTGTTTGCCACAGGGACCCCTCACAAGGAATGCTGGAGCACTTTCTTCCAGTAAAGTTTCAGTATGCTGGGTACAATGCCATAAGATGAACATGGAAGATGTGGCATCCTTATGGGAGGATAATTAGTATTTGTGCTGAAGTAGCAAAAATTATACAGAGATGTAAACTGAAAAAGACTTTTCAACCTCTTTCAGGTTGGAGTGGACCAAGCTGTGCCTCTATAACGGGTTTAAGGCCACAATTAATGTTTTGTGAGATTAACTTTTTTTAAGACTATAATTAGAGCTTACAAGATTCTTTTTTTCCCCACAGAAATTTGTCAGTTAAGAGGAAAATATCATCTAAACAGACACAAAAAAAAAAGAGAGGGGTAAGAAATTCAGAAAACTGTTTCATGAATGAGACTTTCACATGAAGTAGAAATAAAACAGATTTCAGTATTTGTTCTTTCTAAATCCAGAAAAATTTCCCTAGGTATGATACCAAGCACTGCTGTGGAGATACCTCCTCTATATTAGGTCTGTTTGACACCCGTTCAACTCTCTGGCGTTTTTAGAGGGACCAGGAGCATTTCGTGATGAAGCAATCAAGCTGAGCAGGACATGGCACATAGTCATTTTCTTGGTTACCATTACATAATTCCTATGGACTTGCTTATTATGGTGGGGTGAGGGGACAAAAGTGTATGTATACTTAGAAATTAAAAAACACACAAAAATATGGCTATCCTTTTAGTCTGCAGCCAAAAATGATAACACAGCATCTTACTAAATCGAAGTAAATAGGGACCAATCTACTGACAGCATTGTTGCTAATATCTGGTGCATAAAGCTACTATGCATGATTTGAAACTCTCTGGACCATTACACCTCTGGAGCAAGGGAAACTTGCACCTATCTCCAAAATCTGTGAGCTCTCATTATCTTAACTAGCTGCATAGGTGCACATACACACCAGTAACTGCAGAAAGGAACAAAGTGGACCTACCCTGTAGCCAACATCTTCTGTGACAACTGCTGTGTCAACCATGCAGCCTGCTTGCCATAAGGTCTCCTTGATGCTACAGCCATAAAGAAAGACGTTCTTTTTCTGGGAGTGTCCATGGTAGTCACAGAATACCTAGGGAGATGGGGGTGGGGGGGGGAGGAAAAATCTTGAACATTGAAAAAGAAAAAGTTTCCTGGTCACTCACAATAAGCACTGTAGGACTATGGGAGGGGGTTAATGCTTGGTCTCTTCAGAGGAGCTTTGACTGTGCCATGCCTATAACCTGTGTCAAACTTTGTTAGTCAGTTGTATCATGCTTTGCCTATTCAATTTGACATGATCTCAGGGATCCAGAGTCAAGACTGGTGCATTTCCACCTGCAACAAAAATAAACATGACATCTGTGCAAGAATCCATGGCAACTTGGGAACTTAAGAGTTCATGGTAACTTATGATACAACAACAGAGCAATTTGTCAGATTCTTTCTGCTTCTAAACTCCGAAAATCTAGCTTTATCCTCATGAGATTTGAGATATCTGCTTTCCCAAGCAGAATCATCACTTTGGCTTCTTTAAATACAAAACCTGTGCCTCATAATTTTCAGTAAAATACAATTGTGCAACTGTATTGCACAATGCTGTCGTATCTTTGCATAAATTCCCAGGAGCCAAGCACAGAACATGACCTGTTTCAAGGCAAATAATCTCTTTCCACACTGTCTAATCTATCTATCTAATCCATCTCTCATGTCAGTTGTCATATAAAGTAGGCATGAGGCACATTCCCAGTTTTAGCGGAAGTTTTGATTGCCTTTATAGGCAGATATCGACCCCTATAGAAGTGAAAATCACGATTTAATGACCCAAGAGGTAAATATTGACCCAAGTCTTAAAGAATAATCAATCTCAGTGCCCTCTGAGATATGAAGTCAATATACACACTGCTGTTACAGATATTCTCCATGTCTTTATTAAGAATATTCAGAAATCTGTCATTGAAAAGACAAGAATTTCTAAAGAGAAGGGATTGGTTCTTTTTAAACAAACATTCACCACTGAGTAGAAAGGATTTTCAAGATTTCACTGAAAGGGTTTTCCAGGGCATATGTCGGACACAGATAAATGGGTGTAGGAAGGCAGGCAAGAACTGTGGATCGATAGAGAGAGAGATAGGGCAGAAATATGGGGTAAAAAATTACATGTATTCTTACATAAATGCATATACAAGAGGGGAGAAACAGATGGAGTAGAAGAGCTTCTTCCACCAACTGTTAGGGCAAGATTTACCCTAGTAGGTTTATTTATCAGCTATACAGTAACTAAGCTTAGGTGCAGCAAGACAGGGACTTTAATTATCCAGGAATTTTGCATGTACATTCTTTCATCTCCTCTGACAAACAGTAGGTTGACATATTGGAGAGGCTAAGGCATGCATACATAGAGAACCTTTTCATTGCTCCTAATTAGCTAGACAATTATACATATCTCCATAGCTTGTACGCTGCTCCTTCTTTTGCTTTCTGACCTGTTTCCTTCCTGCACCACCACTCACCTCCAGCTCTTTTTGCAGGGTCTGCACATCCCCATCCCTGCAGCACGCACTTTCCACACCTGAAACATGTGAACAGCGACCTACCCAGCAACAACTGCTCCTGCTTTACTTATACCCTTGCCACCCAGCAAAAGCAGAATGAGGAGGATAAACAGTACAGTCTGAGAGCTGCTCATTGGTGCAAACCTACAAGCAGTATCGTTCCCAAAGGAAAAAAAGCCAATGTTGCACAGATTCCAGAGATTCAGCCCCCTCAGACTATGTGCATATTTTGCAGGGCTTATGCAACCACTGCACTGGAAGTAACTCTGTCTGAACCACGTGCAATTATCCTGTAACGTCTCCTTCCAAAGAGCTGCTTTTATTGGTTCTCTTAATGACAGACATTTTTCCAGCTAGTGTTTCACCTAAGCTATCAGCAATACACAGTCATAGTTTAGGTTAACCACAGGTACCACCTAGAATTTAATTCTATGAATATCAGAGATGATTTTATAGCTTTCGTCTTATTTCAAGGCAGAGAACCCAGCTCAATCAGGTATCAGTTACCTGTCAATTTACAGAATTACCAACACACACAAGACAGTATATTATCTCCCTAAAATATTACTTTACCTATCAGAAACCACATAGGGATGATCGGATAGTCAGATAGATGGGCTGCCTGATCAGTAGCAGGTCTATAATTCTGCACCTCAAGAAACCTGCAGACGAGTCCTTAGTGACAGGTCTGAAATGAGACTTCTGTTTTGGTAAAGGATTATCAAAACCAGATTTTGTAATATGGCTGCTGTTATAGGCCATGGGATCTTTCACCAATTGTCACCAGCTTCCACAGCAGAAGTGTCAGTGCTGCTAGAAATACTTCCATTCTATCTGCAAATTGCATAAAGCTACATTTTAATTAAGTTTGCTGAATATTTCAGTCACTTTCAATGTTTATACTCAATTGTTCTTTATAATACATTCTTCTCCCTCATTTTCACACTACCAAGTAGCTTACGACTCACCATTCAGCCATGGCTAGGCTTTATTTTGTAGTTTGAGCATCCAATATGGATTTCTTCCTGAGATATGTCTGGGCCAACACTAAGCAAACTTGGGTCCTACTAGTCCTTTTTCTCCAGCTTGCCCTTCCACATGGCTGGGACACTAACACACACAAAGCAGTTCAACTCTTAAGTGTTGCACTCACTGGAATATGACTAAAGATGTGAATGCAAATTTGTATCTATTTAAAGTTATTTGCAAGCACTGATCAGCCTAAAAGTAAGGACTGCTTTCTAACTCAAAACCAACCCTCCTCATGAGTCACAGAACCAGGCACTTCTTAAAATAAAGCAAAAGCAAAATAGAAAACAGAAAGCAAAAAATTATTCTGGAAAATAGAGGATTTTGATTTTTTTGTGTGTGTGTGTGTAAATACTCATTTTTTTCCTTAACAGCGTTATGACAGGACTTTGAATCTCAGAGTTTTGAGGTAGAAACTCCTAGGGATTTTTCTTCACAATGAGCTACATCTTTGCAGGCAGATGCTCGTTTCCAAGCTTGATATACTGCCTTTGGATGGCAGCAAACTCTGCTCAGTGCTCCCTGGTCCCTAGGAATTTTTTTTTCTGTGCCCTCCAAGGGCATCCTGCTCTTCACTATAGCTCAGACTCTGTACATGCTGTGGGTTCCCTGTTGCAAGCTGCAACTGCATTGTCACCCATAACTGCCAAACCTTTGCAGTTTCTTGCCATAAATGCTCAAGGAAGAGAGAAACTTCTCTCTCCCCATCAGACCTGGCTGCTCCCAAAATGTCTCCAATACTCCCATTTTGTTGCTTTCGATCAAAAGGACATCCATGCAGCAGAGGACCGCAGTGCCACAGTGCATCCTATCCCTTGTCTTACTAGGGTTCCCAGAGCCAACAAAAGAATTAACCCCCCCCAACCCCCACTTTTAGCAGGCTGTTGTGTATAGAAGTTACCAATTAAAATGGCTTTGGTTTGAAAGGCTGTTAACTTTAAAGTTCTTTCCAATTCTCCTTCAAGCAGCTTTGCTTTGATTTGAAGAAACTGCGTGTGCATCCCCAGGATAAATGAAGCTAAACCACTTCACAGAAATCATTTGGCTATCAGTGGGCTTGGCTCCATGGGATCTTGGAGATAAAAAAACAAAAAACAAACCAACAAAAAAAGGAAAAAAGAAAAAAAGCCAGCTCTCTTCTGGAGGAGGAAAAAGGCATTTTTGAGCATATATAAACTAAAATCAATGTACTCCTCAAAGGCAAACAAAAATCAGTTGACTAAGTCTGACGTGCAGCCTGTGAGGGAGGGAGATGATAGGATCAATAGTCTCGCTTCACTCTGCAATGAAGAAAACTTGCACTGAGTGCGTGTTCAACTTTGTGCACCTGGATATGACAAGGATGGCTGTGTATTAAAAAAGGCCAGATAGCAAACAGCAGGTTAAAATGAGACTAATCCTACACTGTTCTGAACCAAAGGAAAAAGTTGGTGAGCAAATTCACAACTGTGGGTTGAGTTTTGACAATATTCCTCCGGCTGCAGGTTTGAACTTCAGGGCTGTTGCCTCACCCAAAAACCACACTCCTGCAAGAATTCACTTAAAGCAACTCACAGATATTTTCACCTTGTCTGGGGCTTTTCTCATTACACCCAGAGGGAAGTTTGTGTCTTTGGACATTTTCTGCCTGACTGTAGCTATCAGCAGCCAACCTGCCAGTCTGTGCATCCACATCTGTTCATTAACATTTGAATCTCCCTGTGATTTTTCTCCTGAAGTCTCAGAACTATATTTTCATTCTGCTGGGCAACAAGATTGAGCGGATAGGATGGATCCCAGCCCTTTCTCAGTTGCAGCTTTGAAACAAGTTCCATCTCACGAATTTCTGGTACCCCGTAAACCCAGCCAATTTCTTCCCACCACCAAAGCAGCACAGAAGTTCAGACATTTTGAGAGCTGCTTCTTGTGTTTTTGTGCTTGCGTGGGTTGTTCCAACATGGGCTTTTGCACAGTCCATTCAGATGAAATCTTTGTGGAATTTCTCCTATGATTTCCACAAAGATAGCAACAACCTATTCATAATATTTAGATTAGTCAGAGTACTTAAAGGCTATTAAAGAGCTTTAAGGAATTAATTTTATTATTTATATTCCAGATGTGCAGAGATTCTGAAATTTGGAGCTGTTAGTTATGAGATTCGGTGAGTAATAAATATCTAAGACTTTCCAAACCCTTCTGAAAGATGGAAGTTTAACACTACACAATGCTTTCCAAATCTCTCTAGCTCAAAAATAAGACTGTTCTTACAACTACTGTAAGCAATCCATATACAATAACTCAACAAAAGATAGTGGAAGCCGCTCACCACAGGAGCACGGCCAATGCTGCGCAGGTAATAGAGAAGACCTTTGGCATGGTAAATAGTTGGATGGAGCTGAGAACTGGGTGTCAGCCACTGTCTGTTCAGATCATCCCCACTCAACGAACAACGGTGGCTGAAATGAGAAAGCAACACATCACAAACTAGAAAAACAACAGCAGATTCAGAAAAATTTCTGATTCTGGCAAGCTCTGGCACAGTGACAGGGAACATCAATTAGAACACAGATATTAAGGTCTTGAACATTGGGCTGGAATGAAGCAACAGTTTGTATTATCTTTTGAAGGTACTTATAATATATGAACTCTATCATTTCCTTTCCTTCCACGGTTCACTTAGTTGTAGTCCTGAAAATAAATGCAGTTTTGGCTTTACAAATAAAAAGACTACTTACAAACAAAAAGTCTTCTGAAATGTTCTAAATTGTGATATTTATGAAATTCAACCAGCTTACATAGAGCACAGGCTTCTGAAAATCTCCACAGTAAACAAGTACATCCAACTCCTACTCATTCTAATTGAAGACAGGCACTTGAATCTCTTAGACCAGTCTGAAATACGAATGCACCTAAATGAGATGCACTGGATATCTCATTTAAGCTTCTCCACTCACAAGAAATGACACTATCTGAAGCACATCAAGAAGATCTTGATGCATGCTACATCATTATGCAGAACAATTACCTAGCTTCACTGCAAAGGCTGAACATAAAGCTAAATAAAGATTCCAGATTTGCACTGAGAAAACATTTCCCTGAGTTGGCTTGAACATATTGTGTTACTGACTCAGTGATCAGTAGAAGATTGTGCAGGATACTTGACCGTATGCAGCAGTACATCACTGTACAATTTTGAAAAATCCAGCTAATCTCCCTTGTTAGTGACTATGTATAGATCAGAGCCTCCTCATACTCCTCAAAGGATTTGCTATAACTTGATTCACAATTTCCAAATCATGGTGTGCTGATAAAGTTCAGGAATCAGCCCTCCAGCATGTGAGATCTTGTGGTAGGTCCTCATCACCTCCATACTATCCAGTTCAACAGTAGAATGCTTCTGGTGGCATTGTAAACTTGGGCTGGATTGTGCTTCAAAAAAAATAAAAATTCCTAGGTGTTGGACGAATTTCTAGCTACAGAGTTGCATGCAGCTTTGTTGTTCCAGCCTCCTAGAACAAAATAAAGTATTCCTGGGGATGTGGTCTGTTGTTGTATTGGTAGAGCCTTGCACTGCATCTAGGCTGTGTTGCATGTAGAACCTTCGGCATTATCAATGCCTTGCAAATGATGCTTGAAGAAAACAGGTTTTAAAGAGGGAACGTTTTTAAAATACATATGTTATGAATGATGGAGAACTGGTTAAGAACAGAAGACAAAGAAATTATAAGAGTCACTGAGAATATTTCATACATTTTTAATGTAGAAAAGCAAAGTCTCTGATGCCACCTTGGGGTTTCTGGCAACATCACAAGATCCATTCCAAGTTTACTCTAGTTTCACTTTTATCTAAATTCCTTTCTTTCCTCATAATCCGAAGTTCCCTTATTACTCATCTGGTGAACCAGAAAACATTAGCAATAGCTAACACTTGGGAAGCTGTCAAATGCTGTTGGGATGCTTCTGCCAAAAATTCTACATGAAAACACGACAACTTCTACTATGTTTCTTTAAGGCTTTTCAGATAAAGCTACCTTTAGCCTCACCTCTCCTGATTTTCAGGACAACAGATGCTCAACCAAGATTAGCAGCTATATTTCTGCTGAGAACTTGTGTGCTTATATGGTTTCCTTTCAATAGGTACAACTCCATATAAAAAGTCTTTGGGTTGCACTCAGAAACTCATCTCTCCCCATTATGACTAGTAAAAAAATAAGATCTGAACACTTCCTCGACATAAGCGTGTGATGTCTTCCTGCACCACAGTTATAAGAGAGAGCACAACTAATTGAAAATTACAGAATTTCCATTCTGACTGAAAGAATCATAGCTGGACTTTTATTCTCATACTTCAATTTAACATCAAGAAGAAAAAAAAAGTCTTGCTATTTAGAATCGTAGGATAGTTTGGGTTGGAAGGGACCTTTAAAGGTTATTTAGTCCAACCCCCTTGCAATAAGCAGGAACATCTTCAACCAGATCAAGTTGCCCAGAGCCCGGTTCAACCTGAATGTCAATGTTTCTTACAACTACTTTCCAGAACTACTTTTTCAGACGTTGTCCTTGCTCACAAAAAAAACTTTACTTCCTCCACCTTTCCTGTCAGGATCGATACTAGTTTATGTTTACTCTAACGATCTGCATGTGCCCCTCTGCTAAAATACCTTGGTATATGCTGGAAGAGTCCAATATACATAGGAAGTCATACAGAGGAGTAGAAACACGACAACTGAAAACTGCTCCTAAAAGGATTCAGCAAATACAGAGATTAATGTCGAACCAATCCCAAGCTCAATTTTTATTTCACTATTTCCAAGATTAAACTAAAAGCCCCTGCAAAAAATTTCCTTCTTCCTTCAGAATATACGAAGAAATCCCCCAGTTTGTTAGAAAAGCATGTAAGAAAAACTCCTAATAAACTCTATTAACACACATTAAAGCCAAGTAGATGGTGTGAAAAGGCATCAGCGTTTGCTACTGCAGAATCTGGTTCTGCTATGGCCCATGGACTGCAATGCATTACTCGTACATAAGCACAGTTTCCACACAGCATGCCAACATCTCTGCAGTTCACAGCACCCTCACTCTTTCAACAGGTTTCGTTCCATCCATAATACAATTTACCATCTCTGTTGCTCTGATACAAATTGTGACTTCTCTTAGAGGTGACCCTGTGACAAGTCAATCCACACCCCTGCAGTTCACAGATGCTGCTGTTTGCTTACTATTAGTTTAGTAAGCGTAATCCAACTCTTAAACAATAATTTGAAAGGTCTTATTTACTGCAGGGAGGGAAGGCAACATCTCCGCATGTAGGCAAGAGCTGGGAGACAAAGTTCAGCTTTGTCCCTTGAATGATTAACACCTCTACTCGTTTAAAAGACCTTTAAATATTAGCCCTCAGCCTGACAGCTTATATCCACAGCTCTTCAGGAGATGCAGAACTTTAAGTAAAATTATAAGATGCTGATTTTTCCCACCCCACTCGCTCCTCTCACCATATTCTTAAAGTCAGTTTACTTTTGTAGATACCAGCTCCCTCCCAGCCCTGCTCTCCCTTATCCCTTCCTTCCTCCGTTCTCTTTCCCAATAGCAATGACATTCGCAGATAATGGTTTTGTCCATTATGCTCTGCAACCAAGGGTGAAGGTAAAATATTAAGCTGATCTCAAGTACTGATAGCAAAAAAAGGGACTGAGAACCTGAGACTGACTTTGAATGTTTGGCAGGATTTAATGAAATTCACTGCTCAAATCAAGAGCATTTCTTACAACACAGTTCCAAGCTACCATATTTGCTTTAAATGTTTTATGTCCTTTCTCCTTTGCAGCATTAGCAAGACTACCCAACACCTTGCTCGGGACTAGTAGCAGCTCAAAGGAAATTATGGAAACATTTGCTACAAAGAATTCCAATGAGTAAAGAAAACACTAACTCTGTGTCTCTATAAGGATTACGTGTAATTCTGCTGTTTATTACATATCTTCAACCCAGACGTGTTACCCAGATGTATGCAAAACAATTAAACTGCATTTCTGTTGTTCATAAGTCTGATGCTTTTGCTACAGACCCGCCTCCTCTTCTGCCTTTAAAGAGCCAGGACACTCTTTGACAAGTATCAGCCTATGGGATAGCTATTAGCAGTCTCTAGGGCAGCTCATGGCCACCAAGTGGAGCACAGCAAAAGTGGATGAAACAAAAATACATTTGACCTTCTCCAAGCATACCCTAGTCGTATTTCTGTAGGTATCTGTAGAATGACTCAAGAAAAACTACGGCGCTGGTGGAAGAAGAGCTCCTCTGATCCTTACCAACTAAACTTTTCTATACATGGCCAGAAAGCCCCGACTGTCACAATGATACAGGGCAAGGTGTTCAGCATTTCCTTTTGCCCAAGGAAAGAAACACTTGGCCTGTCTGTCCTTCAGATGTACTCCAATAGTGCCACATAGTCCAGTAAGGTGAATAAAACCAAAATATTTAAGCCATCCAGCCCCTGGAGAAAACATACGTGATATGACTGGTTCCAAACAGTGTAAATTCCTCCTTAGGCGAATTTTTTGGTGAGTGCTAGCTTTAAATATCATCATTATATGCCATCAAGAATATTCCTCTTTCAGTGCAATCCTCAGCTCTAAAGGTATCTAAATGCAGGCAGTCACGTAGGAGAAATACTCTATGAAATACGGGATCCCTGGCATCTGAAGTTGGTACGTCACAGACAGAAAGATCAGGTTGAGATTCCCCTTCTGAACCCATAGGAGGTAACTGCACTTCTAACTGAAGTGTTAGACTCTTGCTCTGAAGGCAGGGACACCGCACAGTGAGTTAATGAGAAAGAGGTTAAGTAGCTAAAGAACAGACTTGTTCAGTTTAAGATACAATTGTATTTTAAATCTGTTTGCACTTGTACAACCTTGCTTTTAATCTTGTACCTCAAAGCCTAATATTAAATTATGCCAAAGATGTGTTTTCTTTGTTGTCTTACTCTTAAGCCTGCTCGGCTTTGAGGGAAAGGTAATTTCAGATACTGCACTAAATTCTGCATGAGTCATGTGTATGGACAGAGACGTTACCTGGTCCCAACCTAAGGCTTGATAAGGTCATTAGAACCTTTTAGTTGATCGCAATTAGCCTGGATCAGTGCCCTGCACACATACAAAGATGGGATGGGTGGGGGAAAAGAGAGAAAAAGGTAGGTGCACAGGAAAAACAAAACAAAAGGGAACAGGAAGTGCAGAGTAAAGAGACTGGGGATAAATCTAATGCACAAGACACTAGACAAGGAAGAAAACAAGAAATGGAGAAAGAGAAAAGTCAGTTTTTAAAGAAAAGATGCTGCTGTGCTTGAAAGATAAAATGATTCAAAGTCTCCTGTCCATCACAGATAAATGGAAAGACAAGGCCCGTCATATTGAATGAATGATGTCAGGACTGATAATAACAGCACCTGGGGCACAGGGAACTAGAAATTCTAAAGGCGTGTGTTGTGTCTGGTATGTAGAGAGTAGCATCACCGTTCACTGTGCATCTTAAAAGCATACAGCAGTACTAGCGCAGGATAAGAATATCTATATAAAAGGAAGTCGGAGCAAGTAAACATCAGGACACCGGTGAGTAGCATGGGGCAGCCTCTAGCAGACACAGCATGCTGGACTTTATAAATAACTCCTGCAAAGGATGGAAGCAGGAATATTTGCATTAAGGTGTTTTGGTCTTGCCATTCAGAAAGCACAAAGCAACCTGGAAAAAAAAAAAAAAGGAGGGGAGAATCCTTCATTTTTCTTGATTTTAAATGTTTTCAGAGAGCCAGACTTGGTGATGTGAGGAAGCAGCAGCACCAGCAAAGCCCTCCCTCATAATATCAAGGAAGGTGTCAGAAGTGTAACCATTCTGTCTTTAACCCTAGCTCTGTTGAAGCCCACGTGCTGAAACCATAACGACTATATTCATCACGTGTCCATTCCAGAGAGATGCTCATTCAATGCCACCCAGGCACTGCATCATGATATTGCCCTGTGATGCCAATGATCATTCTAGAGAAAGAACATCACTAGAAAAATGTAAATATCAGAGGCTTTACACTGAGAGCAATCCAATGAAACAGTACACTTATGTGACGTAAAACAGCCTGGATTTTAAATGATTGTTTTTCAGAAGATTCAGAATGAAAGCTAACTAGTCCTCCATCCTCTGAAATTTCTGTGTCTTAACAGAGTAAGACTAAATACGAACTGCTGAGGACCTCTTTGCAGAGCTCTTCATTCAACCCATTTCATTTTATAGCAGACATATATACAGACTACAGCATTCTACACCTGAAATAAAAGATAGGGGATTAGAGGGCAGGGCATCATTTTTTCCTAGTGTGCTCCAGACCATATGCACCATTAATTTCATGGTGGAAACTCTTTGCCACCATGAAAGTGGGCCACTTAAAGTTCCCTCTGGGACCTCTCACTTTTGTATCTTGGCGAGCCCCAGGGTTTCCCTGCAGTGAGGTGATCCCTTCAGCAGGTTACTGCAAGGAGTGAAGATGGTGATGCTCTTCCTTTGTTCAGGGTTATTAGATTTTTCCCTTGTTTACAGTGAAATACAGGTGAATAGCTGCAAGGCATATGCACAGACACTGATGAATGAAACAGTTCCCATCAACATCACTGCAGCTAACAATTTATTTCTGATCATTCATTCCTTCCTTCTAACTGCAAGAAACATGAATGCTAAAATGTCTGTATAGAACCAGGTTCAAGAGCAGTTTGCCTTCCCAGCATAATTAAAGCAGCTGAAAGTTCAGGAGCTACAAGTCCTATTCCATATCTCTTTTTCTTCATGTGTGCATTTTATTCCTAAATTATATTTACACTCCCCTCCCCACTTACATATGACCTACTGCAATACTAATTGCCCTCAAGCCTCATTTGCACCACATGTTACCATCACACCTGCTTTCATCAGGAGTAAAGGCCACAGTTAGTATTACAGCACCAAGTCAGCCATGTGCTGTTTAACTAGATGATGAAAACAAAGGCCAGAAAGTCAAATTCTCGTAAGAGATCCCCATAAAGTACCAAGAAATGGTGTTTTCTCATTTGCACTGTGAACTCTTACTGTCTAGTTTATTTTATCTCTAAGACTTTAAGAGGAAATTTTTTTACTAGCTTCTTCTCTTTTCTTTATTGCACCCTAGACACACACACAATGCCAAACTTCTCTCCTGAATGACACTTGTGCTATCTGGATGCCAACCAATTTAAAGATGCCATTGAAAGCTCTGTCTCATTTCGGACCGTGGCTGCCATACAACTCCTCCCTCCTGGCACTAATGAATCCATAATGCATAACACTTCCTCTCGGGCAAACGCAATCCTAAAGTATCAGTCTGCTAGCTTCTTCTTGTCTCCCCACAGCTAAGCATTGATACTAATTAGCGTAATGAGCCTTCAGTGTTTCACTTGCTACGTCTGACTGATTTTGTCACAATGGACAATCTCTGCTTCCAAAGATAAACGACGCAGTCTGTGCTTTTCCTGTTTGGTGCATGCAACTGTGTCTCTACCCTTGCTCAGCTCCCTCTGCGAGTTGCTTTTATCTTTCTGGACAGATTTCATTAAGTCACATTTGGTCACAAACCAGTTAGAAACACAGAATGAGATCTGCTTCACCCCGGCTTATGTTGTCAATGTCATACCCAGATAAAACAAGAAGTTCACGTGGTCTACTGAAAAGGTGAGCTAACAGCACTGTTGCAGATAAGCTAACCTTTCTCCCCGTTCCAAGTCAAAGATGCCCATCAGATTTCTATTTCTTACGATTGTAACAACCGTAACAATTAAATACCAGATAATTCATTCACCTGCAGTTGCCCACACTTTGGACTACCATTTCTGAGAAAAATACAAGTAATAATGTTTTGTACTATTTTATGCAGGAGCAAATAAAGATTCAGGGAGTAAATAAAAACTGGGTTCTCAGTTTCTTGACATTGGCCATGAGATTGGGTCACCTCAAGAGGCTCTTCTCAGTATCTTCAAACACTTCACATACTCTATTTTGACTAACAAGGCAGGTCCCACACAACTGGAGGATCGCCAATGTAACATCCATCTACAAGAAGGGCCAGAAGGAGGATCCTGGGAACTACAGGCCTGTCAGCCTGACC
>Ga0181612_110513_pt1 | contig 20200 bp, 10 predicted proteins | sample HoacroProtozoa21_FD_119630 | JGI IMG/M metagenome (GOLD analysis project Ga0181612, IMG submission 119630) | Hoatzin crop microbial communities from Cojedes, Venezuel. Combined Assembly of Gp0051906, Gp0051904, Gp0051908 | reverse complement strand
TATATTAGTTTCACTCCACAGGGCAACAACTCTGAGTTCTGGAACATCAACCCAAGGCCAGCTAGGGAACTGCAATGTTGCCAACTCGCATTCTTGGAGGATATAACCGGAGTCGACGAGAAATAGCCCAGCAAAATTACATCACAAATGACAGGTCAGTATCCATGATAAATTCCGTGAAACCCAAATGAAAGACACAATGGTGTTCTCCAGCCTCCACTCAGTGGGCTATCTAGGAGGTGAAGAATTGTGATTACACAGAACAAATGCAAGGGAACTTGCAGCATTGTTTGTAAAAGAAGACTCATTGTTATGAAATTGCTTGCGTTTTTTCTGGTGCCAGACACCGTATTCTGTTGCTCAGCCGAGAAATGGATTAAAAAAGTATTCTAATGACTGCAAATCAGATAAGGGGTGGGTGTGAAGGAATGCAGTTATTCTGGATAATAAACTAAGCCTGTTACAGAGATTTTTTTAGCACTGACATATTTCTACCATCCCCTGTATCATAACAATAGAAGACACACCAAAAACTCTGCGCTAGAGTACCAACAAGCACAAAATCATGCAGAACTGTATTAGACATACAGGGACATACTTGTGTTGCTGATCTGTCTGGATGGGCCCCAAAAAGCCAGTTGTTTTATGTAAGTCAGCCAGAGTACAGAATGTTGCATGACAAAAAAAGACACACTACAGTCAAAAAACAGGAGAGTATTTTGACCTTTCTTCTCTGTTGGTCTTTATCTTATTTTTGAACTTGCTTTACTGCTGTTAGTTTTTTTTTCTTCTTTGGATTTTTATTAAACTCTCCTTAGGCTTGCAAGCTTGGCATTTTCTTCTTTTTTCTTTTCAGTTTAAGAATGAAGAAAACCTGTTTACCAGGCCAGTTTTCCTGAAATCTCACTGGTTTATCTATAATTTAAATATGTCATTAATGCACAATATCCCAGTAAAACTTTGTGAATTTTAATCAGGTGGGTGTAACAAGCTTTCCAATTATTTTGGAGCTGATTATCACCCATTATGTAACATAGATACAGTTTTCACAGCTGTGCAGTAATAGAAAAATCAAAGTTTGCATCTAAGCCTAACAGCACTTAGCTCTGAACCAGATCATATTGAAAGTGTTTGATGTTGGCTGCCAGGTGAGAACTGGGTCCCTTATAAAATTCAGAAGACATTTTGCTGCTGCTTTTCTTGAAGCCAAGATTTCAGCTTGTCACAGACTGCAAATATGAATTCCTTTTCACTTTGCTTTTCCAATTTTCTCTCCCACACAAATCAATCTTACTCTCACTCAACTTTATTAGATTTACTCTGAAACCATACTGCTGCAACTGAGAACAGAATCAGACCCAACAATGCACTTTGCCTTCAAAATAATTAGCTGCATACTGTACAGTCCCCCATTTCTGTCCAGCTATATGTGCTGTCTGGAGAACCTGTATACTGAATTTCCACAGGTTGTGCAACAGAGTCCTTTTAGTTTATATTAAGGACTATCCTGGGTAGAGAACACCTTATAAAGACGAAACACCACACTTGGATAATTCATGTGCATAGAATCCACATACAGACCCAAAGTTATTGACCAGGCAGAGTAAGTTTTTCTGATCATGACATTGTGCAGTTTTTAGAATAAAGTGCTATTTGTTTATGGCTAAACCTTATATGCGGCTATTGCATGCACACTTCTGGCTGCATTGTCAAAAACTGGAACACCTTCAACAAAGAAGGATGAAGCCTAAGCACTAGGGCAATGAAAGGTTTGGTTGTGGTTTTTTTTTTCGTTTTATTTTGCGTTCCAACAGAACTTTTGTCAAACATAAAGCACGTGAACACACAACAGTTTCCTTCACTCTTTCCCACACAGAGCTGTTCATAGAGGAGGAATACTAAGGAGGAATGTTCCTAAAGCCATAGACATCTTCTCCATTTATTTCAGGTTTTGTTCCGTGGTTTGCTTCTCTTTTTTTTGTTTGTTTTTCTTTTTCTTAACATTACGACAAAACATTATAAGAAAAAAAATTTGGAGTAGTGTCAATATAAAATAGTATCCATCAATCCCTGAATCATGCTATTCAAAGTGCTTAAATCTACACTAAAAATAGAACAACAGAAAAGTACTCCTCATGTGGCTAAGGAAATGCCTACTGATCGTCTAAACGTGACTGCGGTCAGATAGTTACATTCTACATTTATTCCACATCCCAGTCTTTACCCCAGGGCATATAAAGGGGAAGGAAAGGGCAAAAAATAATGCATTGCTTTCAGAGGATACTGGGGTATTTGGCATCCAGATAAATGAAGGAAAATGCCGTCAGTGCCTGACAGGTGTCTGTAAGGGCAGATAAATAATGGCTTTCTTACACTATAAAAATAACCAAACGTGCAAATTTCTCTTAAAATTGTGTCTTGCCTGGAAGCTTCATTTCCATTTTGTGGATGCTTGGCATATGTCCAGAGGGAGACACCATAGTAAAGAACATACTGTAGAAAGGGACTTGAGCAAACTGTCAGAGAAATAAACATTTTTAAGCAAATAAAAATCAGTGCACATCCCGTAGCTCTATTAGCTTATTATGCAGATCCCAAGATTTCTTGACTTTCACAACAGGAGCATAGTCATTTCTTCCCACACTGTCAGTTCTGGATTACTCCCACAAATGTCCCCAAACTGCAGTTTACCTGCTCTCTACCCATCTCTTCTCGTTAAGAAGACCAAATTATTATAAACTGTTCTTTTCTCATTGTGACAATCAGGATGAACAAATCCCACACATCCATTACATTGGTCAATATCATTCAGCTACCATAAAAATACCTAAAGCTAATTAATTATATAAATAGACTATCAATCAGGTCTGTTTGCCAAGATATCAGTTACATTTCTGCCAGGGTAAATCAAACCCGTGACTATATGACAGTATGCAGCAACCAGTAACTTTAGTCCAGCTCCTCTGCTGCTGCTAGCAGAGACTAGCAGAGAACTTGGCCTGAATATGCAGTAGAGCTAAGCTACCACTCCTCTTTCTTTCTAAAATCAGAAAGTACTTTTCCATTATTTAAAAAATGAGTAAGATGCTTATTTCATTTGTCTCAAAGTTGTCCAGATGTAAACGCAGTGGGGTTTTTTTTCTTCCTTGGCAGCCGTGGAACACGCATTGTTTGCAACTCCTCAAAGATAGAATCATACATAAAAAATAAAACTAATTTATTTATTCATTAAAGTGAATAAATTGTTTTTAATACTTGCAGGTCTGATTTAAATAATAATTTTGTATAAATAAAGTTTATTCTGAAAACAATGATATTTGTTGGTATTCATGTCATTTTTTTCTGCCTGAGTTCTTACTGAAATCATGTTGAAATTAATAGTTTTACTTATTGTTACAAGATAAAATCAAATGAAAGAAGATTTCTTAGTCCTGAATATATCATTTTAAAGCAAATACAGTTCTTGGAACATTAAAATACAAGGGGACTCTGTAATCCACAGCAAAATAATATTTTGCTCTTACTTTTTTAGAAAATAACACTTTCTATAATACAAAGTGACAAACCATCTACAATTCTGTCTTTTTATTCCCCTTTGGTTTGGAAGTCATCACTGTAAATATCAGCAGGACTCTCTGCACTTCAGTGCCTATTGCCTCACTTGTCTTACCTGCCTGACAATTGCAAATGATCTTATTTGCATGATTTTGAAAGAGGGAAAAGAAAAAGTTAAATGCTTAAAAATAAAATCCACAACCACATTAATACTTTTCCAGGAAATGTTAAAAATAGGGTTTGCTTTTATATTTATAAAAGGGATACAATCAATTCATTCTTAAAATAATAACTAAAAAAAACAAACCCAAGAAAGCAAAAAAACCACCATCTCTAGTTTCTACACACTCTGTAGTAACTAGTGTGAAGCAACCATACAGATTGGGTATATTCTGTTGTTTGACGGGTATCTACTGAGTTACATATCAGATGATCAGACCATAGTGTTACCCCGAATGGGGTCATTGTAAGGGCAGGGAAGGAGCGGTGCACATTACAGGAGTAGAAATGAAACTGGAGCTCTCAGTGAGGGATGGGGTCCTTCTAAGAACAAATATTCTTCAAAAGAGATTAACTGCAGCAGGCATGGCCTTCAGGAATCAGGCTAGGCAGGCCAACAAAATGGATGGTGCCTCTGATATCAACATAGCTTTGTCCAAACATTCCCAAGAGAGGTTAAAAACAAAAAAACAAAAGGTCTAAAACTATACTAATGAAGCAAAAAAAAAGTTTCCTATCTATACAGCAGTCTCTTCATTTAAAAAAATGTAAATATACAAATTCCAATGACATATAAAACAAGGTCGAAAATGTGAATGGGAAGAGACATGGGTAAAACAGGAAGACTGATGCTACAAAGAAATTGCAAAAAACATATGTACAAGACCCTGTTTTTCCTCGTATTTTATCGATTGTAATGCATGTTTGACAGCAGCAGTCGAGGATGTAGTTCCAGGCACCGGACTGCAGACTCAGCTGTTACTCAAGGGGATTGACAGCCCCTTGCATTTCGGTCACCAAATGACACTTGATATACTGGTCTCCCGTGGCAAGAGGGGCAGTATCGAACTGTTTGTGTGAGCCTCTTCTGGATTCTGCTCCCTGTTAGTTTTTGTCTGCGGCCGCTGCCCGTTTATAAGTGTCATAGGGATGTTGCAGTAGGTATGCTGGTTACCTATTGAGGTAAGCGGCAGGGTGCCTGTAGGAGGTACATCATATTCATAGCTTCGATAATAGTGTTTCTGGCGCATCTGTGAATGATATGTGTTATGAAAGGTGGAGCGCAGGTCTGGATGGGCAGTGGCAAGAGCAGTGGAGGTGGCAGCAGCCATGGAAATTGCGGAGACTGTCTGCAGTTCCCCAAAGGGCCCCTGCTCACTGACATCTAAAACCTGCTCATGTGTGATGGGTTCAATCCTCTTAAAAGGCATTTCGTACTGTAAACGTTTCCAGAACTTGGAATTCAACTTGTTGCATTTTGGTCCGTGCCATTTAATGACAGTGAGGAGCTTGATAGTATGTTTCAGGGCCTCGACTTCCTGGTAGTTCATAACTCCTCGTAGTTCACTGCATTCAATCAGTATCACTTTGATTTCCCCTGTGACTAACATGTTTCGAAGTCTTGTTTCCAGTTCAAAGATGCTCCAGCCTCTTCTTACCACGTAATTTGGAGTCATGACGATGATCAGTCGCTTGCTTTGGTCTACACATCTTGCCACGTCTTCAATGTAGGCTACAAAATAAGACAATTGCTCAAAAAACGATCTTAGAAAACACTCTGCTCCCATAGACTTAGAAACATAGACAGAGAAACAACAGAGGCAAATCCTGCTTCCAGAAGTGCTCACTGAAATATGTAAAAACTTCATTTGCAAATGTGCCCTGTTTGCTTGTCAGGTCATGGTCCTGGGAAACCTGCTCTAGACGGCCCTTCTTGACCAGGGTGCTTGGACAAGATGACCTCCAGAGGTCCCTTCTAACCTCAACCATTCTGTGATCCTGTGAAACATCTATTCCTCCATGTGCTATGGATTGTGAGTATTTGTTCATGAGCCGTAGTTTTGTTTCAATATCTGCATCTTTATTGGAACAAGTGTGTCCATCACCATTTTTTCCTTTAAAAAGGCAAAGTCACCCAGGTAGGCAATAGAGCAGCAACTATGTGCTTCAGGGGCTCAGTCTCAAACCCAAATGATACTCTAAAGTGTAGTGTAGATTTAAATTCTTACATTCCTTTCATGCCCCACCACACACATTCACAAAAACAGTGTTGTCTCCTGCGAATTAATGATTTGTTTGATGCAGATTTCAAAAACAACCTTGTGATTATGTTTGATGTTGTGCTTTGTCTATACCAAGCATTCTTTCTCACCTTCTGTAAAAGATATTGAACTTAGCTGTCTATATGGTTACACTGAACTTAGGAAGAATACTACAGCAACTTACAAAAAAAAAATACTGTATGTAGCTTGGAATATGTGAAAGAAACATTAAAAAATCTGCTTGTACCAGCTGGAATCAATTCTAATTTTCAGTCTCTGAGAATGATACAGTACCTCCACTACAGATTTATCTGTAGCAAACACTAACAGAATTCACTGTTTTCTCTACTGTAGATGTTATTAATCAACCCTTGCCTTAGTCCAACTTTTTCCTTACTGTCTGATTTTCTGTAATAAATACTTAGAATCATGGACATCTTTCCAGGCAACCTTTAAGGAATAGAAAACAATGACATCTGTATTTATTCCTAGATATGCAAGCTCTCAAAATTCTGTAAAAAAATGTTAGTCTCATTCATCCCCTTTACTTATGCACGCCCTTTCTGCACTGTCTCAACTTCAATCAATATAATACAACTGCTAAAAATAATCCTCTTATCTGGGAAATACTCATTAAGTGTGTTTGGTGGCTTATCTTCATCATTCCCTAAGACAAGGAAGGAAAGATGACATTCTGAAGGAATAGGCATAGAAGTGATATCAAAACAATCACTGCAACCACTGCATTTGCTGTTTAGGAAACACATAAGCAGAAAGACATGGCTTACTTCCTGTGGGAATCAAATCTCTGTCTGGTATGAACAACTTGTATCCATAATGCTTTTCAAGCATATCTGGTAGGATCTCAAGAGCAAATCTTTCTTCTTCTCCAGTTTCTTGATTCCACTGGTCAGGATCCACTTTGGTATAGGATAGATATGCATCATAGTCTTTGTTGTCTAAGGAAAGAGAAGAAGTAAGTCAGTTCATTCATTATTCTTGCAGGTTTCCTAGATAATTCCCCAGGAATTATTTCTGGAAGAATTCCCCAGGAATAAGAAATTGTTTAGATAAAACAGCAAGCTTTCACCCATTCTCCAGATATGAATCCATTCACCTTTCCTGTTTCACCTGGTAGAGGTAATCCTTATTTAAATAGATGCAAGGGGGAATGGATCCATATCCATAGACTGAATTCAGTTTGTGCATAAACGTTTGTGTAAGGCTCTGTATGAAGGAAATCCACTCAATTATGGGGTGACAGCTTGTGAACACAGAAGAAAAAAGTCTCTAAAAAGAAATTGAATTCTCCTCTAGCTTTAAAAAGGAAAAGCATGTAAATACCTAAGCTAATGTTCAATTGTCTCTGTTCTATAGTAAAACATTTCAGTCTTGCCAGATTAGTACTATAAATTTAGGGACTGGGACTGAAATTTTCTAAGCGTATGTGTATCTTTACTTGTAAAACTCATTGGCTTTCCAGGTCTGAAATTATGGCCGAGTTTAAATCCTTGCAGCATCAGCTCCTAATAATGCAGCTTAAATGTCTCAAATTCTATGTGCTTAAATTTGCAAATTTAATGTTGCATTAATATACATTTCATTACTTAACAGTGTGTTATGTCATTTAGATATGAGAAATAAATGTGCCTGTTTCTTCAATGTGCTCAGTGTGCCCACTTGAAAGACTGAATCAAAAGAGTCATCATTAATTTTCATTAGGAGGTCAATAATGCCAAGTGCTCTGGAACTAACTCTGTGGAATAGGAGGTCACGTTTTGACGATTGTTGTGAAGAAAGCAGAAAAAAATCAATGGCATGAGTAATGAAATGTTAACATCCTTCTAACTCTCTCAACAACATTATGCACAGGCTATAGAGAATATCAATTGCTTGTAAAAGAGACCTGATTAAACACTTGACTGTGTGTCAGAAGTAACGTTATATTCAGTCAATGCTGACTTCAATTATTTACTGAACAACTGTTTCCCTCATTTTACACCTTTTTGTACTCTGGTAGCATTATTTAGAAAAGCCTGGCAAATGTAAGGTGGGTGCAAAGTGTATAAATGAAATTAATGAAATGTTGCTGATCTTGAACAGTCCACTTTTCCTTCTGAGGAACCATTCATACTATGCTCATTAACATTTACAGATGACAAAATTAAAATTACTTATACTGCAACTACTTTCAGACTTTGCAGACCTGTGAAATGACTGTGTGCTCGTTCTCTGCCTTGCACACTTTTTCTGTGATATTATCTATTGGACTGTTACATCCACAGAAAACAAAACAAGCAAACAAAACCAACAACAACAAAGAAAAATAAGAAAAAGAGAAGCACTGCCTTCTATGGTTCACTTTTTCCATTATTTTTCTTCAGAATATTTGCAAAACCATCATGCTTAACAACAGACAAGCACCTAATACCTTTGTCAATTCCTTGAAAATGCACTAAGTGGATCAAGTATGAGGTAGAGAGAGATTATGTAACAGGTTTTTGTTTCTACAGTGGGACAGTGTTACCCCAGGAACAGAGTTAACACACAAAAAGGTCAAGAAATACAGTGAAATTACGACAACTGACAAAATGATGATGCGGTAAAGTCATTTTCTGTTGTCACGAGACAACAGAATGGTCTAATGGTCAGACAACAGAATAACAGAATGGTCTAATGGTCATAACTACGGTACATGCTCAAGAGCAGGGTTGCTCTGCTGAAAGTTTTTGAGTGAAAATGTGAATGTATCATTTCTAGAAGGGATAAGTAATAAGAAATAATGCAGTATTCAAACTGTTTTAAAGGCTTAGGGTATTGTCTGTTAATACAGTTTGCACGTTCTTACTTAGAGGAAAAATTATTCATGCTATGCCACTGTTTTCTTCCATATGTAACTATTGCACTTATGCATTTATTTGAAATACACATTTTTCATACCGTGGAGGCTCCAGCATTTCCACTGACTATGCTGCATTATGCTGTATTGCAGGGAACATTTCTTTCCACCCTAGATCTCTAGTTTTAACAGCATTTAAGGGGAACAGAATGGCCAGGATCTAGGGTATGTCTAGACAGATGCATTCAGGTGATCACAAGTTTGTTCAAACTCCAGTCCAGTGCGATGCGTAGTTCAGTTTGGGAAACCGTTGGATGCATTAGCACAGTAGTTTCCCTGAGCTATTATACTCCCCATCTGTCAGGGTTCTTTTTTTACTTTGTTTGATGAAAAGTAAAAAGTCCATTTTACAGCAGAATTACCTTATGTGGTAATTTTGTTATCTGATGGTCTGACATACTGGCATGAGCAGACAATTCGCAAAATGTGAAATGCCTGGGATACACAGGGGATGATCACATATGCCTTTGTTTTACTTCTATGCTATTTATGTATTAGTCTGCTTTTAGTTAATTAAAATTATTTGTGTTACATTGCCAACTCTGTGAAACATATTAAGAACTACAGCAGGCAGATAGCTACGCAGCCATCAGACACTATCTTTCCTGTAATGTGATCAAAGAGCTATGGCATTATTTACAATTTTCTCTAATTGTTGTGGATTGTAAAAAATGTATAATTTCAGCAGTAATGAAAAATTGGAGAATGAAAATTATTGAAATGTCCCATCTCCTGGACAGTATTTAAACACACTAGATAGCATCTCTGCCTGTGGTTCTTCTCAGTTAAACGGTCCCACCTGCCCCTTCTTGTAATGGATGGGACTGATGCCTACATTTTAAAGAACATTTCTGATCTTAATTCATGTTTTTGAATGTGCTGTCCCAATGGACTAAGAGGGAGAGATGGGAGCCTGCAGACATCCACATCTAATGCCTGAGTCAAACTGTGGGAGCTGGGGTTTGCATCTTTCCAGTCTTTTGGCCATGTTACACAGAAGCAGGAGGCTCTCAGCTATGCTCTCAAGCCCTTTGCTCTTGGGCTGTTTTCCATGTAAGCCTTCCATTAAGCAGCACATACAGGAGTCTCCAGACTACCAGCAAGCATGCAGGAAGTCCATCGCAGTTTTGTGTTTCTTGACCATTCACTGGAACAGGTATTTTACCCATGAAAATATTTGGTGTCAGGACATCTGCCTTTTTGCGAGAAAAAAAACCACCAGAAAACTTCTAATCTGCTTCTATTCACAAATCAAGACATAAAGTACATATTGCTACTTATACTATTATGTGGTATGATAATTACAGATTTTGCTATGCAATAAGTTCAAATACTGGCTGGATCTAATATCCAGTGTCAGAAAAAATGTGCAAAAATCCAAATTCAAAGCAAACAAATCTGATGGCAAACTAAGCTTTGCTTTAAAATAAGAATTTCCTCATTTCCCTTCATCAGCAAACAATTAAGTTTTCTATCCAAGCAGCCTCGGAATGAAAATGTCATTGATTGTTGCTTGCACTTTGTCTTTAGATATAGATTACACCATTTCAAAGATTTGTTTTTGTCAGGCTCCTGTGCATTAACAATAAACCAGAATACAGTTATTCATTACCTGTTTCCTCCCACACTTAGGAAGAAAAATACCTGCTAATAACCAAAGGCAGGGTTGTTGATCATTTGATCTGAAACTTTTTTTCTTTCCCATGGAGATTGAAAGCCATTATCTACACATACATTTCAACCTGAAAACAGTCATGTTCCTTTAACCATTTCAGGGTTCTTTTTCAGAAACATAAGTTCATCTTGCATTGCCTCCAGGTATGTTGCAAAGCTGTATTACGTAATGGCTGCCTTTTAATCTAGCAAACACAGCTGTGACATACAACATCATGCAATATCAGTACTTTGAAACATTTTGGTGCGAATAGAAAAGGATGTAAGTTTCATCTTCCCATTCTTTGTGAATGGACAAGTAATCCTCTACAATTCTGGGGTTTTAAGGTGCTTTCTGCTGCCTACAGGTAGTATAAAATTAGGATGGAGATCTTCAGGCCAACAGCCTCCATTTCTGTGAAGTTTTGTTGTATCACTTAACTGAAAATACTGAAACAAAGCCTAAAGCAGACCTTGCATAGCCAAATCCAACCAAGTTTGATGAAAAAAAATGGTTTTTATTGTGCTGTAGACAACCACAAGAGCATGTGGAAGCTCTGGATTAGTTCATCACAGTGGGGTCAAAACCAGCCCGTGCTCAAGGTATGAGGCATTCAGTCCACAAATGTTCCAGTCAGCCCAAAACACTGCTACTGCAAGACTCTGGTCAAAACAGATAGGGAAGTTCAAACTTTGCTGTATCTTTTCAACCATTCTATGGAGTTGAAATCAAGGACACTGAGTAAAGGTCATGGAGCCGTGCTCAGCCACAGGTCTGACACAAATGTTTGGTTTGGTTTGATTTTAGGAATAAACTTTGAGGGTGAAATCCCAGCTTCATCAACAACACACAAAAACATTACTTCATTTATTGGCCCAGGATTTTAGACAGAACACCTGTTGCATCATTGCAACATGCATTCTTTAATGCCATCCATTCCTTTTGATGCTCATCCAAATGCAGAATTTATTATCATATTCCCTGTAACTTTCTACAGTGTTAATTGAGCAGAAGTGATATAAAATTCTAGGGGATGAAGCTGCAAATGCTACTTGTTATTCCAAGGATGTGCTCAGCAGTAGTCACTTCAAGGCTCAATGTAAGCACAAAATGAAACCCAGACTCTGTATGCATCTACTTTGTCACATGCGAATAGGATCTTTGGGTAAGTAAGTTGCTATCAGACACCTAAGAACTCGTCTGTATGCATGTTCTTTTAACAGCTACACATGAAGAAATGGTAAGCTGGTGCCTACAGAAAGACAGATAAAACTTCCTCTTCTACAGGGACCGGTAAATGTATTCAACTTTAAATTTGTGTTATGGATGTGCATGTTTTCTAATGATTTCCATTTCCATGCACTCCAGGAAGTCAGCCGTTTGGGCCTTTGAGGGCTTATTAAAACTTAAACATTGCAGATATTTCTGCCAATGGGCAACAGAAGTATATCTATGGATGAAAAAACCTTTATAGAGTCATTTTTTTCTTATCAGTCATGTCCAAGCAGATGACAAACTGATTTTCAGCAGGGATGAAATGTTTTAGCACAAGACAGATTAGTAAATCAAAATACAGAGAAAATCCACAATGTCATATTTCATAGTGAATCTTATTCTAATTAAACCGTAAGGCCTAGGCACCAGGGTCAGACTGTGCCTCTGTGCATTGTGAAATCCTCCAGAATGATTAGCAGTGCCTTCAGAAACATCCAGTGCGTTGAAGGCAGCTGACCACACACAGGCTTCTCCACAGCTAGGTGTAGCTGGCAACACGTCTGTCTTTGGCAGATTTACATTTCTATATCAGTAGGGAACTGGACAGCTGATTCCCCTCCTTCGCCAGCGCAGTAAAGACTCAGATATTCATTGCTGGAGTCTAGGAGCAACGTGCTCACTGTACTCGGAGTTTCAGCATGTCAAGTGGGGTTTTTAGGAATGACAGACTGGATCCTCCCAGTGCTGCAGGGAGCTGGAATCAAGCTGATGCAAGAGGCTTTCCTCTTTAAAAATGTGCTGTGTTCAGGAAGTGTTGCAAAGTATTGGGTTTTCAAAATTTTCTGGAGACTGTAGTTGCTTCAAAGTTATAATGAGTATGGCATTTCATAATCAACACTGTTCATCACCCTTAATGTAAATGAAAAATGTAGTTTAAAAGTTTAGTTGACTAAAATGCCCAAATCTTTGTAATTCTTTCAAAATGCTTATACTTTTTCTCGTAATATTTTCTGTTGCCTATGAATCTCTTCTTAACATTTTCTTTTATTCTTAAGGCTTAAGCCCTTTTAACGTTAATAAAGACTAAGAACTAGCACCACTAGCTTTTTCTATGGCAAACTATTTGTGAAGTGTAGCATTCTTAAAGATATCTCATGTCCTTGTGCAGGGTGCACAATGGTGAATTGGAGGGAGGTTTTCTAAATGCAACACGGTGGAAGAAGTTAAAGAAATATTATCAATTCTAAATAGGTTGTGGAGTATTCTCAGTACATCATAAACCAGGAAAAAACAGTCCTTTGTCCCTAGCAGACAAAGTTACAAAAATGTTAAAGCAACAGGCGTGAGGGTTTTTTTCAATTTTTTCCTCCCTTTTTATTTTTTTTATCCCCCTGTGAAGCCATATTGGATTTTGGAAGTCTAAAGAACATTAAAAATTAAAAGAAATACTATTTTTAAGTTGTTTTTAGAAGGGCATTTCTGAAAATTCCAAAATATCAATACCGTAATTGAAATTTCTTGAAAATTAGTAGTGATTCCTGGCAGATAAAAATACAATGACAGGATTTCAAGTGTAAGGCACATTCTCTCTGTAAGCTATATTTTCCCTGGTGTTCTATAATTACAGCTAAAATTTGTGATTGATAGATACATAGGATAGCATATTACTTATTTAAACTGAATAACCTATTATTAAAATTAATTTTCTCTCTTATATTTAGTCTGATTCTGTATTTCTAACTAAATGAAGAGCGCATCTCAGATGTTTCTCAGTCATTCTCTTTAACATGGAATTTTATATTTATTACTACTACTGAGTAAATTCTACTTTCAATATGAAAAACTGATGAAGCATTAATCTTAGAAGTTGCTCTTGACAGATATGAAAACTCAGAAGTCCTTATGAGAGTTTCAGAATATTAAAAAATTGTGAAAGTTAAAAGTTGGTGATAGAAATTATTGTCTCAGTTGCTATTAATTATTTGCCAGTCAAACACCAAACTAAGAAAAAATGTATTATTAGAAGATATTGAAAGACTGAATTGTAATTGCCTGGCTGGAAACACAGCATAGCATAGTAGTTATCTGTGAAAGACTGGAGGAAACTAGCTACAATTATAAAAAGGAGAAAGTAGGAAAAGGCACTAATAAAGAGTGTCATGTAAACTCTGAAAATGGAAGAATAGAACCTTTTTCTATACCAGCGAAATTTCTTAAATAAAAAGCTTCAAGAAGTAACGCATTTATTATCGTCCTAATTCAACCAAGCAACCAGTTACCTGTACAAAATACATGCTCAATTTTATGTGTGTTGCTTAGTTTTGTTGATCTCAGCAACAGATTTGATTAAGCATTTTGAAAACTGGAGACAGCCTTGATCTAGCCAAAATCAGTGAAAAGTTAACTAAATCAATATAGATATAAACAAAAGTCAGGGGAGAAATGGCTTGGAAACAGGTTTTCAATCTAACTTTCTTGAAATCAGATACCAACACACTACATTCAGCTCATCCACCTCAGAAACCTGAAATGTGCTTGGGCTTTTAAAAAATCTTCAAAACTTAGAACATTTTGACAGAGCTGCTGGTTGAGGAACAGGAGATATCTCAGTCTCCATTGATTTATATATGGTAGTCTCTTTTTTTTTCTACTTTGTATCTGGACTTTCTAACCTATAGCAATCTTTTCGTCTGGAATCTAAAGATGTTCTTAGTAATAACACTGATTGTCATTTTAAAAAATATATATGTAATACACATGCACTTTAGTTACTACAAAATAAGAAGAAAGGAAAAAGCAAGATTTTTTCTTTGAATTGGTAAGTTTCAAGGACATAATCTAGAAAATCACATATTCAGTGGAGACATAAATTGAGATTTTATTGTTTGAATTTCATTTCAGATTTAAATACATAGAATAACCAAAAAGAGTTAGGAGAAGCAGTTCCCCAACAATAAAATTGTAACTAAAAAGCAAAAAATCCCTTTTTGTAAGCCATAATATTTAGAAAGATGAAAGCTGCATTTTTCTAGAGGTCATTTTAATAGAATTTGAAATTTGTATTCATAGAGTAAGATTTCTTATTGCCACTATTTGCCAATAGCCAATAAGAATACATACACAGTGGTGAGGCTGCTATTGCAAATTTATTCTTGGGTCCCCAGGGAAGATTTTGTAATTGCAAAGTCACTAACTTCATCAGTAATTTCAGTCTGCATAGCATAATTGTTAACACAACTGCTTCGGCAGTGCCTAAGCCATTGGTAAAAGTTATATTTGAAAGTTAGCAAATAAGTCACCCTGAAACAATAAGAATCTCAATGCATTGTCTTTCACTGCTGTGTAAGAGGTTTACTGGGATGAAACCCAGGAAACCACTAAGAAGTATATCTTACCTGCTTGTCTTGCACAGTTAAGAAGACATTATCTGGCAATCCTATGGGTCTGTCCATGAACCCTGCTAGTCTTTTGCGGCTACATAATAGTAAGGGCAAAAATCACGATTACCTAAGGACTCCTAGGTGCAACAGAGACTCCAAGGCAGAAACTGTTCCATCAAAGTTCTAATTTGAGCATTGATTTACTTTCCCTCAGCAAGCAGTAAAAATTCATCTCTGAAGTGCAAACCAGCACAGCCAAGAAACAGCCATTATAGATGTCACGTGTCATGTACCAAATCCAGAGAAGATTTCCTGAATTTACAGAGCTCAGCAGTGACAAATTTTAAGCACTTCAGGAGCACTTTCTTTTATTCCAGCAATGTGGGAAAAAAAAAACACCAAACAATAATCAAAACCAAAGAAACCCCAGAAGTGGCAACCTGCAGAACTGAAATTGAAACCCAGAGGAACTCCATAGCCCTGGCTCCCAGGTGCCTACCCCAGCTGCACCCCAGCTGCACCGAGGCTGTGTCTTCCCTCAATTCACCCAGGTTTCCTTGGCAAGGAAAGCTGACAATAAGATGGAAGACTGCAAGGAACACCACAGAGAGCTCCTGTCCAACATTGTAGAAACATCTGATGGGACCTAAAGGCACCAAGGGTCATTGTGAACGTCACATCAAATCAGCTGCTCAGCCAAGCTTTCACTTTCTAGTTATCAGCTGCTTACAATTTTTTTTGTTCTTGAGCCTAAAGCTTGACTTCTCATCAGCCTAGCTGTGAGAAAGCATATTTCTGTAAATTTCATTAGACAGCTATTTACAGCACATTTGTTCAGACTTTCTTTTTAATTGCTACATTTTTATTCATATCAATTTTAATGCTAGCCTCTTAATGTAAAATGTATTCTTTTTTATGATAGTGTTCACCCCTAGCTTAGGAATTCCTTCATACAAAAACTTCCATCAATTTAAGTAGTTACTAATGGACCCAGGTAATTGTAGGGGCAGGTGCCTGCAGACTGTTTCTACTGCCAGCTGTACCGTATGTTCTTTTCGCTGAGTCCACAATGTAGACACATACATATGTTCATGATTTTGAGTAATTTTGCCTATCTGAAAATGTCCAATCGTTTTCAGCCTGTCATCCATGGACTTTTGGATTTATCCTTACTAAACCTTAAAGCTGGCATACAGACATCTGCACATCCTCTGGAAACTGTCAGGTCTTGAAATGCAAGAAAATGTTGAAAATAGCTGGTTTGGTGTCTTTGAGCCTCTTGACCACTTTAAAGCAGCATCATAAATGGTGCTGCTCAGAGAAGTGGTCCGACTCCCTGTCCCACCCTGTCTGTGTCTGCTGTGACTGTCGTGCCTGGGGACTGAGCCTTGCACGATTTGATGAGCAGGAGCAGTCTCATCAGGGAGAAAGTTTTCCTCCGTAAAATCCTGAGGAAAGTTCCATAGATATTAGGGGGGCTGGAAGTCAGCTCTTACCCAGGCAAAGAGCAGATTTCTCTACATGAGTAATATCTATTCTGATACAAACAGCTTCTGAAGGTCACAGAGTGTAAGGCAGAAAGAAGTCAGGGCATGTGTTGATTGTGGGCACTTGTAAATGTTTACTTGCATTTTTACTCTTCTCTGTTAGATGAAGTACGATATTTAGCTTGTTCATCACGTCATTTAAAAACACTGGGAAAGGCAGCAATACAATATCCTTGGAAAATAAAAATGCGTACACAGTAACTGTTAAAGCACTCCTGAGGGGATGAATGTGGCATAAAATCTCTTGTGTTGGAGCTCAATGTACAGCAAAACACAAGAAAATATCACTTCTAAAAGTGGTTTTCACTAATAATGTATTTGTCCTTAAAGTGCAAATTTTTTTTAAAAAAAGCTTTCAAGTTTGGAGCTGCAAACCTAAAAAGGTTGCCTGACATTTAACAATGATCATCCTGCAGTTCCCAGTGAAGTATCTATTTCTGAAAATTTTATTGTTTTCAGAACAGTGTTGGACATCGCTTTGCATACCACTTCAGTAGTATCTTATTCGTGTTTGTGGAAAGATCTTGACCTGAAATTCTCCACTGAAAAAGATTTGGGAGTTTTAGACCACCTAACTGGCAGGGGTGAGTTATATCTCCGAGACGCAAGGTCATGCCAAACGCCTGATGGTGAGAAAGCTACTGCTTTGCCAAGTGCCAGAGTGTTTTTCTTGCCCCTGTGCCCCAGCTCCTGGGGGATCTGTCCGATGTTCACAGCGAGGTCCCCTGACGTTGCTCCACACTTAAGGACACAACAAGGCGTCTGTCACGCAGTCCCCTGGTGTAGAGTCAACTCCCAGGTGGCTGGAAAGCACAGGTACAGAGTGGAAGGAAAAATGGTAAGAGATGAGGTGGGTTTGATTACATTCCAATTTAGCAGGAAAGGCAGGGAATTAACCACGAAAACAAAATCAGTGTCTTTCAAGCCCGTTCCCAGGAGACAATAAAGGCGAGAATGAGCTAAAGTGTTTGCAGGAGAGAGAAAAAAAAAGGAGAGTCTAGGCCCCATGCTGAGAGAAAAGATGGGAATTTCAATGCTGCAAGGTAGAGACACGAGGAATTAGCGGCTGTGATGACTTGTGTAATCTTCAGTACCACTACAGAAAGTGATATATGAAGTTGCATTAGCTGTAAGGGTTAAATACTTCGTTTTCAAATATTTCTCACAGTTTACCTATGCCTCCCACATAAATGCGCACGTTAGCCTGACAAAAACTGATGTGTCTAAGGCTTGGAAAGGAAAGAGGAATTGTGATGAGATTTGACATCCTGAAGGGCTTGCTCTCTGATCAGCAAAGAAATGAAGTGTTGCATTTTAAAAGAGATTTTCAACTGAAATTTTTAATTGGACCTCACTTTTAAAGTGTTTGAAATCCTCTCTGGGTATAACATAGTGCACACAAAAAAAGCCTGTGATATTTTGATGTTTGCTTATCTACTTGCTGTCCCGAAGTATGACAGAACATGGTGTAAATTTTGAATAGCACGTGGGTGCTCTGCTGTTGCACTGCAGGAGATGCGGTTAGAAGAAGTTTTGAGGGTTCAGCATTTGTGTCTGTCAGTAACAAACTAAGCCAAAGGAAAAGATCTAAATGTATGTCTACAATTTATTTCTGCACAAGCCGTGGCTTGGTCTTCTGTGGGGAATTTTCTCTCTGTCTTCTTGGTTTTGCAAGTGTGTAAGTGAAAGAGGCAGAAGTAAAAGTCCAGCTGCAGTACCTTCATTGGCACAATGGGTTTTGTCCATGTTGCTACTGTATTGAATATACTAGAAGCTACAGATTTCTTTTAGGAATCTGCAAGTGATATTTTTTTCTTACATTACTGTGGTTAAGCACCCAAGCTATCAGTGTTTGCACTGATCACCTAAGGAGAATCCATGATTTATCCTCTTTAAGAGTGACCTTGCTTAGAAAGATAAATTGAATGGATATTTCTGTTGTTTAAATTGTGTGATTAAAGTATTGTTGTTCCCAGATGACCAGCGTTTGGGGTGGGAGGAGGGAGAGGCAAGCGCATAACACCTGGTAGAGTAAGTATGCAAATGAATTGGAATGATTTGAGGTAACAACACAATAAATGGCAGCTGTAAAAGTAAGAATTACTGATACTGAAGGAGAAAACACTGAATTGCTTCTATTTAAACAATTATTACTTAACCTATTTCTGCATAATATAGGATGACTATTATTAAATTCACACAATTCATGCAAGTAAGCATGCACATTTAAACTGGGGGGTCCTTTGTGGACGAGAGAGGATCTTGGCTCCTGAAAAAAATAGGTGTCTGCCAAAATCCTCCATGAGTCACAGTCCCTCTGAGCCTCAGTTTCCTCCTCTGTAAAATAGAATAACCTGATTTTTTCCCTCACTGAGCAGCTATACTAATGCATCCTTTTCGTAAGTCCAGTATAAGGATACAAAATGTTCTAATGTTCTTGGGCTTGTTGTTCTGAGCATTTTTTATTTTGAATCCTTATGCATTTTTAGATGGGAGGCAGAAGTGGGTCATTCCCTAGTGGTCTTATTATGGAAGTCTTTCCCTTATGTAAGGACCTCTAATTCTGCTGCCTCTCTTCTCCCTTATTGGTGACAGATATGGACAGCACATGTTTATCAGTATGTATTTATTTTAATATGTCACAGTGGCTTCTGCCATAGGCTATTACCTTGAACTGTAAAACAGCTTTTATTAGTATTTCAGTAAAAAGGAAGGTCCTGTCACCAAAGATGTAATGGTAACACAAAACATCAGGAACTCTGACCCAAGAAACCAAACCTAATTAATCAGACCTTGCAGCTCAACAGTTTGCTGTTCAAGAGCAGTTTTGATTAGTAGGGTTACAGGCAAAGACAACCCTTTTCTTCAGTTCTTAAAAATAGAAAAAAAGACAAGGCGTGTATACATTTGACACAAGCCGGTGCATATATTGCGGATTACTGTTGCTTAGGCTGGGTGTCCTTGAATCACAGAACAACTTTAATGACCATTAGCCAGTCTTTCAGTGATTAAGTAAATGAACTTAAGAAAATTAACTGCTAGGTACATTCCCAAACACTTGGTACAGTTTATTGAAACTGATCAGTTTAAACAAGCAGTAAATTGAGATCCACTCCAACCTCTACCTATTTGGTGAATACAATTAGGGAAGACACTCCCTAGCTTAGTGAGAAGTGAAGCTGGCTTTCAGTACTGACAGAAAGTGAAAATCTTTAACGCATCAGTGATGGTAATTTATATTCAGTGTCGGGAATAAAAAGCTAAAAGACATAGGTATCTTCTGGAGCTCCAGAGAGCAGCACATACATCAGCTCAGCAATCACTGCTGCTAATGTGCTGTATGAGGAATGCATATTCAAGTCAGTGCCTAATGCAGTGAGAAAGAACAATTGCAGTTGTTGATGCATCTTGAACTGAAATGAAATTTGGGCCTTGGTGCAGACAAAAGAAAGACAGGCATACTTAGAAAGTAAGAAAAGTACTGAGAAGCTGCCTTACCTCCATCTAGTTCTTCAGCTCCAAAATGATTCCTGTAGAAGAGCATAATCTCTATCTTGTAACACTTGTAGATAGTCACTAAACAAACAAGCAGCAGCAGAATAGCACCAAGCCCACCAGCAAGCTCAACTGTGTACATCAGCTCTGCAAAGAATTACAAAATGCAGTAACAACCACATTCCAAACCAGAG